>JACKQG010002969.1_pt1 | contig 21397 bp, 19 predicted proteins | sample 8237621 | NCBI WGS metagenome assembly JACKQG01 (sample SAMN15677084, study PRJNA649215) | marine metagenome | biome: marine; feature: Black Sea; material: saline water; isolation source: suspended particulate matter (SPM) from the Black Sea western gyre | collected 2013-06-09/2013-06-10 | depth... | reverse complement strand
CTTTCATTACATCAGAATCGGAGATGCTTCCCATGATCACACCAATTAGGGGTTTATCAAAAGACATTTTATCACCTCATATAATAGTAACCGTTCAAAACCAAATCCATGGAAAATCTTTAATTTTATGTTATAATAGCTATCAAACCTTGATTTCAAGTCTATTTTTTTCCCGCGGATTTTGTTGACATTGAGGTGTACATAAAAGATGGCTCGCAGAAAAAAAAGAAAACATCGCCCGCAAAGTCAAAAGTCTTATCAAGGAGGAGAAGATGCCTTTAATCCAGTTCTCAAAGGTCTGGATGTCTTGAAACGGAAAAATGAGGATCTGCCGCAGGAATCCAACAAAAAGGTACCTCCTGAATCTTGCCCAAGGCCTGTGGGAGACGACTATTTCACTGAAGCCATGTCAGGTGTAACTCCGCTATCACAGGGGAAGAGGATAATCGCTAAGGCTCCTGATATGAAGACAAGACCGGCTCATCCGCCCAACATCAACGACCTGGAGGCTTTGGCTCATCTCTCCGATCTGGTCAGCGGGACCGCTGAGATGGACATCACATTCAGTGATGAATACATTGAGGGATCTGTCAAAGGTTTCGACAGAAAACTAATGCAGAGGCTGAAGGATGGCCTCTTTCCTGTCCAGGATTATGTGGATCTCCACGGTCTGAAAAAACACGAGGCTGAGCCCATAATTAAAGATTTTCTCATCCGGAGCCACCGAATCGGATTGAGATGCGTGCTGGTGGTACATGGGAGGGGGCTCAATTCTGAAAATCATATCCCCGTATTAAAGAAGCGGCTGCCCTTATGGTTGAGCAGGGGGCCTGTAAAGAAAATCATCTTGGCCTTTTCAACTGCAAAACCCTACGACGGCGGCACAGGAGCAATATATATATTGCTCAAAAAGGCAAGAGGAAGAGTTTAGGAGGTTTAATAATCATGAAATTGGGTATCATGGGGCTTCCCCAGGCAGGAAAATCAACCATCTTCGCTGCACTGACAGGGGCAAGGGGTGAAATGGATGATCGTGGTTCCCGGACAGATGTCAGGATTGCCACCATCACGGTCTTTGACGAGCGGATCGATTTCCTGTCCGGCATATACCAGCCAAAAAAGACCATATACGCAAAGATCGAATACTTGCTCCCCCCTGAAATAGGAACCTCAACCGGTTCAAGATCCGAAGGGGTGTTTTGGAATCAGATCCGAACATGCGATGCACTGTTGCACGTTGTGCGCAACTTTGAAGGATCAGTCGGTACTCTTCCGACTCCTGAACAGGATTTCCGCAAACTTGAAGATGAAATGATCCTGAGTGATCTCGTAGTTGCGGAAAAGAGGGTTGAAAGAATTGAATTAGACAAAAAAAGAGGAAAAAAGCCTTCGGAAAAAGAGGCTTCTCTAATCAACTCCTCTTGTCAGTTTTTAGAAGAGGGAACGCCCATGCGCAATGTCCCGGAGCTTGCGTCACAGCCGCTCCTCAAAGGGTTTACCTTTCTCTCTGCAAAACCGGCACTCATCCTCTGCAACAACGACGATGAAGACGAAGAACTCCCCGTCTGGGATCAGAAACCGGAAAGAGTAAATCTGGTTGTGGTGCGTGGCAGGTTGGAAATGGATATCGCCTCCATGACACCCGAAGAGGCAGAGGAGTTTTTGGATGCATATCATATTCAGGAATCCGCCCTCGACCGGGTTATAAGGCTCTCCTATCAGATACTGAATCGAATATCCTTTTTTACAGTAGGTTCGGACGAGGTAAGGGCCTGGCCCATTACCGCGGGCACCCCGGCCCTAGAAGCTGCGGGCGAGGTGCATTCCGATATCCAGCAGGGCTTTATACGAGCCGAATTAGTCTCTTTCGAAGATCTTAAAGCACATGGCTCTTTCAAGGAGGCGAAAAAAGCAGGCCTGGTCCGCTTAGAGGGAAAGGAGTATGAAGTCAAGGATGGGGATATTATTAATTTCCGTTTCAATGTTTGATCAAGCCGCAAAAAGGCGCAAAATTCACAAAAAAAGAACTTGGCCTGTATAGTATCAAGAGGTTATAAGAAATAAAATCAATAAATTCTCTGTAATCTCTGTGGTCTCTGTGAGAAATTTGACTTTTTGCGAGACCATCAATATTAAATCATCAATCATAAACCAACAATCCAAGGGGCTGTTATGGACAAAATCAAGGTAGGTATTATAGGTGCAGGGGGTTATGGTGGTTGTGGCGCAGTTGAGCTCCTGCAGGCACATCCCCATGCGGAAATTATAGCGCTTATTGATAAACAGGACGTTGGAAAGCGGATTAACGATCTATACCCGCATCTCACAGGTTTCTGCGACCTGACGATTATGGACCCTGATGATCCAAACTGCCCGGATGATTTTCAGGTGGTCTTTTTTTCCACCCCGGATGGTGTGGGTCAGAAAGGAGCTCCTTCATGGTTGAAGAAGGGTGCAAAAGTTATTGATTACAGCGGCGATTTCAGATTCAACGATTTAGATACCTACAGGGGGTATGCAGCAAGAATCGGGAGGGAGCAGGATCACACCTCTCCAGAGCTCCTTCCGGCTTCTGTTTATGGCCTAGCTGAACTACACCGGAGCGAGATCGCTCAGTCAGACCTGATTGGAAATCCAGGATGCTTTGCAGTGAGTTGTATTCTCGGATTGGCTCCCGCAATTAAATCAAATCTTGTTGATCCCGGCTCAATTATATGCGATGCCAAGACCGGGGTTTCCGGGGCAGGGAAAACTCCGAACCCCGCCTTTCATTACCCTGCCCGTTATGACAGCATGAACGCCTACAGGATATCGGGCCATCAGCATGTGTATGAAATCGAAAGGGAATTAGGGGTCATTGCCGGTGAAGAGATAAAGATTACATTTACTCCCCATGTGGTTCCCCTTTGCCGTGGTATCCTCACCACCATATACGCCCAGTTGAGTGAAGGACAAGACTTGAAAGACGTGGAAGAAGCCTATCGATCTTTTTACGGCGATGAGGTGTTTGTGAGGATATTCGGGCCTGAAGAACCACAGATCAGCACCAATGTCCGGGGGAGCAATTTCTGCAATCTTTCCCTCAATGTGGATGAGAGGACAGGAAAGCTGATTGTGGTAAGCCTGATCGATAACCTGGTAAAGGGGCAGGCAGGCAGTGCTGTTCAAAATATGAACGTCATGTTTGAGATTGATGAAACCGCAGGACTTTTACATCCCGGAATTTATCCCTAACGTATTGAGGGCTCGCACAGAGAGCATGGCGTTTGTTTGAAGGAACTAACGCTATGCGCTGTTCGCTTTCCGCTCTGCATCACTTAATACACACCTTCCTCACCTGAGAAAAATCAGTAATACCGAGACAAACCTTCCGGATACCATCCTGTAGAAGGCTGGTCATACCTTCCTTAAATGCCTGAACCCTCAACGCCTCCATCAGGGCTTTGTTCTGGATCAACAATTTCATTTCATCCGTGCCTTCGAGGAGTTCGTGAATACCGGTGCGGCCTCGGTATCCCGTGTTGCTGCATTTAGAGCAACCGTTGGCCTTGAAAAGAGTAAAGTCATCAGCATATTCGAATCCGAGGGCATCAAAATCACCGGCATAGGCCCTGACTAATAGATCGAATTCTTCCTTGGCAGGATGATACTCCTCCTTGCAGTCCTTGCAAAGGGTCCTGACCAGACGCTGGGCAAGGACACCTAAAAGGGCATCGGCAAAATTAAAGGGGTCCATCCCCATATCAAGCAACCGGGTGATTGTCTCGGGGGCGCTGTTGGTGTGAAGGGTGCTAAAAACCAAATGCCCGGTCAACGAAGCCTCGATGCCTGTTGACACGGTCTCCTGATCACGCATTTCGCCTACCATGATTACATCCGGATCGGCCCTCAGAAAGGCCCTCATGGCATTGGCAAAATCAAACCCGATCTTGGGTTGAACCTGCACCTGACGAAGCCCTTCCTGAGTAATTTCAACCGGGTCTTCGGCGGTCCATATCTTTGTTTCGGGTTTATTGATATATCCTAAGATAGCGTGGAGGGTTGTTGTTTTTCCGCTTCCCGTAGGACCTACCGCCAGAACGATTCCGTAAGGCTTGCTAATCAGGGATACAAGGGTATCATAAGTCCTTTGGCTCATGCCCATTTTTTCAAGCGGGATCGGATCACCTGCGGCTAATAAACGCATGACAACATCTTCATTCTGTCCTGCCGTGGGAATGGTGGCCACACGGAGTTCGATGTCTAAGGGTGCGAATTTCTTAAACTTGATCTTTCCGTCCTGTGGCTTCCGTCTTTCAGATATGTCTAAGTCTGACATGATTTTTATACGCGAGATAATGGCCCTCTTATAGGTATGTGGGATAGTCTGGTAAACCTGACAGGCCCCGTCTATCCTTAACCGAATAACGACATTTGCCTTACCCTGTCGAGGTTCAACGTGTATATCAGAAGCGTTTCGATTGTAGGCATCTATAACCGTCTTATTGACAAGTTGAACAATAGCGCTATCATCTTCGCTCATGCCATCGAGCTCATCATCCTCATCATCCTCGACTACTTCCAACTGCCCCAATATTTCTTCGATACTTCCGGAACTGGCGAGTATGTCCTGTTCGTTTACACCGAAGAACATCGCTATCATCTCATATATATCTTCCCTGAGAGATACACAGTATTCAACTTCCTTGGCCTGAATTACCTTGCCAATGGCATCTCTCGCAGCAAGGTCATTGGGGTTTTCCATGGTCACAATAACCTTACCGTCTGACTGGCCGACAGGAACAAAACCATTGTTCCGGAGAAATCGTACCTTAAGGTTCTTAATGAGTTCTCCTGGAATGGGAATTTTGTCGTCGTATGGGATAAAACGGGTTCTGAAGTGATTTGATAACGATTTCCCAACATTTTCTTTTGACACGTCAAAATCAGACATGAGGACCGATTCAACACTTTTCTTGGTCTTCCTTGCCCGAGAAATGGCGTTATCCAAGTCCTTATCAGTGAGGATATTGTTCGTTATGAGAAAGTCAAACTTTGTGGGTTTGGGCTTTTGGGCAACCTTCTGATTCTTGTAAAAGGCAATGCCGAGAACCTTGGCAATATCCAGCACCGATGACTGGTCTGCCTGGGAAAAACGTTCCCCGCCTTTCTTGTTGATAAGCTGTACAACACCTAAGAGATATCTATTATAAGTAATGGCCGCAACAAGAACCTGCTTTGTTCTATAAGCCGTCCGCTGGTCCCATGCCTTGTCAAACTTCAACTTGGGATCAAAGCTTTTGAGTTCATCATCATCGTAAACATCTTGTATGTTCAAGAGCTTTCCAGATTGAGCACAGAATCCGGAGAGACTTCCAGAATTAATCGGAAGTCGAATCTCATTAATCTCATCCCCGGTCTTGATCTTTGAGTAAATTTCTCTTTTCGCGCTGTCAACAAGATATATAGTGAGCCGATCAGCATCAAAGAAGCCCAGAAGATCGCTGTGAAGTTCCAGTAGAATGTCATTAGTATCCTTGGCAGCATGTATCCTGTTGGTGATGCTTTGAAGGCTTTTTTGATATTTAAGCTCATGTTCGAGTATTTTCTGTTTATTGGTCATTAGCCGTAAATCCTTGAGTCATTAAATTCTAATCCCGAATAGCCGACTCCCTGCTTGGCAATTTTGAACAGCCTATGGTCAAAATTACGATCTCTAATCCTTTATAATAAATACATTTCCATAAACCTGCAACATAATTATTTGCGAAAATGTCTCGAATTGATTATAAGGTTAGCTCCAATTGAGTTGCTGGCACAACACCATTGTTTTGGAGGCGCCATGCTAATTGACAGTCATGCCCATTTGAATATGAACGATTTTGAAAAAGATCGCGACCATGTCCTTGAAAGGGCGGTTAAAGGCAGTATCGTTCATATCATCAGCATAGGGATAGACCTTGACAGTTCAACAAATACCTTAGAACTTGCCCGTAAATACGAGTATGTATCCGCTTCAGTGGGTGTCCATCCCCACAACGCCGATGACTGCGATCAGTCTGATCTGGACAAGTTAGCAGTGATGGCATCCGCGCCGGAGATTGTGGCATGGGGAGAGATCGGGCTCGATTTTTTCAGGGGCTATTCTACACCGGAAGCACAGCCAAAGATCTTCAGGCGCCAGCTCGGCATAGCACGGGATCTAAGCCTCCCTGTAATCATACACGACCGTGAAGCCCATGAAGAAGTTTACTCAATTCTGAAAACGATGGGTAAAAAGGAACGACAGGGGGTTATTCACTGTTTTTCAGGGGACAGGGATCTTGCAGAGGCCTTTATGAAATTGGGGTATTTTATCTCCATACCCGGAACTGTGACCTACAAGAATGCCTCCAATATCAAAGATGTCGCATCTTCCATCCCTTTAGATCGTATCCTGGTAGAGACTGACTCCCCGTTTCTGGCGCCCGTGCCAAAAAGGGGGAAGCGCAACGAGCCCTTTAACGTCGTCTTTACGGCCAGGGAAATCGCAAGGCTAAGGAACATTTCATTCGAAGAAGTAGCCCTGCAAACCTCAGAAAATGCAAGGAGCCTTTTTGGACTGCCGTAACCGCATTCCCTTCCCTGTTATCTCCGAACAGCACCCCTTGATCCTGGCCTCTGCCTCTCCCCGGAGGAAAAGGCTTTTAATACAGATGGGTCTCCCATTCCGCGTAATGCCAAGCAATTTTGATGAAAAAGAGATGGGTGGTGAACCATTGCGGGTATCCCGGGCCCTGGCTGAAAAAAAGGCTGCCAGGGTCTACCCCCTGACAGACTCATCATGGATTCTCGGTGCGGATACCATAGTGGTTATCAAGGACAGGATTCTCGGAAAACCGCAGGATGATGCGGAAGCAAGGGACATGCTTCGTCTTCTGAGCGGGATCGAGCATTCAGTAGTTACGGGCTTCTGCATCTTGAATCCATCAGGAAAGATTGCCCATTCCGAAGCTGTAAACACGGTAGTCCATTTCAAAGAATTAGTAAAAGAAGAAATAGAAGCCTATATAAGCACTGGCGAACCTTTTGGGAAGGCCGGAGGGTATGCCATACAGGGTGTAGGCTCCTTTATGGTAGAAACGATTTCAGGCTCTTATTCAAATGTAGTGGGTCTCCCTCTCTGCGCCGTGATAAAGGCCCTTATAAGCACTGGCGCACTCAGGACTTTTCCACTCCCATCTGCCTGACAACCTCCGAGAGGATAATACCGCTGGAGACCGAGACATTCAGCGATTCCACAGGGCCTGACGAGGGGATGCTGACTATCTCGTCACACCGTTTCCGTGCCGTTCTGCTAAGACCGCTCTTTTCATTGCCCAGGACCAGGGCGAGGTCCCTGCCCCAGTCAAAACGATAAATAGACGTAGATGCCTCGCCGGATGCCCCGATAATCCAAAACCCTTTTTTTTTCAGGAGATCCAGGGTCCTCCCGATATTTACCACACTGGCTATGGGCAGGTGGAGATACCCTCCTGACGATCTCTTGAGAATCCTTGCGCTGACCCGGGCCGAACGGTCTCCCGGAATTATGAGACCGTGCACCCCGAAAAACGCCGCTGTCCTGATTAATGCCCCGAGGTTCCCTTCATCAGTAATGTGGTCAGCAACAATCAGGATGGCATGTCCCCCTTTTTGAAGGGATTCCTCTATAATGTGGTCCAGATCAGCGTAGGCAAAGTCTTCTGCCACAGCGACAATCCCCTGGTGGGCCACATCAGGGACAAGCCTGGAAAGCTCAGCCGCCTCCTTGTAAAAAACGGGAATATCGTGTTCTTTCGCAATCCGGAGGATATCCCATATCCTGCCCGGTTTTTTCCCTGTTGCGATCCAGATTTCCCGGATCCCGACTCTCCCTTGAATTAAGGTATCCCGTACACCATGAAACCCGGGGATGAGGGAAGGGATTTTGGATTGCGGATTTCGGATTTCGGATTTCGGAAGGTTCATTCGCCTAAAATCTCCATCCCTCTCTGCTCGAGGGCGGTTATCCGATCTCTGAACAGGGCGGCTTCTTCAAATTCAAGCTTTGAGGCAGCGTCTATCATCTTGCTCTTGAGATCCTCTATCATCTTATCCAAAAGTTCCGGAGTCATATACAGCTCTTCCTCTTCTGACACGACCGGTACGGTAACGTAATCGGCCTCGTAAGGGGACTCTAAGATGTTGTCAATATTTTTCTGAATAGAAACAGGGGTAATATGGTTCATTTTGTTATATTCCAACTGGATTTCGCGACGTCGGGCGCTTTCCTTCATGGCCCTCTCCATGGATCCGGTTATCTTGTCTGCGTAGAAGACAACAGTGCCGTGAATATTCCTCGAGGCCCTGCCGCAGGTCTGTATGAGAGACCTCTCAGAGCGGAGAAAACCCTCCTTGTCTGCATCGAGAATGGCCACGAGAGAGACTTCCGGAAGGTCCAGGCCCTCTCGCAAAAGATTGATGCCCACCAACACATCAAAGACGCCCAATCGAAGATCCCTGATGATCTCCATCCGCTCGATGGTCTTGATATCCGAATGCATATACTGCACCCTGACATTCAGGTCCGCATAATACTCTGTCAGGTCTTCTGCCATCCTCTTGGTAAGGGTCGTGACAAGGACCCTTTCGCCCTGTTCAACCCTTTCTCTGATAATGCCCAGCAGATCATCCACCTGGTTTGTGGCAGGTCTGACCTCGATCTCCGGGTCGATCAGCCCTGTTGGCCTGATAATCTGCTCAGCGACCATCTCGCCCTTCTCGAGCTCATAGGGCCCGGGTGTGGCAGAGACATAGATGACCTGGTTGACCTTTGATTCAAATTCCTCAAACTTGAGGGGCCGGTTGTCAAGGGCCGAGAAGAGGCGGAAACCATAACCGACTAAAGTTTCTTTCCTTGATCTGTCCCCCTTGTACATCCCGATGAGCTGTGGAATCGTTATATGGCTTTCATCTATTATTACCAGAAAATCCCTGGGGAAATAATCCAGAAGAGTGGGAGGGGCTTCTCCCTGCTCTCTCCCGGTGAGGTGCCTGGAATAGTTTTCTATCCCGTGGCAATAACCCAGCTCCACCATCATCTCGAGGTCAAAGCGGGTACGCTCCTCTATACGCTGGGCCTCTATGAGTTTCTCTGAATCACGGAAATATTTAACCTGCTCGGTAAGTTCTATCTTGATCTGCCGGATCGCCCGCTCCCTGATATCCACCGTGGTAACATAATGGGTGGCAGGATAAATAACAACACGGTTGAGGGTGGCAATTGCCTTTCCGGTCAGCGGATCGATCTCCTGAATCGATTCCACAACATCGCCGAAAAAGTTTATCCTCACTGCCCGGTCCTCTTCATGGACAGGGTAGATATCCAGCACATCCCCCCTCACACGAAAGCGGCCCCTGAAGAAATCCATGTCCCCCCGCTCATAGTGGATATCCACCAGCTTCCTCACAGCATCTTCCCTCGACATGACAATGTCGTTTTCGAGACAGAGGAGCATATCGTAATATGCCTCGGGTGAACCGAGGCCATAGATGCACGAGACGCTTGCCACAATGATCACATCTTCCCGGTCCAGGAGGGACCTGGTGGCTGCGTGCCTCATCTTGTCTATCCGATCATTTATGTGGGAGTCTTTCTGGATATAGGTGTCTGTCTGAGGGATATAGGCCTCGGGCTGGTAATAGTCGTAGTAGCTGACAAAATATTCAACAGCGTTGTGGGGAAACAGGTTTTTTAATTCCCCGTACAGTTGAGCAGCCAGAGTTTTGTTAGGCGCGATAATCAGGGCAGGTCTTTGTACCGTTGCGATAACGTGGGCCATGGTAAAGGTCTTGCCAGACCCTGTAACCCCGAGAAGGACCTGATGGGCAAGTCCTTGATCTACTCCTTCTATAAGGGTTTCGATCGCCTGAGGCTGATCTCCGCAAGGCGCAAGACCGGTCTCGATCTCAAACATCGAGCCTCCAGGTAGTCCCTTCAGGGCCGTCTTCCAAGATAACGCCCATCTTTCTCAGCGTGTCACGGATTTCATCTGATCTTCCCCAGTCTTTCTGTAACCTGGCATCGGAACGTTCCTTGATGAGATCTTCGATCTGTGAATCGTCAATATCCGCAGAAGTGTCAGCCAACTGTTCAAAAAAGGTGTCAGGTCTTTCCTGAAACAGGCCCAGAACCCGACCGATAAGATTCAACTGATCCCGGTCGCTTTTAAGACGTATAAGTGTTTTCTCATCAGCCCTGTCATGAAATGAATCCATGACCCTGTTCATATCCCTGACCTTGTCAAAGACAAGACCGATAGCCCCGGACGTGTTAAGGTCATCGTCCATCATATCAATAAATCTGGCCATGAAAGAACTTTCTGAAAAATCCCCTGCCAGGAACGTCTTTGCTTCTCCATGAGACGTCAACTCGTTGGGCCCTGTTATCTCCTCCAATCGCTGGATCGTACGATAGATCCGAACAAGCCCTGACTGAAGACCCAGCACATCATTCTTTGAAAAATCAAGGGGGCTTCTGTACTGCTTGGAAATAAGAAAAAGTCTGAGGACTTCAGGATGGTAGGTCTTTAAGGCATCTCTGATGGTAAGAAAGTTGCCCAACGATTTTGACATCTTCTCCGACTCGACCGTGACAAAACCGTTATGGACCCAGTAACGGGCGAAATCGCCGCCATTGGCGCAGATAGACTGGGCCCTTTCATTTTCGTGATGGGGAAAAAGGAGATCACGACCGCCCCCGTGAATGTCAAAACTGAGACCAAGATAGCGGTTGCTCATGATCGAACATTCTAAATGCCAGCCCGGTCTGCCCGGTCCCCAGAGACTCGGCCATTCAGGTTCACCCTCTTTTGCGCTTTTCCACAGGACAAAATCCATGGGATGTCTTTTTTTTTTATCCACGGCGATACGGCTCCCCGCCCGCATATCATCCAGTTTTCTCCCTGAGAGACTGCCGTAACCTTTGAATGACGTTACAGAAAAATATACATCCGTGCCTTCCACATAGGCATTGCCCCGGTCAATGAGGGCCTCTATCATCTCTATCATCCCGTCTATATGTTCGGTTGCCCTTGGCTCTATGTCAGCGTTTAACACCCTTAGAGCGCCCATGTCCTGGTAAAAATCGTCAATAAACTCCTGGGCCAGACTGTCCGTATCCCTACCCAAGAGCTTAGCCCTTTCAATGATTTTATCATCCACATCGGTGAAATTCCGGACATAGGTAACATCGAGTCCCCTTGCCCGCAGATACCTTGTGAGAATGTCAAACACGATGGTCGATCGTGCATGACCGATGTGGCAGAGATCGTACACCGTGACTCCGCAAACATATATGCCGACCTTACCCTCTTCGAGCGGTTGAAAATTCTCTTTCTTTCGGGTTGCAGTATTATAGAGTCTGAATGCCACTTGTTTACCCTCTGGGATTTTTGCAGAGTCCCTCGGCCTTTACAAGGCTGACCACGGCAAATGCCTCCATCCCTTCCCTTTTCCCGCAGAAACCAAGACCCTCGCTGGTGGTTGCCTTGATGTTTATCTGCCCGATGGATGCCTCTAATGTTTCAGCCAATCTTTCCCGCATATTTGACAGCCGGGGCGCAAGTTTGGGTGCCTGTGCAGTTATGGTTGCATCCAGATTATTCAATCGATACCCGTCACCCTTGATTAGATCCATTACGGTTATTAACATGGAAAGGCTGGATACGCCCTTGTATTTGGGATCGGTGTCCGGGAAATGCTGCCCTATATCGCCAGCGCCCAGGGCCCCGATTATTGCATCAATAATAGCATGGGTCAGGACATCCGCATCTGAGTGTCCTTCAAGACCGAAGGGATAGGTAATCTCTACACCCCCAAGTATCAAAGGGCGTCCTTCAACAAGCCGGTGAACATCATATCCAAAACCTATTCGGAACATATCAAACCCTTTTTTTGACAGGATTAACGGAATTGGCCGGATTAACCCTACAACGACACTTATCACTCTGTCATTCCGGCGAAAGCCGGAATCCAGTCAGAGCAACCCTGAAAATGACTATTTTGGCTCCATGGCCATAGATGCGCTACTGGATGCCGGATCAAGTCCGGCATGACAGAATATAGAATTAGGCGTTACCGGTAAATGTCGTTGTAGGGTTAAATATTCATAAAAAAAGATTGGCCATTCTTTTCAACAAGCTATCTGCAGATGCCGTTTTAAGCGCAATTTTCAAGGCTTGACCTTCCTGTTTTTCAGACCTTCACAATCGACAATAGCCAATAGTAAATAGTCAATCCCATATATCCTGTTATCCAGTCTAAAACCTAATGGCAGGTGCTGCAGTTGGTGCTTGAACAGGTGCCGCACCCGGATGACCTTGAAGGGGGTGTATAGCTCTCGCTGCTCTTGAATCCACACACCGACATGAGACGTTTTACACTGTCTCCCTTACACTGAGGACAAGCTATCTCTTCATCTGCCCTGAAAACAAGGGCCTCAAATTCTTCATCACATTTCGCACATTTATATTCATATATAGGCATTAATTTTTTCCTTCTTATTGCTTTTCGTCCAACCCTTCAATGACCGCAGCCGCTAAAAGCGGAAACATGATCTCATGGTGGCCCGTCAGGCTAAATCCCTTTCCCCCATCCATGGTGGGCCGATGAACAACATTGGTCATGGGACGATAATGTTGAATAAAGTCCATATTGACTGTTGTAAAATCCTTGACCTCATGACCGAGATTTCTCACAAGACTCAAGGCCTTTAAAAAAACCTCGGGCATAATAACCGCAGAGCCAAGATTTATGAATACTCCACCTTCTAACTCTGAAACAAGACCGGAGAATATCCGGAAATCATTATGAGAAGTCTTGCCAATGGATGCACCATCCGCGCTTGGATGAAAATGGATGATGTCAGTCCCCATTGCCACATGCACGGTTACCGGGATATCAAGCTCATAGGCCCGTGCCAGAAGGCTGTGCCGGTTAAAAGGGAAATCCTCTCGAATAAGCATGGCCCCCACAGATTCACCTAAACCTGAACCCTTTTCTGCCCCTTCTGAGATCGCTTCGTTCAGGAATCTTCCCGTCTCTTCAGCCATACCGAATCGTCCGGCCCCGATTTCCGCGGCCACGTCCTCCGAAGTTTTACCTGCCATGGCCAATTCAGCATCATGGATGATACAAGCGCCGTTCATGGCTAAGCCCTTTATGATCCCGCGATCTAAGAGGTCTATAATGATCGGATTGAGACCCACCTTTATGGCATGGGCGCCCATGGCGAGAATTATGGTCCTGTTAGAGGATACTGCATGTACCATACGATCCCGGATTTCAAGAAGATCCTTTCCAGCAAGTATCCGGGGCAACGACTCCAGCCATCGGTTCATTGAACCTCCTGGCTCCCAGACCCGGGCAAAGTCGTCAAGATTGACCTTACTCCCCCTCTCTTTAAGGGGATAGGATTTTACCCCATCTAACGATATCTTTTTCCGTTCAGTCATGCGAGATCCTATTGATGATCTTCCTGTCCGCAATCCGCAATCCGAAATTCGCAATCCGAAATAATGTGTCCTACTCACTCCCCAAATGCTTCTGGAAAAGGATATAATCGACCAGGTGGCATATGATATGCTCTGCCAGGATATGCGCCTCCTGGACACGGGCAGTTACATCGCTCTTTACAATAAGGGCCATATCAACCACGGCTGACAGCTTTCCACCGTTGTTTCCTAAAAGCCCGGCTGTGTACAGGCCTTGCTTGTTGGCAACCTCCACAGCAGACAAGACATTTTTCGAGTTGCCGCTCGTGCTTATGGCTAAGAGAACATCCCCTTCTATTCCGAGGGCCTTCACCTGCTTTGAAAAGACATCCTCAAAAGAATAATCATTCCCAATACTGGTAATCACTGAGGTATCGGTTGTCAAAGCCATTGCAGGGAGAGGGGGACGTTCAAGCTGAAAACGATTTACAAATTCCGCCGCCATATGCTGGGCGTCGGCAGCGCTCCCCCCATTTCCGCAGATGAGGAGTTTTCGATCTCCAAGGAACGCCGAGGCGATCTTTTCAGCAACCATGCCGATCTTCGATGAATTCTCCCGAACAAACTCATCATTGATTTTAAGGCTGCTTGCCAAGATCTTCTTGATGATATTCTCCAATTTAGACCCTCCCTTCTAATGGCTCTGCAACAGCGAGATCCTTGATGGCCCGGGCCACTATCTCGAATTCCCTTTCCTGGATAGTCCTGACATCGAACATAACTCTGTCTCTTTCGAGTCTCGTAATCACAGGGGGAGCATAGGCCCTGAACCAGGCCTCCATTTGCTGTGAGGAAAATCTTTCAGGGATGAGGCACAAGAGCCTGCTCTTTAACTCCTGAAGAGGGAGGGCTCCCCCTCCTACTTTTGAGGAACCATCAATCAGCTCAATGGAAAAGTTATTGCTTTTTGTACTGCTCACCAGCTTGTACAGGCGATCGGCTTTTTTCCTCAGGGAATCGTAGGAGTGACATATCATTTCCAGGGTTGGAATTTCTTTCATGGCAAGACGCTGGTCCCTGTAGAGTCTGAGAGTCTCCTCTAAGGCCACAAGGGTCAATTTGTCAATTCTGAGGGCCCTGTTGAGCTGGTTTCTCCTGATTGCTTCGACCAGATCCCTCCGCCCCAGGATAATTCCGGCCTGTGGGCCTCCCAGCAGTTTATCGCCGCTGAAAGTGACAAGATCTGCCCCCAGGGCCAATGATTCCTGGACAGTTGGTTCCTTTATTAGACCAAAATTTGAGAGATCAACGAGACATCCGCTCCCGAGGTCCTCCATTACAGGGATTCGGTGCCGTTCTCCCAATTTGACGAGTTCCGGCATAGGGACCTCTTCAGTAAAGCCCACCACTTGAAAATTACTGGTATGGACTTTCAACAGGAGAGCGGTCTGGGGACCGATTACTTCCTCATAATCTTTCAAATGAGTCTTGTTGGTGGCCCCCACTTCCACCATTTTCGCACCGCTCTTACGCATAACATCCGGTATACGAAAGGAGCCGCCGATCTCAACTAACTGGCCCCGCGACACTACCACCTCACGGTCTTTGGCCAAAGTCTCAAGGGCAATGAGCACCGCAGCGGCATTGTTATTGACCACCATAGCTGCCTCTGCCGAGGTCAACTCCTTGAGGATCTCCTCCACATGCACATATCTGCTTCCCCTCGTACCATTGTCCAGGTCATACTCAAGATTGCTGTAGCCGCCGGCTATAGAGTTGAACCTCTCAAGCGCCCTTTCAGGCAAGATGGATCTCCCCAGATTGGTGTGTACCACCACGCCAGTCGCATTGATTACATTTCTCAGGCTCGGCATGGATATCAACTCCAGTCTTTCCAATACCCGCAACGAGACCGATTCAGCCTCAAATTCGGGCCCTGGTTCGACAATACTCCCCTCCCGAATATCCGTTCTAAAACCGTCAAGAACCTGGTTAATCGCCTTCAGCACAAGTCCTTTAGGATGAGATACCAGGGCCTTTTCAATCACCGGGTTTGCCAATAGCTGATCCACAGCGGGCAATTTTCTGAACAAAATCTGTTTGTCTGCTGCCATAACTCTATCACTCCTCTGGGATTCTTGTTCCTAATACTCAAATAAAGATTTCAGCAAGGATACTCTTTCCATGAAACAGAATGAGCCTAATATAGGGAAGTTTTTGCGAAGCGTCAAATATTTAGTGTCCGCTCACGGGTGCCGCCTCACCATATTCATGGATCTTAGACAGGTTTCCCGAAAATACCCTTGCAAAACACCAGAGTCCCTGTTATATTTATAAGGTTAATATGGTGGATGTAGCTCAGGTGGTAGAGCTCTGGGTTGTGGCCTCAGCGGTCGCGGGTTCAAATCCCGTCATCCACCCCATAATAAAATCAAGGGGTTAGTCCCGCCGTTATGGGAGGAATTAACCCCTTTTTTGTCTCTCTAAATCACCTTTTCGACCGGGTTTTCAATCGTTACAAAGCTTCCGGATACGGCATCTCAGGGATTTCAGGTTCGGAAAACCAGAAACGGGATCGGCCGATTCCGAGCCTGTCAACTCATTGGCATTGGCCTCTTCCCAGCCCTGGGGGACATGGATTGTATCCGGGCGTATTTCAGGTGTAACACTGGCCATGAGCTGGATCTTCCCCCATGAGGTCTCTATTTCTGACATATCACCTTCAGACAGTCCGTATTTAAGCGCGGTATCAGGATGGATTTCAAACATGGGGTCAGGGGCCATCTTCCTCAACCCGGGTATGTATCGGTACTGCCAATGAAGATAGCAGAGCAGATTCCCTCCAGTCGTAAGAAACAGGGGGAAATCTGCGGAGGACTCAACTGGATAAAGGATCTCCTTACGAATAGGAAACGGATCATAACCGAAACTCTTTAATCGACCGGAGAGAATCTCCACCTTTCTCGTATCTGTATTAAACCCCTGATCCTCATATTTTTTATATCTTCTTTTTTCATACTCATAGATTCCACCCCGGGATACCAGATCGTGATAGCTTGTATCCAGCCCTCCTAATAAATAGTCAATACCCTCCTCGCAGGTTTTCCAGGGGAAATATTTTCCAAATCCCATCCGATCCGCCAGCTTCACCCATATCATCTGGTCCGGTAAACCATAAAGGGGTTCCACGACCTCCCTTCTTAATGAGATGACAGGCAGATTATGATAGACGTTGGCCCGGTGCTCATCCCGCTCCAGAAAAGTACAGGCAGGGAGAATGAGATCGGCATACTGAGAATCCGGAGATCTGACCACATCAATGACCATGAGAAATTCCAGATCCCTGAGCGCCCTTCTGACCTGGCTGCTGTTGGGCCATTCAAGAGACGGGTTTCCACCTGCAATGGCCATCCCTTTGATTGGATAGGGATCTCCCCGCAGGATGGCCTCTGGCAGGCACAGGGCGTGACCCTCTTTCCGGGCCTTGCAGAACAGGGGGAATTTCTCTGCACCTATGGGTGGTATTGAAGATTCAGGAAGGGGACGGGTCATGTCCTCCAGCCTGGGTCCAGGTGTAAACAGATCTCCCCCGGGAATATCCAGATTTCCGGTAATGGCCTTCATGATCGCCAGGAGGCGCATGGTGCTTATTCCATTGTCGTGATGCTCCAGACCGTTGCCCATGGAAATACATGCGGGCCGGGTCCTGGCATAGGAACACGCAACATGTCGTACCAGCTCATGTGCAATCCCGGTCAAGGGCTCTCCCTCTTCAGGGGAGAATCGTTTCTCTTTAACCTCTCTCGCAAAGTCTTCAAATCCGTGGACCCAGTGCTCTGTGAACTCTTTATCCCACAATTCCTCACGTACAATAACATGCAGCATATTCAGGATGAGAATCTCATCCCGGCCGGGTCTTACCGCCAGGTGGTAGTCTGCCTTTGAACCGGTTTCTGTCTTCCGGGGATCGATGACCACGATCTGCCCACCCCTTTTCTTGAGTCTGCTTAACTCTCTCGGGGGAGAAAGCTCATGGGAGACAAAGGGATTTGAACCCCAGATGATCAAAAAATCAGTATTGGGGATATCTGGTTTGGTCACACCACCCAGGGTAACCGTATCGGCTATGGTTCGGGAGGCATTGCATATGGAGCCAACCCCCATAAAATTCGGGGTCCCGTAAACATTGGCAAAGCGTTTCATATAATACTTAATTTCCTGGTGCCCGGTTCCCTCTCCATGATAAATAGCCAGGCTCTGGGGACCGTGCTGCTCTCGAAGCCGCTTGAGCTCTTGTTCGGCAAAGTCCAGGGCCTCATCCCAATCCACGGGCAGAAATCTGCCCTTCCTTCTTATTAGAGGGGAAGTGAGTCTCAGGGGAGAATTAAAAAAATCGAGGGCCGCTCTTCCCTTTGCACAAAGCCATCCCCTGTTATATGGGTGTTCCTTAGCACCCTTAACCCCCACGGGTTTCCCGTTTTCAAGAATGACCTCAAGCCCACAGCCTTGCTCACACATCCTGCAGATGGTAGATATATTTTTAGTTGGTCTCATTTTTTCCCGGGTAGTCGCTTGAACCTTTCCTCTTTTATACCCTCTGCATCCAGATAAGCCTCAAGAGGGGTCTTTTCAATCTCCGCAATACATCGTATCTCTGCGGCATCTTCTGCTGTCAGTCCCAGCTTTGCAGCAATCTCTTCATCAGTCAGGCCCCGGTGCTTTCTACCCGGATCATATCGCTGTCTAACATTCGTTAAATCCCAAACAGCATCCCTGTAGCGTTCATACAGGTTCATGGAAACGAATCTCGGCATTTGAGTCCTCCCTATAGCTGCCTATTTCAGTTTTTTAAGCCTCTTTAGTATAACTGGGCATCTCTTCAGACAGTTAAAGCATTGGGCGGAAAGCTCGCTTGAATAGGCGACACTGCGAACGGCCCGTGTGAAATGGCTCCCAAAGAGTATGGCTTTTCGTTTGTCAGAGTCTGGTTCTTCGACCGCCTTAAACAGCAGTTTCTGGAATACATCCATGGCCGTTGTTTGAGCCCTTGGAAAACAGCAGTCCTGCCGGTATTCCATCCAAAGGATCTTCCCATCTTTAATCTCTCCTGAAAGACAGTCCGGGCAGGACGACAGACAGGGTGTAGTCTCTCTCTTCTTCCAGAGACGGACGCAGGAATCGTGCGGACAGACAGGCTCGGCTAAAGAACCATCTTCCTTGAGCGGCATGGTGGTAATTACTCCACTAAAATAGAGGAGGCCGAACAAGGGATTCAGTAGAATACCCGCTGCCATAGATCGTGTTCCCAACCCTGCCAATTCCGCACAGAGCTTCAAGCTGATATAGGGATAGTGGCCGGTCGCGTTTCCCGATGGAATGGGGATGGCAAAATAACCATAATTATCCTCCAAATAGTAGGATAGCTTTCGGGCTGCGGCTCCAAGCATACTTCGGTTATAGCCTATGCTTCCCAATACCCTGTTGGTTCCTGATCTCCAGGCCCCCATCGTTGGCTCATTTCCACCGAGGACCACAACGCTATTGGCACCCTTTAGCATATCATCCGGTCTGTAACCGGGTGGGGCAAATTGGTTTATGGCTTCAACCGAAGCAACGCCCACAACCCTGGCCCCCATGGACAATGCCTTATCCTTGATCGCATCTGCTGAATTCATCCATCTTTCTCCAAAGGATTATCCCTGTTTCCAAAAAAATTGGCCGTGAGCTGAACCCTTCCACCGCTCCGTAGTTGCTGGCTTTGGAGCGCAGCCAGTTCTTCCTGATCTAACACATTACAATCAATAGTAATTTCTGCATATTTTTTATACAGAATTTGACGTTCTCTAAATAGTTCCTTGAATGATTGATTATTTGCCTTTGCTATGCCTCTTGTTTCAAAATTATGGATTCTATTTTTTATTTCTTCAAAATTTTCAAGGAAATGTCAACCCTTCATTTGGATAGAAAGGGAAGAGGCTCACCTCTTTTCCCCATATTCCCACAAGAGCTCCAAGGCGGAGGTCTTGGCTGCGTTATATGCCTCCGGGCCTTTATGCAGGCTGTTTGGGCTCAGGGCCGGTGATTCGGTTCTTATTTCAATAACCTCAATTCCCCGCTTTCGTACCATTGTCAGCTCTTTTTGATACGCCTCCTGACGGGCGATATTAACGGCCAGATGCTGGATATGCCAGGGGGCTAACCGTTTTCTCAAAAAACCATGTCTTACCTCTTCCACATTATTGGAGGCAATAAAATGGACAATAATTCTGTCCAGCTCGCAGAGGTCTGCCAATGCCTCAACCGGGGCCTTTCCGGTTATGCCTCCATCCAAGTACAACGATCCGTTCATTTCCACAGGTTTAAAGAGAATCGGCACAGAACCGGAGGCCTGAATTGCCCTGATTAGATCCCCGCCAGTAAAGACAGTCTGTTTTCTTTGACTAAGGTTTGTGGTTGAAATAGCCAAGGGCGTATTGCATTCTTCGAAGCGTCTTACAGGCAGTTTTGTTAACAAACGGGCAAATCCATCTCCCTTGAGGTATCCGGTATAACCTCTGAACAGCCTAATCGCATTTAACAAAACGACGTACCAGGGATCAGGATCCCAGAAATCGGTCTTTTTCAAGCCGAACAGCATCTCCCTTATGGCGCCATCACTCATCCCGGATGCGGCCATTGCCGCTACAATGGCCCCGGAGCTTGCACCGGCATAGGCTGACGGCCTGATTTCAGCCTCCCTGATCGCTGCCAAAAATCCGGCATGTGCGAAGAACCCGAAAAAACCGGAGGAAAAGGCCACACCTGACCTGCAATTGTCATTGCGTAGACTATGGATCATAATTCATAATCTTTCAGCTTAAATGAGCGGTTCCAGGTTCTGGGTTCAATGTTCAAAGGTTATAGTATAATGATATCCTTAACTTTTTTCATGGCACTTCAGGCTCTATCATTCCCGCCACCTGACCACATCTCCCAGAGGGACCCTCTCAGACCTCGACCGGTTTATGGGAGACTGAGGATCTCCGTAGCCTAATGCCACGCCGATTACCACCTGTTTTTCATCCCGGATACTCAATGCCTCCTTAATGTCGTCATCAAATGCAGTAATCAGGCCTATGGGACAGGTCCCCAGTTCGAGGGCATGGGCGGCTAATACAAGGTAGCCTACCAGAACGCCTATGTCCGTGAACCTGGCATTAGAGAATACCTGGTCGAGAGTGATGATAATTGCGGTGGGAGCGCCATAAAAATTACAGCTCCCCTCATTTATGAAATCCTGAAAAGGGATCTGCTCAGGCAGATTGGGAAGTATGGTATTGAGAAGCCCTTTTTGCCTCTCCACAAAATATTCTGGAAGGGGGCTTTTGGCCCCTGGTCCGCATGATATGTTTCGCTCTTTCATACGCTTTACCAAGACCCTGCTAAGTCTTTTTCTTTCTTCTCCGGATACAACAATCAACTCCCACGGCTGAAGATTAATGGCCGATGGGGCCCGTGTAGCATAATTGAGGAGGGTTTCTATTTTCTCTCTTTCAACCGGTCTTTCAAGAAAGGCCCGAGTGCTCCTTCTTTCTTCGATTCCCTTCAAAAGATCCATGATATTCCTCCAAAAGGTAAGTGACTAAAGTGCCTAAAGTTTGGAGTGCCTAAAATGCCTAAAGTTCGTCCCGCTTGAAGCAAACTCAACAACTCAACCACTCAACTACTTAACCGTCTCTGCCCTGAGAAACAATCGGGAGTGTGAGCAGGGCGTGCGGAACTATAAGGACGTCCAGATCTTCTTTGCCAATTTTTTCAGCTGAAATATGGAGAGCCTGCTCCATATCAGCCGCCGGGATCATGTGAACCTGGCAAACGATATCCGGGGTCTTGGAGCCAACAATAATGACATCGGTTTTCTCCAAGACCTTGGCCATAATAAAGGC
>JACKQG010002968.1_pt1 | contig 21399 bp, 14 predicted proteins | sample 8237621 | NCBI WGS metagenome assembly JACKQG01 (sample SAMN15677084, study PRJNA649215) | marine metagenome | biome: marine; feature: Black Sea; material: saline water; isolation source: suspended particulate matter (SPM) from the Black Sea western gyre | collected 2013-06-09/2013-06-10 | depth... | reverse complement strand
TCGACCCGCAAACCGGCGACCTCTACGTCGAAGACGATTCCAACTACCGCATCAAACAGTACGGAACGGTCTACCGGATCGACCAGGAGGGAAACGTACTGAAGAAGTGGCCGCCCTTCTTCTTTGACGCCAGAGATTTGAAGATGACCTCGCCTTGGGGGGCGTTGAATCACGATCGCCATTTCCGCTATTCGCAGGAGCCGCTGTTTGTCGACTCCATCTTCGGAAAAGACGGCAGGGTCTACCGGTGGAAACTGGGAAAGGCCGGGGTGGAAATCCTCCGCTTCGACCGCGAGGGGAAGCCGGTACCGTTCAAGGCCACGGGGACGAATGCCTTGTTCGTCGATCATACGATGCAGGTTAATTTCTGGCACGACGTCTATCACGGTATGGATGTCGACCGGCAAGGCAACATCTACTATGTCGCGAAAGTGGACGTCGATTCCAAATCGCGCCCCATCAGTGCATACAACGCTTTGCGCCGGCAGGTCAACGTATACGACGCCGACGGGAACCTGACGAAGAAAGGCCTGCTCGTGCTGGACTGCGTCCGAGGTCTCCAAGTCGACGACGAAGGATACTTGTACGCGCTTCACCGGCCCGCAGAAAGGCCGTGGGAAGACTATCTTGCTCTTTCAAGGTTCGCACCATCAGGCGGCCAGCCGCTCTGGACCCGACGGTGGGACGGCTACATTGGGCAGGCCGAAGCGATCTTTGCGCCTTGCCATTGCATTACATCACGGCAGCACCAAACGCTAGATGGCAAAGGCTATCTGTACGCCGCCGGCAAGTACAGTGTTCAAGTGATTGACTGCGATACGGGCAAGTTGGCGGGCGAATTCGGAAGCTATGGCAATATGGACTGCAAGGGCAAGGGAAGCGCCTATCCATACCCCGAGCTTCCTTTCGGTACGATATCAGCCTTGTCCGTCTGGAAAGACCGCCTGTTCGTCGTGGATATGCTGAATCGACGCATCGTCAAGTGCCGCATCGTCTATGGGCAGGCTGACAAGAAGGCCGGTTAGACCCGAGAGGGATCACGTTCGATCTCGCTCGCTAGACGAGAGCTGCGTGTGGTGGAGATTTGCTTCTTGGAGGGGCACCAGCTAGATTGGCGCGACAATGAAACGGTCGGCTTTGCCCAAACCCAACGATCAATGAGAGGCAATTATGGACACGATTATTGCCGGCGCCATACTGACTCTGTGCGCTGCGCCAGCGACCCAGGATACGGAACCGCCGCTGCACATTGGTTCGCGGCTGGAACTGTTCGTCGACGAGGCGCTCATTGAATCCATGACCGGTGAAGTGCAACTGCGGATGCACCGGCCCGAACGGCGCGAAGTGGTATTTCGCACGGACGCGCCGTGGGAGGGCAACGCGAGTGCATTCCAAAGCGTGTTCAAGGACGACGACCTGTACCGGATGTACTATCGCGGCCTGCACTACCGGCACAGCGGCGAACCGGCCCAGGCGTTGGAGGATCACCCCTGGATGCTCTGTTATGCCGAGAGTGACGATGGCATCCACTGGCGCAAACCGGAGTTGGGCCTGTTCGAGTTCAACGAATCGAAGGCCAACAATATCATCTTGACGCCCGATTTTCTCGAAGACATCGGCGGCGACCCGGCGCACACGGCCACGTTCAAGGACGCCAACCCGGACTGCCCGGCCGACCAACGCTACAAGATCGTGGTCGTCGGACACAAACCGCGTGGGCTCTTCGTCCTCGCTTCGGCCGATGGAATCCGTTTCACGCCCATGAGCGACAAGCCGTCGGTGACCAAGGGCGCGTTCGATTCACAGAACTTGATGTTCTGGGATCCGGTACGCTGCGAGTACCGTGAATACCACCGCAGCTTCGCCGCCGGTGTGCGTGGCATCATGACGGCGACCAGCAAGGACATCCTCCAATTCCCGGAGCCAGTCTGGCTCGAATTCCCCGGTGCCGCCCACGAGCACCTCTACACCAACCAGGTCCAGCCCTACTACCGGGCGCCCCACATCTTCATGGGCTTTCCCATGCGTTACAACGACCGCGGCTGGTCCGAATCGACGCTTAGCCTGCCCGAGTTGGACGAGCGTCTTGTGCGTGCCAAGAGCAGTCGACGTTACGGCACGGCGGTTACGGACGCGCTGTTCATGACCAGTCGCGACGGACGCGTGTTCAAACGTTGGCCCGAAGCGTTCATCCGGCCAGGGCCGGCCAAGAAAGACACGTGGACCTACGGCGACAACTTCGTGTTTTGGGGCATGGTCGAGACGGCCTCGAACTTGCCGTGCGCACCGAACGACATCTCGCTTTACGCCAGCGAAGGTTATTGGCGCGGCACGTCTACGAGCGTGCGCCGCTACACGATGCGGATCGACGGTTTCGTGTCCGCCCACGCGGCCGCGGCTGGCGGCGAGATCGTCACCAAACCGCTGGTCTTCGAAGGCGGCAATCTGACGCTCAACCTGGCTACATCCGGTGGGGGCAGCGTGCAAGTCGAGATCCAGGACGCAGACGGCAACCCAATCAAGGGCTACACGTTCCGCGACTGCCCGGAGATCTACGGCGACGACATCCGATATACAGTTCGCTGGAAGAAGAAAGGCGGCGACGTGCGTTCGCTGGCCGGCGAACCCGTGCGTTTGCGTTTTGTCTTGAAGGACGCGGACCTGTACGCCTTTCAATTCGTGCCCCACGAGCCCGATCCCGAACGTCCGGACCTCGTGCTCTATGGAGGCATGCCCAATCGCTCCGTAGGACGGGGCCCGTATGTGGTCATGGATGACGACTTTGCCTCGGCCAACGCCGGCACGTCGGGCAGCGACGCGGATGTGGACCCCGACACGTGCGGCAAACCGTGGTTCATCAGCGAGGGCCAACCGGATCGGGTGCAGGTGCTGAACGACGACCCGCCGGGCAGCGGCAAACCGGGCAAGTCGAATTACCTGAGAGTCGAGCGTCGCGACGAACATGCCCAGCAGGGCGGGCGGGCGTGGATCAAGTTCTCGCCACAAGATGCCGTGGATACCGAAGACGGCGTCGTTGAAGTCGAGGCGCGGATCCTCTTGCCGTCGACCAGCCGTTGCCACGTGGATATCGACGCCTTCGACAACGCGCCCAATACCTACACAAACCGCGCGTTCCACGTGCGGTTCTTTCCAGACGGCAAGGTCTGCTACTACGGCGAAACGGACGTGCCCATCGAGGGTCTGACCATCGAAACCGACATGTGGCAGGACGTGGTAATTCGGGCCGACATGCGAGCGGCCACCTTCGACCTGACCGTAGCCGGTCGATCAGTCGCGGGTCTGCCTTTTGTCCGAGACGACGTGCACCGCATCCAGACGATCATCCTATCTCCCAACAGAAACAACGGCATCATGTGCGTCGATCGTATCCGCGTGCAAGCGACGCCCGAGGCCGACAGTGCGATCCGGGCTCAGACGTACAGAATTCAAAACTGGCGGCCGAAAGACTTTCCCAGCGCCGAGCGGTTTGCCCGCCAATTTTGAATTCTGTACGTCTGAGCCCTTCCCTTACCGCCCGAGCTCGCGGCGGATTTTCACGAGCAAGGCAGCGAACGTCGGTTCCCGCTCGGCACGTTGGCGGGCACGGCGGGCCGTCTCCGTGATGGCGCTGCGGCTGACGCCGCCGAAACGCTCCGCCAACACGTCCAACGACTCACTCACCAAGTCTCGCGACAACAAGACCGCCGCGTCCAACACCTGCTGCAAGCTTACGGTGGCGGCGGGCGTTTCCGCCTTCTCCCGCCACACCCGGCATTGGGCCACAAACTCCTGGTTTCCCAATATCCAGCCGTCCACGGCAGCGTCCAGCGGATTCGGCGGCGACTGGGCGATGCCGGAGTCGATGAACTGCTTGTAGGCCAAGCGTGCCCGCGATTCCGTGCCGCCAAATTCGGCCAGTACGGTTCTCCAGTCCAGCCAATCCGGCGAGCGGTCCGGATTCAGGTAATGCCGATAGCTGTTCCAGCGGTCCTGAAACGGATCCTTGGCCAGACCGGCGCGAAAGGAATTGAGATGGACATAACGCGTCAATTCCCATGAATGCCCGTCATTTTCCACGATGACGCCGTGAAACCGACTCTGGAACAGGTGCCCCTCACGGTCGTGCCGCCGATTGAACAGCGTCGCGTATCCGCCCTCGAAGTCGCGCATACCAGTCGAGAGATTGGCTTGCGGTGTGCGGAGGTAGAGATGAAAATGGTTGTCGAGCAGGGCAAAGGCGAAGACCCGCCAACCGCAACGGGTTGCGTTTCGGTCGAGCAATCGCAGCCATGTCTTCCGGTCGTGGTCATCGAGAACGATGTCTCTCCGATCCACACCGCGATTGGTCACGTGAAAAAGGCCGTTCTCAACCGGGAAACGTTCGGCGATGGACATAGCAACAGCATATACGATCGGGGCTCAGACGTACAGAATTCAAAATTGGCGGCCGAAAGACTTTTCCTTCACCGAGCGGTTTGCCCGCCAATTTTGAATTCTGTACATCTGAGCCCTGCCCGGCCTGAAGCTGACGATTCCCCAAAACCCGAACGGGGACGACGACGGCGATGGTTACACGAATCTCGAAGAATGGCTGCACGCCTTCGCCGCCGACGTGGAAGGGAGAAGATAAGGAGAAACGCTGGTCCGACAAGCCAATGGGCATAGAAACAATGCTAAGATGCGGATTGAATTTCCCGTCAGTCACTTAGGAGGTTTTTCCATGTCCCGTACCACTCGCCGTCGTTTTGTTCAACAGTCGGCCGCTGTCGGCCTGGGTTTGACCGCCGGGCTGAACGCCAAAGCGTTCGCCGCCAACGATAAGATCAGCGTCGCCTGCATCGGCGTCCGCGGACGCGGCAACTCGGTAATGCACAGTTTCGCCGCCGAGCCGGACTGCGCTATCACACACATCTGCGACGTCAGAGAGTCCACGCGTCAGCAGCGCGGAGCGCAGATGAAGGAAAATACAGGGCTTATGCCCAAGCTGGTCAACGACTATCGCACGTTGCTCGACGACAAATCGGTGGACGTGTTCATGGTCGCCACACCGGACCACTGGCATGCGCTGCCTACCATCCACGGCTGCCTGGCCGACAAGGACGTCTACGTCGAGAAGCCCGCCAGCCACAATATCCTCGAAGGCAAGACGGCGGTGGCCGCCGCGCGCAAGCGAAACCGCATGGTGCAAATGGGCACGCAGATCCGCAGCGCCCCCTTCCTGCACGACGCTGCCGAATACGTAAAGAGCGGCGCGTTGGGAAAGGTGATCTATGGCAAGGCCTGGGAGACGGCCCGCAACGGCGCAGTGCACCTGGCGGCGGACAGCGAGCCGCCAGCGGAACTCGACTACAACATGTGGCAAGGCCCGGCGCCCGAGCGGCCCTACAACCGATCGATCGTCGGCGGTGCCTGGCGGTGGCTCTTCGACTACGGCACGGGCGACCTGGGCAACGACGGTGTCCACCGTATCGACTACTGCCGATACCTGATGGGCCTGGAAGGGATGCCCGAGGCGATTTGCTGTTCCGGCGGCAAGTTCTTCTTCGAGGACGACCAAGAGTGGCCCGACACGGAAATCATCAACTACGAGTATCCGGGCAAGATCCTAACGTACGAGATGCGCCTCTGGTCACGACCGAGACTGTTCGACATCGGCGAGGGGGCAGTCGTTTACGGCGAAAACGGTTGGATACTGCTGACGAACAATTCGTGGAAGGCATACGACGCTGCCGGCAAAGTGGTCAAGGAGGGCCAGGGCAACGGAAGCCAGACCCAGCAGGCCCACATCCGCAACTTCCTGGACGCCGTACGCAGCCGCAATCGCGAGTCGCTCAACCAGGAGATCTACTCGGGGCACGTCAGCACCGTCATGTGCCACGCCGGCAACATATCCTGGCGCACCGGCAAGAAGCTGCGATTCGACGCCGAGACCGAGACGTTTGACGAGGAGGAGGCCAACCAATACGTCGGCCGTGAACACCGCAAGGGCTTCGAGTTGCCCGAGATTACCTAGCCACAAGGGGCGAAGCTCTTCAAGAAGCGCCGGACGCCGGAGAAAGGCACTACTCTTCGCTGAACACGTGGACCGCGATGCCGACCGGCGGTTTACCCTGCTCGCGAAAGAATGCCACGGAGGGCTGGACCCAGAAGACCTCTGTCTGGTCGACGGGGACTTCGAGCAGATCGGCCTGAACGATTTGACCGTCCAGTCGCGCCACAACCTCGAATGTGATTCGATCCGATGCGAGTTGGACAGGCTTGATCTCGATGCCGGGCTCAACGGTTTCCGATACAACTTGCCCACGGATTGGAGTTATCTCCCAACGGGTGCCAGTGCCGCTCGTCGTATAGCGTATGTGACCTCGCGGCTGGAAATCGTCCAAAGGCACGTCGATTCCGCCGCCTTCGGCAGAGTCGACAAATGTATATCCAAAGCCACGGTAGAACGAATCCCCCGTTGTCAATTCGGCTGCCTGCTCGCTGATCGGCTTTCGCACGGGCATTTTGGAGGCCACCACCGTGAAGTTCAGCGATCCTTTCTCTTTGGCGTCGTCGGCCAACATGAGAGAAACGCCTGCGTTTACCGAGACGATTTCTTCACCAAAGCGAGTGGTAAAACAAGCGTCTGACATCCTCTCGGCTTTCATTGCGTAGATCTTCTCGTCCGGGAGAATGGATCCAAGCGGTACGGCGATGGTTGACGGTTCTTGCTTGTCCTGCCGAGCCGATGTGCCCAACGGATACCAAGTCAGGCGGAGTTGCCGGTCGCGGTTTTCCGGGGCGAAGTTGGGGACGCTCAACACCAAGTAGCCGCTGGCCGGCTGCGATGATACACCGGTGTCAACTGGAAGGGGCAGCAAGGATGAAAACAGCGTCTGCTCCTTCTCCTTATATTTCCACGTCGTCTTCAAACGGATCTCCGGGACGCCGCCCGTGACGAAAACCGCTTGAATGAAGGCCTCCTGTTCCTCCGATACCACGTCCTTCGCAATTCGACCAAAATCCTGCAAGGGCACCATCTGGATTGAGTTTTGCGCCGCGTCTCCTGGCGTGCCTTTCGCGCCGCCGCCAGTCGGTTGGCTGGCTGGCTGATTGCAGCCTCCCAACAGAAGCATCAAGCCCAGTGCAGACTTCGGCAGGTGACGTGTTCTTGGCATGTTGATGCTCCTTGCTCGGGTGAACAATCGAGTCTGCATTTGACCGGTGGCAATCTGAGTAGAATATACCTACGCCGTATATGATGCTACAGAGCCGGTGGGCAAACGCAAGACGTCGGATCGCCACAGCTCGGACAACATCAAGAGTCGTTACGGCTGCTGAACATTGGCAGTGAGGCCAAGTGTGCTTGTCGTGAACACTGGCAGCCTTGCTGCCGTTAGGCTTACAATGGAGAGCCGATGCACAAAACGCTCGTGAGGCCAGTGATTCAGGAGATGGACATGCAGAGAATTAACAACACACTCCAGCGGTTGCCCTTCGTCGCCTTGATGCTTGTTCTGTACCTGGCGGCCCAAGCCGGGGCGCAAGTCTCGAACATCAAGATAGTCACGGATGCCAGTCCGGATTACTCTGATATGGACAGCATGGTTCATAGCATCACCTCGAAGTGGTCAACGCCTGCGGATAAATGTTGGGCCATGTTCTACTGGAACCACATCGCCCGCCGACAGACAGCGCCGATGATCCTGCACGGCCAAGAACTGACCGACCCAATCCGGCAATTCAACGACTATGGATACATGATGTGCAGTACGATCGCCGGTTCGAACTGTGCGATCTGGCACAACCTGGGGATGGGCGTGCGGTTCTGGGACATCTCGCTGCATACGGTCTCCGAGTGTTTCCATGATGGCCGATGGCACATCTACGACAATTCGATGTCGGCCCTCTACACCCTGTGCGATGGCGTCACGGTGGCCGGTGTCGAGGATGTGGGTAAGCGAGGGGCATGCGCTGCGTCGGGTGGCAAGGTCGAACCGGGGCACATCGCCAAGTATCACTGCCTGAACGCGACCAGCAATAACGGGTTTCTGACCGGCGCCGACTGCCCACGGGACCTGGCGCAGGAGTACCGTTGTTTCAAACCGTCCGGACTGAAATACCGCTACTACTACCACAACTGGGATTGGGGGCACCGGTATATACTAAATCTGCGCGAGCGTGAAACCTACACACGCCACTATCGAAGCCTTGGAAAAGGGCCGGAGTACTTCGTGCCCAACAAAGGCAAAGACCCGGAATCGGTGAACGAACGCTACCGCATCCGCGCGAACGGGGTATGGACGTTCGAGCCTCGTCTCACGCCCGAAGAGTTCAAGCGATCAATCGTCCGGGCTTCCAATATCCGCATCCTTGCCACGGGCGGGCTGCAGCCGGCAACACCGGATGTGCCGGCAGAAGTTGTTTTCAAGGTCAATTCGGCCAACGTCACGACCAGCCAGAAGATCCGGGCGGAGTTCTCGCGAAAATCGGCGTCCGATCTAGCGCAGATCTCGATCAGCACCAACAACGGGCTAACTTGGCAAGACGCCTGGACGGCCGACGAGATAGGCGACGTGTCGGCCGACGTGGATTTGATGGAGGAGGTCAATGGCGTTTACGAGATACTGGTCAAGGTGACATTGAAGACATCGAGGTCAGTGGACTATGTGCTGTTGAAGGATCTGAAGATCGAGACGACCACGATGCTGAACAGCAAGACGCAGCCCCAACTGCGACTCGGCAAGAACACGGTCCACGTGGGGCTCGGCGAACAGACCGATTCCATTGTTCTGTGGCCCGACTTGCAGGGGACGGCGTACAAGCCGCACGTGGTCGAGGAGCATAACATTGCGACGCGAGACGAGCATCCAGGCTACCTGGGAGTGATGCACGCGGCCGAACCCAAGGAAGAAGCCTACGTGGTATACCGGATGGACGCTCCGCAAGACATTACACGCGTCACCTACGGCGGCCGCTTCTACAATCGCGCTCCAGATGCCAACATCCGACTCTCGCACTCTTTCGACGACGGACAGTCGTGGACAGAGACGTATCATCTGACCGACACCGAACCGCCGTGGGACGTGATCCATTACGAAACGGTCGATGCGGTTCCGGCCGACACCCGATCGGTGCTGATGAAGTACAGCCTGAACGCCCGTGAAGCGGGTTCCAACGCGTGCAGCATTTACAGTGTGCGCATGGAGATCAACCATCAGCCGGTAGCTCCAGGGGCTCGACCGCTTGAGGTGACGTTTGCGTGGAGCGAGGTGCAGGCGGACCGGTCGCTGGTCGAGCGCAGCCACACGCAGCGTATCGACAAGGCGCCGGCCGAGTACACAATCAACGTCGGTGGCGCCGATCACCCGATCGTCGACTCGCTGCGGATAGATCTCGTTGGCGCCGTCCCGGACGTCCAATACGGATACTCGGACGGCAAGGACGTTGGTGGCGAGCGGCTCGTCGACCGCTGGGTTACCTACGGAGCGAATCTTCTGGAGGGCAAGCCGTATACGGTCTCCGTGCCGCCCACAGGCCAATGGGGAGGCGACGACCCGGACAACGTCAAGCTGACCGACGGCATCGTCGGCCCACCTTACGCCGGCGGTATCGCGCCGCGTTCCGGCGCGATTTGGGGCACGAAAAGCGGCGAACCGGAGATCACGGTCGACATGGGCGAACCGGAGACCATCGGCGCGTTCCGCATCCACTTGACGGCCGGCTGGCCTTGGTGGGATGCACTGCGCGGCGAAGTGCAGGATGAAGTCGAAGTGTTGAGTTCTCTGGACGGCGAGACCTACCAAAGCCACGGCAAGTTCGACTTGAACCTCTGGCGCAAGGATATCCCAATTAACCATTTCATCACGGACGAGGAAACCGCCCGCGCATGGAACTATGAACAGATCCTGGAAGCGCCTGCATCCGCGCGCTACGTGAAGTACAAGATCAAACCGCGACGCGCCGTATGTGTTACCGAAGTCCAAGCGTTGAAGTTCATCAAATACAAGCCGTTCGACATCCGCATCGCCCTGCCCAACGACTAGCGCTAGTCGCCTCGTCGATGCGTTTCGCTGCTGCCGTGTCACATTCGGCCGAATGGCGGCCATCGCAACCCGAAAGCGTTAGCGAGGGAGAATCGCCGTGAACTTCATTGACAGGCAACATCTTGGTGCGAGAATGACAGACGGGTACCAAGGATGGCGTGATGGACCATGAGCCAAGTAATCGACTGGCGATAGTGATTGGAGGGACGGGACAATGGCATCTGTGACGACCGAAGCAACAATCGTCAACCGAGGACGCGGCCCGGAAATAGCAGGTACACGGATCACGGTATTTGATGTAATGGATTACTTGGGCGAGGGGTGGCATCGAGACCGAATCGCCAGTCTGTTCCGCCTTTCGTCGCGCGACATTCAGGCGGCGATTGACTATATCGAGCAGCACCGTGGGGAAGTTGAGGCTGACTACCAGCAGATTCTCGAACGACATCAGAATTATAGCTATCCGCCTGACGTCCAAGCCAAGATCGACAAATGCCGCGGAACCGCTCGCCGGAGGATGGAGGAACTTCGGAAGCATCGCGCACAGGAGGCCTGCGATGCCGAAGATCATGGCTGATCACAACGCCGAAGGTCACCTGGACGCCTTGTTGAACATTTGGACGTCGTCCGCCTGGAACGAAGTCTGGCGGGACGCATCGTGCGACGTCGAGTCGTTCCAGAGGCTGGGGATACGGCACGACACGCGGGATGACGAGCTCTGGCGTCTATGCCAGCAGGAGGGCATCATCCTGATCACGGGGAATCGAAACGCGGAGGGCGACGACTCGCTAGAGGTGACGATCGTCAATCATCGCGACGAAGACAGCCTTCCCGTGTTGACCATCGGTGACCCGACGCGGTTGCTGAAGGACCGTGCCTACGCTGCCCGGGTGGCTGAACAGATTCTCGAATATGTCCTAGACCTGGAAAACCTACGCGGCGTGGGCCGACTGTACGTCCCCTAGATCTCCGCGCGAATGAGCTTCTGCTTCACTCTGGCCAGGTCCGGCAGCTAAGTGGGAACTACGACGAGGATGGAAATGAGAATGGAGCGAGGATTTCACATGCGTGTTTGGCTGTGGTTACTTGTTTCGGTAGTGTTGAGCTCCGCTTCGGCATTGGCAGAAGACTGGCCGCAGTTTCGTGGTCCGGGTGGTGAAGGGCATTCCGCCGAACGTCATCTCCCGATTGCCTGGAGCGAGACGGAGAATATCACCTGGAAGGTTCCCATCGCCGGCCGGGGCTGGTCGTCGCCGGTTCTGAAAGACGATCAGATTTGGCTGACGACCGCCGAGCTTGAAGGCCAATCACTGCGGGCCGTTTGCCTGGACCGTAAAGCGGGCCGGCTGGTGCACGACGTCGAGGTGTTTCACAAGGAGAATCCGGGCCGAATCAACCGGAAGAACAGCCACGCGTCACCGACGCCCATACTCGAACGCGATCGGGTCTATGTGCACTACGGGGCACATGGAACTGCTTGTCTGTCAAATGACGGGAAGATCGTCTGGCAGACCGCCCTGGAGTACAACCACGGCCACGGACCGGCCGGATGTCCCGCCCTGTTTGGCGACTTGTTGATTATCAGTTGCGACGGCCGCAGCGATCAGTTCATCGTCGCGCTCGACAAGAACACGGGGCAGATCGTCTGGAAAAGCGACCGGCCGAATGGGCGACATTCCTACTCCACACCGCTTGTTATCGAAGTCGACGGTAAGAGTCAGGTTGTGAGCACTGGCGGGGATCGTGTAACGGCATACGTTCCGTTGACTGGTGAAGAGATCTGGTCGTCACGTTACGTCGGCTATTCGTTGGTGCCTCGGCCTGTCTACGGGCACGGGTTGGTGTTCATCTGCTCGGGCTTTGACCCACCGGCCACCCTCTATGCCATTCGGCCCGATGGCCAGGGTGACGTGACCGAATCGCATGTCGCTTGGACGCTGAAACGTGGCGTACCGTTGAGTCCTTCGCCGCTGTTGGTTGGCGACGAGTTGTTTATCGTGAGTGACGACGGCATTGCTGCTTGCCTGGATGCCAGGACGGGTACGCAGCATTGGCGGCAGCGGCTCGGAGGCGATTTCTCTGCATCGCCTGTCTACGCCGCCGGTCGTGTCTACTTTCTCAACGAAGAAGGCGTCGCGACGGTTATCGCCGCTGGGCCCGATTTCAAGCGATTGGCAAGCAACCGGCTCGACGGGCGGACGCTGGCCTCGATGGCCGTCTCCGAGGGTGCGATCTATCTCCGCACGGACGGGCATCTCTACCGCATTGAATCGAGTCGTGAATAGAGGGTGTCTCCACGTCCATTTTGACATACTGGGAGATGCCCGTTAGATTGGTGTGAATAAGGGAACGTAGCCCGTCGCGAATAGTCGTTTAACCCCGAGCCGAAGGCGACGGTCGAGGCGCATCGAGCCGCTCACAATAACCGTCGCCTTCGGCTCGGGGTTAAACGGTTCGCTGCAGCGGCACTGGCAGTCAACGACGATACGCATTGTTTACAGGATGGATTATCTGATGCGCAATTCTACAAGAACTCCGACCGTTGTTTCGGCACTGTTTCTGCTTGCTTTGGCACCGATCGTGCTGAGTGGTATCGGCTCGTGGCCAGTAGATACCGCCAATGCACGCGAGGTTGTTCGGCTGCCGATGATTGCCCAGGCTTCGCCCGAGGCAACGGTTGATCCGGACGAACTAGGCTTCGAGGAAATCATCTTTGTCAAACGCAAGCCTTACTCTTCCGATCACTATTACACGGACATCAACAACGGCACCAGTCCCGACCGGTTCCTTCCCGAAAACGCAATCTGCATCTTCAACCTTCGAACGCAATCCGAGCGGACGGTCATCACGGCCGCTGATCTGCCCGGCGGTAAGGGCTTCATTGGCAAGATTGGATTGTCCTTCGATGCTAAGAAGGTCATCCTTGATTTTCGCCAGGATCCCGGATCCGGTTTTCGAATTTGGGAAGTGAACACGGACGGCACGGGTTTGCGGCAGATATTGTTCCCGCCGGAGGATGAGGCGGACAAGGTGGCACGCTGGGGCAGGCCGTGGCACACCGATGACATCCACCCTTGCTACCTACCAGACGGCAAGATCATATTCTCCTCGACGCGTTGCGAGCACACCGTTCTGTGCGGGGGATCGGCTGCCCTTGTGGCTCCGGGTCTGCATCGCATGGATGCGGACGGCACGAATGTCGAACAGATCACTCACAGTCCGGTCAGTGAATTCTGCCCGGTGGTTCTCGGCGATGGCCGTGTCATGTACCACCGCTGGGAGTATATCGACAAGGGCGCTCGTGTCGGCAAGACGATATGGTCGATGAATCCGGACGGAACCGCGCCGCGCGAACGGTACGGAGTGGCCGACGACACCACGACCGTCTACATGTATCCCCAAGCTGTTCCCGGCAGCGATGATCGTCTGGTCTGTGTCGGGACGTGCCACTTTCCGCAAGGAGGTTGCCTCGGAGCGATCATGCTGATCGACTTCAAGAAAGGCGTTCGTGCACGCGGTCCGGATCCGGACGAAGCGGACTACGTTCAGTGGGATGAACGAAACGCGGTCACGAATTTGACTCCGCATGTGTTCGTCGAACGCCGGACCGAACCCGGTTGGCATTTTCTGACCAAGGAAGGTCGGCACGTGCATGATCGGAACGGCCAGCAGGGGCACCTGTATACACACCCTTATCCGGTCAGCGACAGAGAGTTTCTGGTTTCTCTCAAGGTCGATCCCACGGATCACTACAAGAACGTTGCCGACGCCTATTCTCTGTATCTCGTAGATACCGAGGGAAACCATCGTTTTGTTCACGCGGATGACGAGCTCTCCTGCTGGCATCCCACGCCGCTGGTCCCGCGACGCGTGCCGCCTGCAATTGAAACGGTGCGTAATCCCGAATACGCCGCCAGCGATCAGGCTCTGTGCATCCTGAGCAATATCAGCCGGGGGATGCAGGGGGTCGAGCCGGGAGAAGTCAAATGGCTGCGAATCAACGAAGCTGTACCGCGTTACTGGGACACTGGCAGACGGTGGGGTTCCTCGCTGAGCAGTTCCAGTTGGAAAGCGGCGCTCTGGCCGCGCGTGCAGTGGGGGATTGTGCCCGTCGAAGAAGACGGTTCAGCTCATTTTCTGGTACCGGCGAATCGCAGCATCTTCTTCCAGGCTTTGGACGAGAACTTCAGGGAGATCCAGCGAGAGAGGACGTATGTGAATTACGCGCCAGGGGAAGTCCGTTCCTGCACTGGTTGCCATGGGCAAGCCGCCCATACCGCGTCGGCGCTAGGTTCCGTAACGCCACTGGCGTTGACCCGTGCACCGAGCACACCGCAGCCACAACCGTGTGACCTTGTCGAGAATGGCGGAGACGGTCGGGCGGGACAGGTCATCCATTACCCCACGGATATTCAACCGATCTTCAACGCCAAGTGTGTCTCGTGTCACGGCAAAAGCGAACCTGCCGGTGGCCTGAAGCTGACCGACGAAGCCACGCTCTACTACAACACCTCGTACGAAGAGCTTGCCAGAAGGGAGCTGGCTGGTCCGATCATTCCCGAATTCACATCATTCCTCCACGGGGATCGGGGCAATTACAACGGCGCGTATCTTCCCCCAAGGAGCTTGGGTTGCGCCAAGAGCACATTGATCGACGTGTTAACCAATTCCACCCACCCGAAGAACGCCGAAGATGACCATTCCCGGATGCTCACAGAAAGGGAATTGATGATTCTCAGCCGCTGGGTGGATGCCAACTATCAGTTCTATGGCGGCTACTACGGCCGGCACCATCCGCAGTGGGTCAATCCGGATCCCGGAAAACCCTCTTACAAGCCAGCGGATTTTCGTCGCAAACCCACGTTCGACGAAGCGATCAGTTTCTTCGCGCCGGAATGGCACCGATAGGTGCGCTCCGGTGGGTTGACATTCTGAGATTCCGCGCTGGAGTTCAGCCTTCAGGCTGCGGGAGCAAGCTCCTTCTGACTATCGTTCATCCGTCCGATTGGGCCGTTCCGTGGAGCGAATTCCATCAGTTCGTTCATTGGCGCTAAGTTCTTATGTCCCAAACGGTTCTGCGTACAAGGCGGACAATACTTGTCCTAGTTCTCCAAGAACTAGCGCCTAGAAACGAAAGCCACGCAGCCTTTTTCTAGTGAAGACCCACTTGCGCGCCTCGGAGAAACTCGATTGGGTGTTGTTAGTGGCGAGACAACTACACGCCGTTAAGCCCCTCTTGGATAGGATTTGCAGCAAATGACCAGTGCCACTGATTCGGACATCGAGTCGGCTAAGTCACAAGACGGATTTGACCAAGCTGCCTTCGAACCCGGTATCGCGAAGTATGTCTGCGGACTGTTGGTGCTATGGACGATCGTCGTCGTCGCATCGCTCGCGTGGAGTGTGCATCAGCAGGAACAGGAGACTCTCGGAACGGCACGCGCACACGCGGCAACGGCGTTTGAGAAGGACCTTTCCTATCGGAGCTGGATTGCCAAACACGGAGGTGTGTACGTATGGGTGAACGAGGAAACGCAGTCCAGCGTCTACCTGGAGAAGGTCTCTGAACGCGACATTGACACACCCAAGGGTAGCCTGACGCTGCGCAACCCAGCCATGGTCAGTCGGCAGGTGTACGACATGGAGCGACAGCGCACGGGCGTCCACAGCCACATCACGAGCGAGAATCCCCTTCGTCCCGAGAATAAGGCAGACTCGTGGGAAACCGAAGCCCTGCACGCTTTCGGTCGTGGTGCGAAGGAGGTCACGTCGATCGACCACTTTGACGGCAAACCCCACATGCGTCTGATGCGTCCGTTGCTTACGGAGGAAGGCTGCCTGAAATGCCACGAGACGCAAGGATACAAAGTCGGTGATGTCCAAGGCGGGATCGCCGTCAGCGTGCCCATGGAACCACTCTACGCTCTGGCTCGAAACCACAATCGTGCCGTTGCCGTGGGCCACGGTCTGCTGTGGCTGGTCGGGGCAATCGGAATCGTGATGGCAGGAAGAAGCTTGAACACGAATGTGCGAGAACGTCACTACTCTGAGCGGCAACTCAGAGACAGCGAAACCGAACGTCAAGCCCTGGCGGAACGCAACGCGCGGCTCGAAGCCGAGTATGCGTTGCGATCGACTCGGGTGAAATTGCGTCTCGCCGCACGGATCCAGCGAACACTTCTTCCGAAGACGGAGCCGACTCTACCTGGTTTTGACATCGGTGCCATCCTACGTCCTTCGGAGGAAACGAGTGGCGATTTCTATGACTTTCTTTCGCTGCCCGATGGATCCCTGGGAATTGTCGTGGGTGACGTGAGCGGCCACGGTATCGACAGTGCAATGATCATGGCAGCAACCAGCGTACATTTGCGGGGGCTGGTTGCGTCTTCCAGCGATCTAACCGCTGTGCTGGCGCGTTTGAACAGATTCCTTTTGGAGGAAACCCCGGACGGGTTTTTCGTTACGCTGTTCTTCGCGCAAATCGACCCGCAGGATCGATCGCTTTCTTATGCCAGCGCTGGGCAACTCGGGTACTTGCTTGACTCGACGGGCGCGGGAAAGAGGCTTGATAGCACAGGCACGATACTTGGGTGCCTTCCGGACCTGACGATCCCTACCGAACCGCCAGTCACGCTTCAGCCAGGCCAGACGCTGTTAATACCGACGGATGGTTTCTTGGAGGCAGCGAGTCCTGATGGCGATTTGTTTGGGGAAGCACGTATTCTCGAACTGATCCGAACCAATGACAGGCTACCGTCTGGTGAGACGTTGGAACTGCTCTACCAAGCAGCCCGTCGGTTCTCGCAGGACGCGCCTCAGCGCGACGACATGACCGCCGTCATGCTCAAAGCCTAGCCCGACTCTTGCTTGTTCCGAGGGTGACCGTAGAGTGCAATGCCGGCAATCGTCAACGCGACGCCCCAGATCAGCCAAGGGTTGTAAGCCTCGTGGAAAAGTAGGATACCGGCGGTTGCCCCGAGAGCAACCTGCGAGGCGTTCAAGACGTTCGCATGCACCAGAGTGGTCAGTTGCAGTCCTTTGGTGATCAACGCGAAAGCGATTAGGTTGAACACTCCGGAAGCGATCATCCAGGCCAGGGCACTCGAGTCGGTGGCCAGCATCTTCGTCGGTCCCAGCCGCACGATGCTCAGCGTGCCAAGCGATATCACGCCCATCCCGGTCACGACGGCCACCGTCACAGCGACGGGCACACGTGCCTTGCCCGCGTAACGGATCGCCGCACCGAGACTGGCGAACATCGCCCCGCCGACGCAAGCCGCAGCGATTCCAAGCAGAACCATGACCGTGCCGGCTGCGGCGGATGATGTCTCCGACGATCCGTCCTTTCCCGCCGCCCCGACGCTCAGCAGCGTGACGGAAACAACCACCGTTACCACGGCTACGACCGAACGAGGCGGTAGCGATTCACGAAACAACGCGACGGTGAATACGGCGCTGGCGGCCAACATCACGCCGAAGGTCACGGGCATACTGATTGCCAGACCGATGATGCCCAAGGCCCATTGAATGCCTAAGTTCCCGGCCAACTGCACGGCCAGTCCGGCCAACACCAAGACAGCCAGGGCCCGCATGGGAAACGAAAAGCGAACCCCGCGGTGGATCCGCCACATCAGCCAGGGCCCAACAACCGCGACCGCCACGGCTTCCTTGACGCAAATCACCCATGCCGGTTCGATCTTGAGTTCGGCCAATTGACGCAGGCAGATATTAACCGCGGTATAGCACAACGCCGAAAGCAGGCAGCAGCCGGTACCAAGCCAGGGCGAAGGCGTCGATAGCGATTCGGCGGGATCTTTCACGCGCAGCTTTGTACTATGAAGTTGAACGGGAGCCGGGCCTTATGTCCTAGCGTGCCCCGCCGCGTTCACTCCAGAGAGGTCGCCGCGGGTATGGTAATGCGGAGCGAGTTTCTTTCACCTTCAACTTTCTGACGTCGAAAAACGACGGTCTTCGGTCTGTACTCACTGCCGCCGGAGTAGAAGGCAGTCGGCCGGGGACCTTGGGTACTCCCGACGATCAACAGGACATCGCCGTCGAGGTGGTAGATCGCCAGATTTGCCGGCGGATTTCGATTGTCGCGACGAAGCGGAGTCCAATCCATCTGTTTCGGGTCCGCCAACTCGTTGATCGCGAAATGGCCGTCCCAAATGACTGTTTCTCGCCCCTTGTGGATGCTCACTAGAAGGAGCCGGCTGCCGTCGAGTACGAGCCGATCCTGGAGACCGGGCTCCAAATCGGCTAACCAGGTCCCTTGCAGCTTCTCGACATCGCCAGTGGATTTCCCCTCACGGGGCCCTTTCCCGAACGCCGGAAGACACGGCATGAACAGCAGCAAGCCAAGTAGAAGGCACCGGGCTATTGGAATCATCACAAAGTCCTTTCGAGAACTTGGGAGTCGGGACGATCAGGCGTACCCAACTTGTACCAACGCAGTCTGATTTGCACAACGTCTAAGTACATTGTACCAAGCGGGCAGGTCGCACGGTATGTCCAATACCAGACCCGAGCGGATAGCCTGCGATTCGGCGAAAGATCTGTTCGAAACGTTGGGTCGTTTGGCAACCGCGGATGCGGACGACAATCTGACGGGCTATTAGCCAACTGGGGCGTCGCACAATCCGAGAATGCCTAGCCAGTACGCCCCGGTTGGAAGCGATAGACGGCATCCTTCAGCGGTACTCCGGCTATTTCGATGCGGCTCACGTCGTTTGTACCCATGCCCATCTCGGCCAAGAGGCGCAAGTGGTTGTCTCCTTGGAACGGGAATTGCGAGTGCGCGGCCTGTGGATCGAAACCCATCACGGCAGTGCTGACGGCGTCGACGCAAACGCCGTTTCGCCCGGTGATCAGCACCTTGGGATCGACGATCGCCACGCCTCGGTTCCAATAACCTTCTCCGCCGCTGATGGTGCGGATACCTTCGACGATGTTCAATTCCGCTGGCCGAGCGCCCCAGATGTCGGCAACGATCCGCGGCACTCGGACAACCGACGTGCGCGGCAGGTCGTTATCAACCTCCGCCGGCACGCCATCGGGCACGCTCTTGTTGCCGGAATGAAACATCCTGGTACGGTGCGACAGCGGATTCTCGTTCGGCGCATCGTTGCCATACAGCGAACACGGCGTGATGCCGAAGAAATTCTTCACCGCGCCGGTGATGCCCGCACACGCGTGCTGTTTCAATTTGGCCAGCGAGATCAACACGTCCGTCTTCTCGAACCGTGCGTTCAGGTCGAAGGCGGGATAGATGAAACCGTTCCACGGCACTTTGAATCGGCTGTATGCCGGAAACGGGCCCCGATGCCTTGTGTCTTCGAACGTCACCTTATGATCACCGGCCGATTTGATCGCATTGAGATTCCAGCCTGAATCGATCAACGTCTGCTCCATCGGCCGATCCCAATAGAGGTTCTCGACCACAACCATCCGCTTGGCGCCGGCGTCGGCCAGGCTTGCACACAGGGCGGCCACCGTGTTTGGATGAGTCTGATAGGTCTCGTAGGCCGGCATTCCGCCCAGTGGATCCCACTTCATTCCCGTCAGGTTGATCTTGATGGTGACCGTCTTGCCACGCACCATGTCGTCGATGCCGCCGATCAGGTCGAACGTCTTATCGAGCGACTTTCGGAAGACCTGGGGATCGAACGAATCGCATTTCTCGATCGCCACCGGCGAACTAGGCGCTTCGGCCGATTTGTCGGCCTGCAGTTGCGAGGCGGGAGCCTCCTCCGCACCACGAGCGGTATGTAGTCCACCGGCGACCAATGCACCGGCCGTACCCAAGCCGCGGGCCAACATCTCGCGTCGGTTCATTTCGCAGGACATCGTGATATTCTCCTTCGTTCTTCTATTGCGTTCCGAGTGCGCTTGCGACGAGAACCACCGTATGCGTTCCCGGCGAGTCCATCTTCTCAAGGTACATACTCTCAACGATTTTGTCGAATCGTGGCGACGGTTTTCACACAGGCAAGTGCGAGTGGGGCACGTTTCCAACGTACCCGCAGCCAAAAAGGCACGTTGGAAACGTGCCCCACAACGGGCCAGTATGCTATAGACTGACGCCCTAACGCGGTAGACCCGCCGTGTTGTGAACGGCCCAAAGGTATCGGTGCGAAGCCACGAACAGAACTCCGTTGGCCACGACCGGCGACGTGTCCATCCGTGCGCCGAGACGAACTGCGCTTAGCAGTTGCGGCTCGTTGCCGGCCGCCAGAACGACCAGCGCTCGCTCGGTGCCCAGATAGATCTTGCCGTCGGCCAGCAACGTTGAACCCCATGTCTCGGATTTCGTTTCGTGCACCCAGCGACATTGCCCGGTGTCCGCTTCCAGGCAGTGAATCCGCCCCGGCAGATCGGCAATATAGAGCAGGCCGTCGTCAATCGCCACTGTCGACACGGTTCGTTCGATGTCATCGTAAGACCAGATCTCGCCGGTTTCTGTGATGTCGCCGGTTTGCGTCGCGTCGATGCACACCAGGTTGCCGCGGCCCCGTCCGTGGTGCGGATCGCGGCCGATGGCGACGTACACCCGATTGTTTTGGAACACGGGCGTGGCAACGATTTCGCTCTGGCCCACGAACGTTCCATCGTTCTCGTTGCGGCTCATCGGATTTCGTTTATCGCCGCAGCGATAGTCAAGCAGCTTGCCGTTCTCGTACACTCGGTAGTGCGGCGGATTGCAGTCGAAAGACCAGACTCTTTTCAACTTAGCCAATTCGTTCGGCTCCTCGTCCAGAGCCTCGAAGGCGTAGCACCACCCATCGCCGCCGCCAAAGAACACAAGTGTCCTATCGTCGACTTGGCCTGCCGAAGGGGAAGACCACATTCCGTGCAGCATCCGAGTGCCGATCGTCTCGTCGTCGACGGCCACCAATCGACCCGTCTTCTTATTCAGCACGATAAGACTCGGTGCCAACGGCGCGGGGACAACCAGCGGTTTTGTGTCTGACGGCCACTGGTCGACGCCGTTGGAAGTGCAGACATACAGGTAATCGCCGACGATCAACACCGAGCTGTTGGCGGCGTCGGTCGGCCGCGTGGCAACACGGGGATCCTCCCACATGTCAAACAGCCAGACGATGTCTCCGTCGGTCGGCTGCACTTCGACTGGCGGTTGGCCTGCGCCGGCGATGTACCGCCCTTCTTCGGTAAACGGCCCTTCGTTTCCATCGGTCTGTCCGCGGGCGTCCAAACAGACGACCTCGCATCGGCTCGTAACCAGGTATACGTGATCCTCCTGGACGGTGGCCGTAGAACATACGCCCAAGGGCCTGTGGTCGAAAGCGGAATCCCGCTTGTCCATCGGCCCGCCCGGCAACCCCCACCCCCCCCCTCAACCTCCCCCGTGATCCTC
>JACKQG010002967.1_pt1 | contig 21403 bp, 21 predicted proteins | sample 8237621 | NCBI WGS metagenome assembly JACKQG01 (sample SAMN15677084, study PRJNA649215) | marine metagenome | biome: marine; feature: Black Sea; material: saline water; isolation source: suspended particulate matter (SPM) from the Black Sea western gyre | collected 2013-06-09/2013-06-10 | depth... | reverse complement strand
AACCAGCGGCGGTGGAAGGGTCAATCAAATTATTCCGGCCCCCCGATAAAAGCTTAGACCGCCGGGTTCCCCTTAGCCTGAAACGGGGAGGGGTACAATATATTTCAGCCGCCAATCTACCAGTCCCGGGTCTGTGGAAAATCAAAATATTCTGGCAAGCCGAAGGGATTGAGTATTATTTTGAGGAGGAATTGGTGATTTCATTGTAGAGACAATTGGTGTTGTTCCTGCAATACCTACCTGTCTGTCATTTCGATTCTGCTGGCTGGCGGATGAGAAATCTACTTTAGCTTTGCAGTGAGGGTAGTTTACTCACTCATCTATTACGTACAATAAAATTAAATGTAGATTTCAATCTGCGTAATGCTAAATCAGGTGATAATTGTGTGAAACCGATTGCGTAGGGACAACACATGTGTTGTCCCTACAGTAGTTGGTGACGGGATCTGATTATGAAAACGGGTTATCATCAATCCGGTTGCGATCACGTTCCCAGTTTTCAGGATTGGTTAAAATATATTCGCGGATTATTTCCAATGATTTAGCGTTACGAATAACATGATCGTAGTAAGATCGTTGCCACTGAAATTTTGGAGTAATTTCTGCCCGAATTTGTTTTGTAGTTTGCATTTTAAACCGGCTGATGATCTGAGGAATCAGCATCTCTTGCCGGCGGGTTATATGTGGCTGGTAATTTTCATCAATCTCAATAATGCCGTGGATGTGATTGGGCATTATCTGGAATACCTCTATCCCAACATGTTGGTGATGACGGGGGATTTGCCGCCAATTCCAGTCAACCACCAATCCAGCAGCAGATGGGATTAATTCGTCATGATAAATTGATCCGAAATATTTTACCAGATTTTTGGTATAAATTGTGATAAAATAATATCCGGGCTGCGAATAATCAAAATCCGGCAAACGATTTGGTTTACGATGTTTCAAATTCGTTGTGTGTCCGTAGTGACAACACATGTGTTGTCACTACAATAACATATAGAATCATCCATGTATAGCTAAATATATCAGTGGTTGACGAGATCGATCGAATCGCGTAAGCGTGGATCTCCTACCGATACCACTGGCTGTCGGGCTAATTGCCGGATCAACAGGCTGATAAATACACCGCCGATTCCAACCAGTGTGGTAACATCTAACCAGGAAAAGTGAGCATTGTGGCGGTGCAGGCTGGGCATTATCAACCAGTACAGATCAAACCAATGCATAACCAGAATCAAGCCGGCCATTATTCCCAGCAGCAATTGATTGCGCTTGGCCGCCCTGAACAAAAGGGTGAAAAATGGAATCACGAAATGGAAGGCGATGATAAACAGACTGACGTATTTCCAGGAGCCCTGCCAACGGTGGAGATACCAGACCGTTTCTTCGGGAATGTTGGCATACCAGATCAGAAAATATTGAGCACCGGCAATGTAAGCCCAGAAAATGACGAAAGTATACAGCAGCCGGCCCAGATCGTGGAAATGTTCTCCGGTGACTACATTTATCAAAATCCTTTGTCGCCGGAAGTATTGGAGCAAGATTATCAGAAAAGCAATCACCACCAAATAGCTGCCGGAAAAAATATAGACCCCGAACATTGTCGAAAACCAATGGGCATCGATGGACATGACCCAATCAAAACTGGCGAAAGTGAGCGTCAGGGCAAACAGGATCGTACCGGGTGCGCTGATCCGCCGTAGTTTTTCTGCCAGGGCGGTGCCGTCAGTCGCTCGGTCTTGCTGTAGAGAATTCTTATAAAGTATTCGCGTTAAGAAAAACCATAGCGTAAAGTAAAATACGGCTCGGATAATGAAAAACGGCAGATTCAGATAACCGGCTTTCTTCTGTAGTAAGGCGTCGTGGGCTACCGCCTCAGCATTACTCCAGTGAAAGAGCTCGTGCATTCCGAACAGGATTGGGATAAACAGGATTGCCAGGGGCAGCAGCAGTAAACCCAAAGCTTCAGCGATCCGTCGTAAAACGATACTCCAGACTGCGCCGGTTATATGTCCCAGCAGCGTGAAAAACAGTCCGCCGATGGCAATCGTGAACCAGTAAATGAAAGCGGTCAGATAGGAAAAATAGAATTGTTCGGCATTGGTGAACAATCCGATTGCACTTAGTAGCAATGCGGCGATTCCGATGATCAGCGCTCGCTTCTGAAAAGCACCGGTGTCGGTCAGACGGTGGGTCTGAGGATCGTACTTCACTGGTTGAGAGTGCTCCGAATTTCGGTTGGAATATCGTCCTGGGTGACAGTCTGACGGCGCTGCAGAGCGCGGATGTAGGCCACAATCGCCCAGCGATCATCGACCGGAATCTGATGATTGTAAGGCGGCATATTGCGAACACCATTGGTAATCACTTGGAACAGATATCCATCCTTCGCCTGGCGAATACGGTCGTCGTGCATGGAAGTGGGCGGAATCGGATACTTGTACTGCATGATGATCCCTTTACCATCGCCAACCTGACCATGACAGGGTGTGCAGTAGATATTGAAGCGTTCCTTACCTCGTAATAGTAAATCTTTGGTAAGTGGTCGGGGATTAGCAACAGCGTATGCTTCTGGACCGGTTTTACCGGTATAATATTCCTGATTGTCCATCAGGTCCCCTTGGGCTACCGTTCCAGCAACTGGTTGACGCATGGCTGAACCATCTGCGAAAAATTTGCTTTCCCGAAATGGTTTGTATTTCTGCTGGGTGTCCATATTCGGATTCAAGTGGATCGGTGGTTTTTCAGATGTGCGTCCGCGGCTGCAACCGATCATGGCAACGATGGCGAAAGTAATTACTCCAATTTGAATCAGCTTCTTCATTGGGCTAATCGTCACCTTCCAGCAGCTCAATATTGTCACCACCGATTTCCTTCAGGAAAACAGTCGTTTTTTTCGAATCAAAATTTTTATCGGCAACTTCGATGCTGATGAAGAAACCATCATTGGAAGCTTTCTTGAAATTTTCTGAGTAGAATAGCGGATGATTAAAACGCGGCAGACGATTGAAATGAAACATGCCGAGTACGGCCGCAAATGCACCAAACAATACCAGCAAAGCGAATGTTACGATTATAAAAGCCTGCCAACTGAACAGCGGTTTTCCGGAAACGGTAATTGGGTAATCGATTGTGGATGTCCACCACTGCAGCAGCAATCCGATAATAGCGCCGATACCTCCGGTCACCGCCACCACAAATCCCAGTTTACTGCGTTTCATTCCCATGGCTGTATCCATACCGTGGATCGGAAAAGGTGAGTGACAATCGAATAACTGGTAACCGGCATCACGGACTTTTTCCGCTGCTTTGATCAATGTTGCCGGGTTGGAAAATTCCGCCAGAATGCCGTGGATAGTTTTCTTGTCCATTTTATTTACCCTCCTCATGATAATGATGAGGATCGGCTTCTGGCAATACGCCTTTCACTTCCGACATTGATATCATGGGCAGGAAACGCAGGAAAAGCAGAAACAGCGTGAAGAATAATCCGAAAGTACCGACAAAAGTGGCTATATCGAAAAAAGTCGGTGAATAATAATCCCAACTCGATGGCAGGTAATCGCGGGAAAGTGAAATAACGGTAATGACAAACCGTTCGAACCACATACCCACATTGATCAGGATCGAAGCCACTAACATCACCGGTACGCTAGTGCGCAAACGCTTAACCCAGAACATCTGTGGCACGACCACATTGCAGGCAATCATCGTCCAATAAGCCCAGGCGTAAGGACCGAAGGCGCGATTGATGAAGGCGAAACTTTCGTAACCATTACCGCTGTACCAGGCGATAAAAAATTCTGTGGCATAGGAATAGCCCACGATCGAGCCGGTTACCAGTATGATCTTGTTCATGTTTTCAAGATGGCGAACTGTAATGAAATGCTCCAAACCGAAGATTTTGCGGGCAATGATGGCCAGAGTCATGACCATGGCAAATCCGGAGAAAATGGCGCCAGCAACGAAATAGGGTGGGAAAATAGTCGTGTGCCAGCCGGGGACCAGGCTGGTGGCGAAATCCGTACTGACCACCGAATGGACAGAAAGAACCAGCGGAGTAGAAAGACCTGCCAGTAATAAGTAGGCCAACTCGTAATGTTGCCATTGCCGGTTTCCGCCACGCCAGCCCAAGGCTAATACACCAAACACGATTTTGCGAATTTTTGTTTTAGCCCGATCCCGCAGGGTTGCCAGGTCGGGAATCAGTCCAGTGAACCAGAACAGCAGGGAAACTGTGAAATAAGTGCCGACTGCAAAGAAGTCCCAAAGGAGGGGACTGCGGAAATTAGGCCACATTCCCATCTGATTGGGAACAGGGAAGAACCAGTGAATAACCCAGATACGACCGACATGTATTCCCGGGAAAACCAGGGCGCAGATTACGGCAAACAAGGTCATGGCTTCGGCAAATCGGTTAATCGATGTGCGCCATTTCTGGCGCAATAAAAACAGGACCGCTGAAATCAGAGTGCCGGCGTGACCAATACCGACCCAGAAGACAAAATTGACGATCGCCCAACCCCAGCCAACCGGATTATTAAGTCCCCAGATGCCGGTACCTTCCCAGAACAGGAACGCCAACAAGCCCATCAACATCATTAATACCGATACTGAAAGTGCAAAAGCGAAATACCAGGGTTTGGGTGTTTTCCGCTCGGTGATTGAGCTGATCTGCTCGGTTATAGAGCCGAAAGTCTGCCCGCCGGTGACCTGAGGTGGCTGTAACGGTATATCGGTCATCTCAACTCACCAGTTCCGGGTTGGGGTTGCGCAGCTTGGCCAGGTAAGTCAGGCGCGGTTTGGTGTTTAGTTCACCCAGTAGGGCATAATTGCGATTCTGCCGCTTGGTTTGGGAAATACGGCTGTCGGGATCATTGATATTGCCGAATACAATGGCATCCGCCGGACAACTCTGCTGACAGGCTGATTGCACTTCGCCGTCCCGGATTTCACGGTTCTCGTTTTTCGCACCGATGCGGGCCAGGCTGATCCGTTGAACACAGAAGGAGCATTTTTCCATAACACCGCGGGAGCGAACAGTCACATCGGGGTTCATGGCCAGTTCGACGATGTCGGGGGTATCTTTGGTATAATTAAAGAAATTGAAGCGCCGCACTTTGTAGGGACAGTTGTTGGAGCAATAGCGGGTGCCGACGCAACGGTTGTAGACCATCACATTGAGACCTTCTTTATCATGAACAGTTGCGGCCACCGGGCAAACCTGTTCACAAGGCGCATTTTCACAGTGCTGGCAGGCCACCGGCTGGTAGACCATATCAGGCTCCTCTTCCGAACCGCTGAAATAGCGGTCCAACCGCAACCAGGCCATATCACGGCCCCTGGCTACCTCATCCTTGCCCACAATCGGAATATTATTTTCGCTCTGGCAGGCGATGGAACAAGCGTTGCAGCCGGTGCAGGTGTTCAGGTCGATCGTTATGCCCCACTGGTAACCCTGGTCATATTTCTTTTCCTGCCACAGCGATTTCAGCGGTGGATGTTCCACGACCTCGCTGGCGAAATCGGGATACTGCCGGTATTCTTCCAGTGTAGCTTCCCGGTACAGCACCGGCAATCGATCTTGAATAGTATCGGCGGCCAGTTTTTCCAGGTCAAGGCCATGGTGATCTTGGGTACAGGCCAGTTCGTAAGTGGCGTTGGTTTTGGTAATTGATGCTCCGGAAAGAATGTAAGGGCAACCACTTGTGCGTAACCCATAGGCATTGACGCCAACGCCGGTACCGATCCGGCCGGCGGATTTTCGCCCATAGCCCAAAGCCAGTGAAATCATGAAATCGGCCTGTCCTGGAGCAATCCAGACCGGTGCTGTGAGTAATCGGCCATTAGCTGCGATTTCGATCAAATCGAAATTGGTTACTTTTAACGCTTCGGCGGTTTTACGGTTCATCACCGCTGCGTTATCCCAGGTCAATTTGGTGATTGGATCCGGCATTTCCTGGAGCCAGCCGTTATTGGCAAAACGGCCATCGAAACTGGCATTGGAAACAGTCAGGGACACTTCGAGGTTGTTGACTGATGGGGGCGTACTCTTGAAATTTGTATTTAAAATATTATTCAGCAGGCGATTAGAGATTTGTGGTGCTGACTTCTTCGCTGCGGAAGCTAAAATTCCGTCATGCAGAACCCGCCGCCAGGATTTATCAAAACTTAATGCTGGTAGAATGGTTTGCCAGGTTTTTTGTACCTCATTGTAGCCATTGGTTTTTTCAGCGCTGGCCAGCAGACTCAATAAATCCACAGCGCTGATCGCTCCAAACAAGGGTTCGATCTGTGGTTGGATAATACTGCGGGTTCCGTTCAGACTAGTAGCATCACCCCAGGCTTCCAGAAAATGAGTATTGGGAATATGCCAGTTCGTCAATTGAGAGGTCTCGTCCACATGGGAACTGAGGTGGACGGTGTTGGCAACCTTGTGTAGAGCCGCAGTGAAATCCAGATCGGCAGGGGCATTGTATACCGGATTACCACCCAGCATGATCAGATAATCAATTTCACCGGCTTTCATATCATTCACCAAACTCGTCAGGGCTGGCGTTGAGGGTAATTCAGAATCTTTCAATTGGTAGTAATCGATGGTCTTACCGGTATTCCCCAGAGCGGAATTCAGCAGCAGAACCAGAGCGTGGACTTGAGTGGGCTGGCGGCGTCCGGCCACGATCAGGTTCCCGCCACGGTGGGTTAATAAATCTTTGGCGACAGCTTTGATCCACTTGTGGTTAAAGGAAGATTCGGTTGCAGGCAATTCGATTCCAGACGGTAACTTCAATCCCTGCCTTTGTAGCTCGTGCGCCAGGGCCAAGGTGAAAGCAAGCACCTGAGAGGCTGACAAATTCAGACGGTGATCGGCCATGCCGCCGGTAACGGTGAAGCCGGGTTCCACCACGTACAGGCGATTCATGGAATCATTTTCCGACTCTACCCGACGGCCTTCCGTGAATCCTTTAGTGTTGGCTATAGCATCGGTATCCATATGGAGAAAATCACTGTCCAGCGCCAGGATCACCTTCGCTTTGTCCAGCAGGAATCGCGGTTGATAAATTTTGCTGGTGGCAGCTTTTATGCCGTTATAAATATTTTCATCGGAAATTGGATCCCAAGTTACCCAACGGGCTTTGGGGAATTGCCGGACAAAATCGGATTTGAGACGGGATAGGGTGGGAGAAACAAAAGCTTCCGTTAGGATAGCGAGACCTTCACCTTTGTTATCCTTGAAATCAAAATAGGTGGTGCGCCAGTGGGCGATAAATCTATCCCAGTTGCTGGCGATGCCATTTTTTAACAGGGATTGCGACCGGTCCGGATCGTAAAGATTGAGGATAGCGGATTGTACAAATGAATTGGCGGCACCCAGTGAGGCTGGATGCTGGGGATTACCTTCTAGTTTAGTCGGACGACCTTCGTGGTTTTCGACCAATACACCGATATTTTCCAGTCCGAATGGCATGGTGGTGGCATAGAATTTTGGAATACCGGGGACAATATTTTCTTGCCCAATTACGTAGGGAATTATTTTTTCAACCGGTCGACGGCAACCGGCTAATCCGGCTAAAGCCAGGGAAGCTCCCATTAAAGACAAAAATGTGCGTCTTGAAACCGGATCATTCAACTCGGCGGCTCCTTCCGGAAATTCCTGTTCGACGAAATGATGAAATTCGTCAGTGTCAGCCAGTTGATCCAGGCTGCGCCAGTAGTTTTTACCTGTTGTGGTAGTCAATTTTTTCATCGGTGGCAGGCGGAACAATCCTCGGATGGTTGAATATTACGTTCGGTCAGGTACTGGTGGGCCAGCTCAACTTGATTGGCAGATGGCGTCCATTTCATATTGGTAACTTCCGACATTGGCCTCAGATGCGGGGTCGGATTTCGGTGGCAATCGATGCACCAGCTCATGCTTAGCGGTTCCACCAACCGGACTATTTCCATCTCCGCAACGTTGCCATGGCAACTGGCACAGCCGACACCGGCATTTATATGAGCGGAATGGTTGAAATAAGCATAATCCGGTACTTTGTGCACACGTACCCACTCCATTGGTTTACCGGTAGCCCAGCTCTCACGGACGGGTAATAATTTTTTGCTTTCCGGCAGGATTAATTGGTGGCAATTCATGCAAGTCTGGGTGGGCGGCAGACTGGCGGTCGCGGCAGTTTCGACAGTAGTATGGCAGTAGCGGCAATCGATATCCAGATCGCCAGCGTGGAGTTTATGGCTGTAGGGCACCGGCTGTTTGGGTTGATAGCCGACATCGGTATATTTTGGCGAACCGAACCACCAGATTAGTAGGACAACAGTTGCTAAAACGATTAACGTTCCAACGACTAAAATTAATGGCAGTTTATTTGTCCATTTTGGAAAAATCTGCGCCAATTCTATTTATTCCCCTTGCTATCTTTAGTCGGAATATACGGGATTAGTTCAGTAAAATTAATTTTTTCTAGAATTGCTGTGACCTGGTTTTCTACAGCCTGCATTTTCTCAATAATCGGATGACAAATTTGCTGCCGACCGCAATCTATAAAATCATCCTTAAGGCAATTGACCATATGTGGTGGACCTTCCATTACTTCGATGACTTCCCTGAGAGTTATTTCGGCTGGGATTTTCAAGAGACGATAACCCCCATGAAGACCTTTCACCGATTCGACGATTTCGGCCTTGACCAGTTTCTGCAGTACTTTGGACAGGAATTCGCTGGGCAGGTTTAGTTCGTTGGCTAGCGTTTCTTTGGTGTGAACACATTCACTCGATTGGGCTGCCAGAAATCCCACGACGAGGATCGAATAATCGGCGGCTTTACTAATACCAAGCATTAATAATTATTGTTTTTACGGTTAATTTTCCAGTTATTGAAAAAATACCTGGGGCAATTATAAAACAGGGAAAAATAATGAATCAAGTGAAAAGTGGACAAACTGGGTCCAGTTTATAAATATTAGAGTGTAATTGATACCATCCCTCGAAGGGATGGTATCAATCTGAAAAGTAGGGTGCGTCGGAACAAGAAGTAATAGTCCTGCACTTTGGAACAACCTTCCAGGTCTCATTTTGCGACCTGGAAGGTTAACAAGAATCGATATTATTTTGGTATAAAACAGCTTTGCTTGTACATTTCGCCATACAACGAAATGAAAATTCATTGATTATGCACACCGAAGTCAAATTATTCAAATCCCTGTCCGATATCAACCGGATTCGGATTCTGAAAATGCTGGAAGTCCGGCCGCTTTGTGTATGTGAGATCACAGAAATATTAGGTCTGGCACCTTCCACCGTTTCCAAACACCTGTCCCTGTTGCGGGATGCTGAACTGATCAACGATTTCAAGGATGGCAAATGGGTGAATTATAATCTGAATCAGTCAACCCGTGATATCCGGGCGGGTCAAATATTAGAATTGATGGAAGGCTGGTTTCCAGATGATGAAACCATCAAAAATGATAAACAGCAGGCGCTTGGGATTGACCGGAATTTGGTCTGTGGTAGCTAATCAGAAAAAGTAGCAGATTATATGAGGTGTTGAGAATGGGATCTTTATCACGGCAGTTATCCTTTTTGGACCGTTGGCTCACCTTGTGGATATTTTTAGCAATGTTTGCCGGAGTAGCTGTTGGCTATTTAATTCCCGGAGTCGAAGGGTTCATTACACAATTTCAGGTCGGCACCACCAATCTGCCGATTGCTGTTGGTCTGATCCTGATGATGTATCCACCGTTGGCGAAAGTACGCTACGAAGAACTGGGCGACGTCTTCCGCAACTGGCGGGTGCTGGGATTATCGCTGGCACAGAACTGGGTGATCGGACCGATTCTGATGTTTGTGCTGGCTATCGTTTTCCTGCGGGAATACCCGGAATTCATGACTGGCCTGATCATGATCGGCTTGGCCCGCTGCATCGCCATGGTGATCGTCTGGAATGAACTAGCCCAAGGAGATACCGAATACGTAGCGGGACTGGTGGCACTCAACAGTATCTTTCAAGTGCTATTTTTTAGCATATACGCCTATATATTTATTACAATTCTGCCACCCCTGTTCGGTCTCAGCGGCAGTGTGGTGGAAGTGAGCATGGGGCAGATCGCAGAAAGTGTTTTCATTTATCTCGGGATTCCTTTCATCGCAGGGATGCTGACCCGTTTCCTGTTGGTTAAAGCCCGGGGCAAGGATTGGTACCATAATGTTTTCATTCCTAAAATTAGCCCCATAACCCTGATCGCCCTGCTGTTCACGATTGTGGTGATGTTCAGCCTGAAGGGCAATTTGATTGTTCAGATTCCACTGGATGTGGTCCGGATTGCTATCCCGCTGCTGATTTATTTCGTGGTCATGTTTCTGGTGAGTTTCTGGATGGGCAAGAAGATCGGCGCCGATTATTCTAAGACTACGGCCATCTCATTCACGGCTGCCAGCAATAATTTTGAACTGGCGATTGCAGTATCGATTGCAGTATTCGGGATCAATTCTGCTGTGGCTTTTACTACCGTGATCGGCCCATTGGTGGAGGTACCAGTGCTGATCGGTCTGGTAAATGTAGCGTTACGGTTTCAGAGAAAGTACTGGAGTGAATCCACCCCATAAACCGATAGCTATCATTTTGGAATGACATTTTCATATAAGTAACCTTCCAGGTCACAAGACTAGACCTGGAAGGTTATTTTCGGATTATCGCTAATGTCACCCTGAGCTTGCCGAAGGGTGACAGAGATCGGAAAATCGTTGATTAAATCACAGATAATATCGTTACAACAACCCACGATTTTAATCGTGGGACAGGTCGCACAAAACCACCGTAACCGTTTTAACGGTTTATAAAATCAGTAGTCATAAATTCACTGCATGAAACCGGTAACAATCACAATTGATCAGGCATGCCGGCTGGCATTGCGATGGCAATTACTAACAGAACCTGATTTGCCAAAAGGCAAGGAAGGCGCCGCCCAGGTTATCGAAAAACTGGGCTATGTTCAGATTGACACGATCAATGTGATTAATCGCGCCCACCATCATACACTGTGGACCCGCCTCCCTGATTATCGCTTGGAATACTTGGACGAATTGCTGGCAACCGACCGGCGAGTTTTCGAATACTGGGGGCATGCCGCTTCATACCTACCAATGTCGGATTATCGGTTTTACCGCAAGGCGATGCTGAAATCGACTGATCCCCACTCCAAATGGGAGCAGGAGCGCCTGCGCAATTTTGGTCACTTGATGCAGCCGGTGCTGGAGCGGATTCGGGCTGAAGGTCCCCTGGGCGTCAAGGATTATGCCGCTCCGGAGAATGGCGCGAAAAACCAGTGGGGCGGCCGCAAACCGGAAAAAGTGGCTTTGGAAATGTTACTCTGGCGCGGCGAATTGATGGTCACCCGACGGGAGAAATTCCACCGCATCTACGATTTAACCGAACGAGTCTTGCCGGATAATGTTGATATTACAAGACCTTCGAACGATGAACTGGCTCGCTTTCATGTGCGGCGTGCCCTGCAGGCTTTTGGTATTGCCACCGAAAATGAAATTTGCGGCCATTTGCAACTGGCGGGGAAAGATGAAATAAAGACTGTTCTACGTGAACTAACTACCAGCGGTGAATTAACTGAAATTGCAATCGACGGGAAATCCGATATTAACTGGGCAATTACTGATTACCTGGAAAATCTCGATCAAACACTGAATGATCCGAAAGTCCATTTTTTATCACCATTCGACAACCTGATTATTCAACGCCACCGAACAAAACGGCTGTTCGATTTTGATTATACTCTGGAGTGTTACGTCCCCGCTGCCAAACGGAAATGGGGCTATTTCGTCCTGCCGATCCTGTGGGGTGACCGGCTGATTGGCCGCCTCGATCCCAAAGCGGACCGGAAGAAAAAGGAATTGATTATTCGATTTCTACAGTTTGAACCGGGATTTGATAATTTTGATAAAATTTTACCGGTTCTGGCCGAGGGATTAAACGGACTGGCCCGGTTTAACGAGTGCGATAAAATTATAATCGAAAAATCAAATACCAATCATGCTACCGATAAAATCATAACCTATCTAGCGTCTGCACTTTAACACCTTAACACTTTGTACTTTATCACGTTTTAAAATAGCGCGGTAACACCCGAATTAACGCCCACAAACCCTGGAGCCTTTTTTTGATTGATTTACCAAATAACAATTTTGGTAAATGAACAAAAGCAATATATATATTTTTATTATAGGGATGCCACCACATGGATTGTCGGGCAAAGGGGAAATAATCCTGGACGATTACCTGGGGCTTGGTCATTTCCTCGAACCCCCACTGACCATGAGTGCGCCCGCCATTACCGGAATTTTTAAAACCACCCCAGGGCGTTTCGGCCATGCCGTGGCTCATTAAATGATCGTTGATCAACACCGCCCCGACTTCCAGTCGGCGAGCTAAAGATTCGGCATAGTTGCGATCTTTAGACCAGACCGAGCTGGTCAAGCCCAGATCGCTGTCATTAGCCAATTGGACGGCCTCGTCCATATCAACCACTTTCATGATCGCCAAAACCGGCCCAAAGGTTTCTTCCCGCATCACCCGCATTTTATGGTTGACATCGGTCAACACCACCGCCGGTAGAATATTTTTCAGACTGGTATCAACAGGGTCGGTTTGCACCAAAATTTTTGCTCCTTTGGCTAGGGCATCTTCCAGATGTTCCTGTACGACCTTAACCTGATTGGTGGTGGTCATAACGCCCATATCGTTGGTAAGATCGGTGCCAAGACCGATCTTGAAATCTGCTACTTTTTTCCGCATTAACTCGTAGAATTTATCGTAGACTTGCTCGTGGACGTAAATACGTTCTGTGGCGCCACAATTCTGACCGGAGTTGGTGAAACCGGCCCAAACCGCTCCATTGACGGCCCGGGAAATATCTGCATCAGGGCAGACCAGCATCGGGTCGTTACCACCCAGTTCCAGGCTAAGGGGCGTTAGGGTGTCGGCCGCCTGGTGGCTGAGGATTTTACCTACCGCTTCCGATCCGGTGAAAAATAATTTGTCAATCCCATTTTCGAAAAAAGCAGGACCAACTTCCCGGCCGGGGATGTTGACGAAATTGAAGATACCCTCCGGTAATCCCGATTGCTGGAAAATATCAGCCAGTTTTTGTCCGACCAGTAGGGTTTCGCTGGCAGTTTTCAGGATGATGGCATTACCGGCCAGCAGACCAAAGACAATCTCGTGGAATGGTATTCCGAAGGGGTAATTCCAGGGAGAAATGATTCCCACCACGCCGTAAGGTACCTGGACAACCTTGGACCGTTTGTAGATCAGGAGGAGGCTACCGGTTCGCAGTTTTTTATCCCGCAGAAAGCGTGTGGCATTTTTAGCATAATAATTAGCTGCTAACGCAGCGGCAAAGACTTCGCCGACCATAGCATCCAGTTTAACCTTACCATTATCCTGTGAAATTAATGTGGCGATTTCATCGGCGTTTTCCACCAGGTAATCGCGGATCTTGAATATAAAACGAGCCCGTTCACTCACTGGCCGGGCTGCCCACTCCTTTTGAGCCTGACGGGCTTTGGTAAAAATGTGCTGTACCTCTTCGGGCGTTTTCAGTGCCACTTGGCCGATCTTTTCGCCTGTGGCAGGATTGAGGCAATCAGTAAAATTGGTCATTGGTTAGTGGTTCTTAATGTCATGCTGAGCTTGTCGAAGCTTAAGATTTAATTGGATACCCTTCGACAGGCTCAGGGTGACGAGTTTTCTTTCACGGGAAATTTATCCATAAAATATTCGGCTACGGCCGTAATTGTAAGACTGGGATTTACACCAAGATTGGCGGGGATCACTGAGCCATCGATCACATAAAGATTGTCATAACCGTGGATCTTGCCGTTGTGATCGATCACGCCTTCCTCCGGTAATTCGGCCATCACACAACCGCCTAATATATGAGCGGTGGTTGATGTATCCAACAGCACTTCCGGCAGGCAACTGGCGGGATGGCCGTTGATCTTTTCTGACATGCGTTCTGCAAATTCATTGGCAATTGGAATGTAAGATGGTACTTTTTTATCGGTATGCCAGTTGGAATTCATCGAGCGACCGCCCAATCGCCACCAGCGCTGTTTGTATTCCAGACGCAAATAATTATCGATCTTCTGCATCACTAGTAGAATTGTCGCTCGCTTAGCCCAACCGAACGGAATTAGGAAACGCAGAAAAGTCAGCGGATGGCGGAGGATGTTACCCAAAAAGCGCAGCGTCCGGGGCCAGGGTTTACCACCACCGACCATTAATGTTGTCAATAAGGCCATGGCATCGTGGCCCTTACCGTAGCGAACGGTCTCGATCTGGGTATTTGCGTCGGGATAGATACCGGAAGTAATCGCGATTCCCGCTGAATAATCCACATCGCCTTTCTTGGCAACCACTCCGAGCAGCGCCTCGCTATTGGTGCGGGTCCTATTGCCCAGTTGATTAGAAATATCAGGCAAAGATCCCCGGGTTTTGCACTGGTGCAGTAATTTCACCGTACCCATTACACCGCCGGAAAAGATAACACCCCCAGACTCAAATTGCCGCCGTCGGGGAAGTAGTCCGGTTGCGTTTTTGGTCGTGATCAGGTAGCCATTATCGCTTGGTTTTACATCGGTGACCCTGGTTTCCGGGATGACCGTCACGCCCAACTGTTCGGCTAAATAGAGATAATTCATGTCCAGCGTGTTCTTGGCGCCCAGCCGGCAGCCGGTCATGCAGGCGCCACAGAGATTGCACCCCGTACGTTCGGGACCTTCACCATCGAAATAGGGATCAGGGACAGTTAGATCGGGCTCGCCGTAGTAAATGCCGACTTCATTGATATGGAAGGTACCACCCTTACCGATATCCGTGGCGCATTCTTTCAACAATTCATCGGCAATGGTCAATTCCTGGGCCGGTGTGGCACCCAGCATCCGCCGGGCTTTATCAAAATAGGGCTTAATTATATCACTCCAACCAGGATGATCCCAGGACTGATCGTCTAAAACTACTTTCGGGGGAATTAGCAGCTGGTTAGCGTACACCAGACTACCGCCGCCTACTCCGGTGCCATGGAGGATAAAAACATCCTTCAATAATGTCATTGCCTGGATCCCGTATAATCCGATCTGGGGTAGCCAGATGAATTTACGCAGATTCCAGTTGCGCTTGGGGAAATCCTGGGGATAGTAGCGTTTACCCTGTTCGATCACGGCTACCCGGTAGCCTTTTTCCGCTAGTCGTAAGGCCGCCACCGAACCCCCGAAGCCGGAGCCGATTATAATATAGTCATACCCGCTATTCATGGCGGGAATCTACGGTGAAAATGAAATAGAATTGATAAAAGAATTAAAGGTGTAGTAGGAACAACTCAGATAATTTTCCTTGAGAATACTTGGTTTTGTTGCTGCAGTGAATTCTATAGTTCATGTGATAATGTCATATCGAATCCGTCACTGGGCGGGTGAGATATCTACTTTATTAAAACTCTAATCTTTACGCTTTATTGTTTAGTCGCCGGATTCTGTAGATTTTTCACCCCGAAGATTTCGGGATTTAAAATGACAATTATCTGTAGCTTTCAGGACAACTCTCGAGAGTTGTCCCTACGGATTATTAATCCCGTACACTTGCTTTGGTACCAGATATTCCAGGTATTTATCCAATAATTGTTTCCGCACTTCGTAACAGTAATGGCATTCTTCAATGTATTGACCACCGGTGTTAATTCCATTATCGATTGCCAGTTGATGTGGCCCACCAGCTACCAGTGGTGCGCAAACAGCATGATTTTTGACTGAATGAGTTTTTACCAACTCTGATAATGGCGTTTCCCAGATATTGCCCATGCTTAAGCCCTGGCAGAGGTGCAGGTGACCGTAGGAGTCCAGGTGGACCCGGCTGGGATTTTCCAGGTCTTCGAAAGGGCAGGTGGTTAATTCGCGGGCTGGTCGAGTTGGTAATTCATCGGCCAGTTTTTCTATTGCTCGTCCACGGAAAATTACGCCGCCGCCAACAACTGATTCACCGATTCCAGTCGGATTCGGGGCAATCGTAGGCTCTTCAATACAAATTACTCCGGCGGGCATTCCCAGATTTTTGGCAGCCTGTAGGGCAAACTTGGCTGGGTTTTCTTCTTCGCTGAAATGAAAGGAATCATCACTCATTGAGATATCGGAAATGCCCAACTCCGCCAGCGGTTTGAGCCACAATTCCGCGTCTGCCACCGAAGTCGCCCAGAATGAATTAGTGACGATCCCCACTTCCAGTCCCTGCGCCCGGGCCAGGCGTACACCTTCCAACAGCAGGGGGTAAAAAAGAAATGCTTCGCCGCCTTCGAAATACACTTTGTTGATCGAGTCGACTTTGGCGATTTCGGTAAAAACCTGCTGCAACTGGGTGATGGTGAAAGTACCCTCCGCTTCGGGTCCACAATACAAAAAACAATGATCGCATTCGTACAGACAGGTATAAGTTAGGAGAAAATGGATTTCTTTGAGCATTCTAACCTCCATTTAAAAAATGTGTAAAACAATTTACTGATCACTGATAAGAAATTTCCAGATTTTAATATGTAGGAACAACACATGTGTTGTCCTTACCGGAATCATTTTAAAATTTTAGCTTCTCCGCTACTCTTGACCTGATGGTTCCATCCTCCAAATAGCGATACAAATCCTGGCCGGGGCAAGCGGTTTCAGTATAATCCTTATGACCTTTGATATCGTCCGGGCTGACATTGTACAATTTGGCAAGGAAAGCAGACAGGTCCACGACTGCCTCCAATTGGGCTTCGGAAATGATCTGGTTTTCGTAATTGCCCATTACACAGATCAGGGCGTGTCCGGTCGGATCATAATCAGTATTGGTAGCGCCGGGATAATTGATCGGCCGGGTTTCATAGATTTTACCATCCAAATCAATCATGAAATGATAGGGAATATCGATCCAGTTCTTTTCGGTTGACATGCTCCATTCCTGGAGATTACGAATGTGCATTATCGGGTCTTTGCCCTCCGGGTAATCCACACCGCCGTGATGGATCGTAATCTTAGCGATTGTATGTTCTGGTAATACTTTTTGTAGCGACAGCGATCCCCAGTTCGCCCGGGTGACCACTCGCAGCTCAACGGGGTAATTCAATTCCACGATCGGGAAGCTGCGCTTTTTCAGTTGTGAGCAACCAACAATCCATAATAATGATATCAATAGTAATCCACGAATCTTCATCTTCTATTCCTAGCTTTTGGTACACAAATAATAGTTCAAATTAATCAGAACAACGGCGATGATTAAAGTTAAAGCTTGTGTGGTATATTTCTGAATTTTAATTTCTACCACAAGGTAGAATATGAAATTATCAAAGACAAGCGAATATGCCATCCGGGTCCTGGTTTTTCTGGCCACCCGACCCGGTGAATTGTTTTCCGTCAACCGCCTGCACCGGGAACTGGACCTGCCTTACAAATACCTCGGGCGGCTGATGAGTAAACTGGCAGAAGCAAGGATTGTCAGCGCTGTGCAAGGTAAGCAAGGGGGCTTCCAACTGGCACGACCTGCTCATCAGATCTTCCTCAATCAAATCGTCGTGACCACCGAAGGATTGGACAATTTTCACCGCTGCGTTTTGGGTTTCGCAGAATGCTCGGATGAAAATCCCTGTGCCCTGCACAATCAGTGGGGCAATATTCAGGCCGATATTGAGAAAATGCTGTTTAATTCATCCCTCGCTGAATTGGCAGCCCAGCCCACGATTAAGCATTGAAAATATTTTAGAATAAATACTATAAAGAGGTAGAATTAATATGAGTGACCTGAAACAAAAAGCCCGTGAGCAGAAGGATCTACTGAAGCATATGATCCTGCAATTGCATGAGGGGGTCGCACCGGAGCACGTGAAAAAGCGCCTTGCTGAACTAATGGGGAAAGTACCCTACGAATATGTTGTTGAAGTTGAGCAGGAGTTGATTGCCGAAGGTCTCCCCCAAGCGGAAATCCTGAAACTGTGTGATATTCATGTAATGGCCATGGAAGGACAAATCGATACCTCCGGCCAACAGATCGCCCCGACCGGTCATCCGGTTCACACTTTTAAGCAGGAAAACCAGGCTCTGACCTGGGTTATCAGTGATATTGAAAAAATCTACGGAGCGATACTGGAAACTACCGCTAATGAGGATGTGGAAGATAACCTCTTTAGGCTGCGGACCCAGTTCAATTCTCTGTCGGATGTTGAAAAACATTACCGCCGTAAGGAGAACCTGTTATTTCCATTCCTGGAAGAGCACGAGATCACCGGTCCGCCTACAGTCATGTGGGGCAAGCATGATGAAACCCGAGCATATCTGAAAAATGCCCATGAAGCATTGAAAAAAGTTGAGCCGGATAATCTGATTGGATTACAATCGGTGGTAAAACTGATCCTCAAACCTGCCACCAAAGCTGTCGCTGATATGATCTACAAGGAAGAGGAAATCCTTTTTCCCATGTCCATGGACACCCTGACTGAAGCGGAGTGGTATCAAGTTTATCAGCAGAGCGCCGAGATTGGCTTTTGCCTCTTCGATCCTGCAACCGAATGGCAGCCCGAAAATGTGGCTGAGACTGAACTGCCAGCTCCCGATCTGAGTACAATCCGACTGCCCAGCGGATCGCTGGCAGTACCGGAATTGCTGGCGCTACTAAACACGATCCCATTTGATATAACCTTTGTTGACAAAGATGATACGGTGCGTTATTTCTCTCAGGGACGGGAACGAATCTTCGAACGCAACCGAGCAATCATTGGTCGCAAAGTCCAGTTCTGCCATCCGCCGAAATCGGTCCATATCGTTGAACAAATATTGGCAGATTTCAAGGCTGGTAAGGAGAATCATGCCCAATTCTGGCTGACATTAAATGATCGATTTTTGTGCATTGAATACTATGCCCTCCACGATGAAAAAAACGAATATCTGGGTGTGCTGGAAGTGAGCCAGGATTTAACCGATAAACGAGCCCTGCAGGGCGAGCAACGACTATTGAATTATGTAAAGGAAGGAAAATAATTATGAGTGAATGCGCATCCGGCGATTTTATCCATCGCAAACCGATTACTCCCGATTTAACTGCAGCTGATTTTTTGGAGAATTACCCCGAACTGGAAGCACAACTCCTGGAATATGCTCCCGATTTGAAGGATATACAAGGCACGGATTTATTTGTGACTATCGCCAGTTCAGTGACCTTGCAGCACTTGGCCGATAATCTTGGTGTGTCGGTTTTGGAGGTTGTGACTGAATTGCGGTCAAAGGCTAGTGAGGTGACCGGTGTTGATTTTAATTCCGATGATGGTAATGCGCCGGACTGGTTTTCCGATGACCGTGTTACGAAAACATTGGATGCTCAGGTAATCCTGGCAGCCGGCGGACATCCGCTGGGAGCAGTTCTGGCCGGATTACCGGAACTAGCCCAGGGCGAAATTTTCGAATTAGTAACACCATTCCTGCCAGAGCCACTGATCGAGCGTCTGCGCCAGGATGGCTATCCGGTCTGGAGCACTTGTGATGAAGCCGGACTTTTCCACAATTATTTCCAAAATCAACGGAGTTAAGGATGTCTGATAACCTGCTCGAGAAATTTGTTTCCGGACTTGAATTAACGGTTCTGGAAAGCAAGATTGAATACCAATCCGATTCAATTGTAAGTCAGACTTTATTGAAGGATGAAGCGGGCACGGTGACTTTGTTTGCTTTTGACCATGGGCAGGGACTTAGTGAGCACACAGCGCCCTTCGATGCCACTGTGCATGTGCTGGATGGTGAAGCAGAAATATTTATTGATGGTACTCCAATGACAGTGACAGCCGGGCAGCAGATTGTAATGCCCGCCAATCATCCCCATGCCCTCCAGGCCGACTTGCGATTCAAGATGCTGTTGGTGATGGTAAAGATTTAAACGGGTAGTTGTAGGGACAACACCGGTTGTCCCTACATCAATATATTACAATTTATAAACCGATAAATCGGTTATCTATATTTTGTGGTATTAGGCCCACAGTTAAAACTGTGGGCTGATTTAGTGTGATTATTTGTGTACGCTCAATTAACCGCCGTACATGAAACCACGGCTGTGAAACTATGGGTTTTAAATATGGACCAACCAGCCCACGACTTCAGTCGTGGGGTAAATAATCCGTATCATTAAACCGTTTCAACGGTTTCCATTATTGTGTCCGGTGTAAATTTGATGTAACAATTAATCGGAGCAGTAATGAAATCATTTCACAAGGAATTATGGTTCAACATCCCGGAGCGGATGGATTTTATCAATATTACCCCCGATGTGGAGGCGGCCCTGCGGGAGAGCGGCATCGGAGAGGGACTTTGTCTGGTGAATGCCATGCATATTACCGCTTCGGTATTTATCAACGATGATGAATCGGGGCTGCACCGTGACTACAAGCGTTGGCTGGAAGAACTGGCGCCCCACGCCCCGATCAGTCGTTACGAGCATAACCGCACCGGCGAGGATAACGGCGATGCCCACCACAAACGCCAGATCATGGGCAGGGAAGTGACGGTAGCGGTTACTGACGGTAAACTGCATTTCGGCACCTGGGAACGGATTTTTTACGGCGAATTCGACGGCCGCCGCAACAAGCGCGTGCTGGTAAAAATTATCGGGGAATAAGCCCAGTGGCTCATCTGGATCGTAAAGCGCTGGTTTATATCGCTGTATTCGGCACTTTCTGGGGACTGCTGGAAGCCTCCCTGGGATCGGTGTTGCATGCCCTGCGGATTCCGTTTTCCGGGTCGATTCTGTCCGCCCTGGGATTGATCATTTTGCTTACCGCCCGAACGGTGAATAACGTTCGCGGCAGCAGTGCGCTGATGGGATTGATCGCCGCTACAATCAAAGTGCTGGGTTTCGCCACGATCAAGCTGGGTCCCTTTGTGGGCATCACGATGGAAGGGTTGATTGTGGAGATTGTAATGTCGGGAATGGGGATCGGTCTGCCGGGCTTTCTGCTGGCGGGGTTGCTGGTGGGCATCTATCCGATTGTGCAGACTGTGGTAACCAAGTCGATCCTGTTCGGCGCCAATTTTGTGCCGGTGATTCTGGAAACTGCCCAAGGATTTTCCGATTCGGTTGGACTGGCATTGGGTTGGTGGTTGCTGGCACTGTACATCATCATTCACCTGATTCTCGGCCTGACCGCCGCCGTGACCGCCTGGCTGATCCGGAAACGAATCCGATTAGCTTTTGAGCATGGCAACGCTGCTAAATAAATCCAAACGTTGGCTCACCGCCTCGGCGGTGCTGGTGGGAATTATCTGGCTAAAATCGGCCCCACTGTTGCTTGCCCTCGCCCTGACCCCCGTATCCGGCTGGACTTTTCCTGCGGCG
>JACKQG010002965.1_pt1 | contig 21405 bp, 12 predicted proteins | sample 8237621 | NCBI WGS metagenome assembly JACKQG01 (sample SAMN15677084, study PRJNA649215) | marine metagenome | biome: marine; feature: Black Sea; material: saline water; isolation source: suspended particulate matter (SPM) from the Black Sea western gyre | collected 2013-06-09/2013-06-10 | depth... | reverse complement strand
TGATGGCCAAACCGATGGTATTCGCCGGAGTCTACCCCGTGGATGGTGAAGATTATGAAGATCTCAGGGATGCTCTGGGAAAACTGCAACTCAATGATGCTGCCCTGGTTTATGAACCCGAAACATCGCAAGCTTTGAATTTTGGCTTTCGCTGCGGGTTTCTAGGTTTGTTCCACATGGAGATTATTCAGGAACGCCTGGAGCGAGAATATGATTTGGATATCATCGTTACGGCCCCGTCGGTAGAATATCAGGTGATTCTGATCGATGGGAGTATGATTTGTATTGATTCGCCGGCAGAATTACCCGAGTCGGGAGGTATAGAAGAGGTACGTGAACCGTGGATGACCATCCAGGTTTTTACACCAACGGAGTATTATGGTGTCGTGATGGAATTGGTTACACAACGCCGCGGTATCTATATCGATCAAGAATACCCCACCCCTACCCGGGTGCAGCTCAACTTTGAGATCCCTCTTTCTGAGTTGATCGTTGATTTCTTCGATTATCTAAAATCTGGCACGCGTGGTTATGCTTCGCTTGATTATCAATACGCAGATTATCGCCCTGATGATTTGGTGAAACTGGATGTATTGATCAACAAAGAATCTGTAGACGCCTTAGCAACAATTGTTCATCGTGATGATGCATACCGCAAAGGCCAAGCTTTAGTTTCCAAGCTCAAGGACCTAATTCCCCGTCAATTATTTGCTGTGCCAATACAGGCGTCAGCTGGGGGGCGAGTAATTTCACGCGCCAATGTCAAGGCGTTGCGTAAAGACGTGCTTGCCAAGTGTTATGGTGGTGATGTTTCTCGAAAGCGAAAATTGCTTGAAAAGCAGAAGAAAGGCAAAAAGCGCATGAAAAGCGTGGGTAATGTAGATATTCCTCAGGAGGCTTTCCTGGCGGTATTGCGGTTACGAGATGAGTGAACAGAGTATAGAGAAAAAATCTCGATCGACGTTTCGTCAGATGATTCCAGGCATTGTCATCAGTTTGTTGATGCTGCTATTGCTTTTTCGTTTTTTTGATTGGGAAGATGTGCTTGAAGCATTGCGCCATGCAGAGTGGATCTATCTTCTGCTGGCCTTGCCGTTATATTTGCTTTCTTATGCGCTGCGCGCTTTTGCGTGGTGGACAATATTAAAGGAGGCTGTGCCCTATTGGCGTGTCTTCTTATCTATGCACATTGGATATTTATTGAACAATGTTTTGCCATTCCGATTAGGTGAATTAGGTCGTGCCTATATTTTGGGGAAAGATGGATTGGGTTTCTGGCGAGTTTTCCCATCTATTATGATTGAACGCGCCTTTGACATGATCATAGCCGTTGCTCTAGTTTTGGGTGTGTTACCCTTCGTGTTGATTTCATCGAATACGAAACAAGTTGCCCTCGTAGTGGGCGGAATTGTGATTTTGGGATTGTTGATCCTTTATCTTCTGGCACGTAATCGCCAATGGGCAATGGCAAAATTTATTAAATTGGGCTCACGCTGGCCATGGATATTGCGTTTAGGCGAAAATCGATTAGATGCATTCCTTGAGGGTTTAGAAGTTTTGACTTCCTTGGGGCGTTTCACCAAGGTTTTGCTCTCCATGATTGTAAGTTGGACGATGGCGATCACGATCCAATATTTGATTTTGCTTGCCTTTTATCCCGAGGCGCGTATCCTTCATGCGATTACAACACAAGGGATTTCCGCGTTAGGTGTGGCGGTTCCTTCATCACCAGGTTATATCGGTGTATTTGAAGCTGTTATAGTAGGAGCGTTGGCTTTGTTTGGGATTTCTTTTTCAACCGCATTTGCTTACGCGCTGACCTTGCATTTAATGTATATTCTGATGACAGGCGCATTTGGCGCGTATGGTTTAGCAGTTAGCCGAATCAGCTTAGGGGAAGTATTTCAAAATGTGAGACGGATTAACATTCCGCGTTGATGGCTTAGGAGACCTAGATGTCTTTGCATTATCTGGTTACTGGGGGGGCTGGTTTCATAGGTTCCAATTACGTTCACCGCTTACTTGGTCGTGGTGAACGAGTCACAATTTTCGACAACCTATCTAGGGCCGGTGCACCACTAAATATCCAATGGCTGCGAACTTCCCATGGTGAAAATTCTTTCGATTTAGTTATTGGTGATGTTCGTGACGCAGATAAACTCCTGCTGTCAATGCAAGATATAGATATTATCCTGCACTTAGCAGGTCAGGTGGCGGTGACTTCTTCAGTTGAAGACCCACGTAAGGATTTTGAAGATAACGCCTTGGGGACTTTCAACGTTCTCGAGGCAGCCCGTCTTTCGGATCGCAGACCGATTGTCTTATACGCTTCCACAAATAAAGTTTATGGCGGGATGGAACAAGCTCGCATTGAGGAAGGTAGCACTAGTTACAAATACGCTGATCTTCTCTATGGGGTTCCCGAAACACAACCGCTAGATTTCCACTCACCCTATGGATGTTCCAAGGGGACTGGAGATCAATATGTGCGCGATTATCATCGCATTTATGATCTTCCAACAGTTGTTTTTCGGCAGAGCTGTATCTATGGACCGCGCCAGTTTGGCATCGAAGATCAGGGTTGGGTGGCTTGGTTTGTGATTGCGGCTGTTTTGGGCAAACCTATCACAATTTATGGCGATGGCAAGCAGGTGCGCGATGTGCTTTATGTAGATGATCTGTTAAATGCCTACGATACGGCGATTGCCAATATCGTTTCTGCCGCGGGTAAGGTGTATAACATCGGTGGAGGCCCTACTAATACATTGTCAATTTGGCGTGAATTTGCCCCTTTGCTAGAAAATTTACTAGGCCAGAAAATTGATGTCGATCGCGGCGATTGGCGTCCCGGCGATCAACATGTTTATGTCTCAGATATCCGCAAAGCTGAGCAAGAACTAGGCTGGCAGCCTAAAGTCAGTGTTGAAGATGGCGTCCAGCGTCTGTTTGAGTGGGTCAAAGCCAATAAACACCTCTTTACTCCATCTAATTCCTAACTTAGAGCCCGCAACTTGGACTTGCAACTTGTTGCTTGCGACTTGTAACTTATCACATGCGCATTCTCACTGTCCTAACGTATTACCGCCCTCACACCAGCGGTTTGACAATCTATGTTGAACGCCTAGCCCGAACATTGGCTAAGCGTGGACATCAGGTTACTGTGCTGACATCTCAATACGACAAGAATTTACCTCGCAAGGAAGTTATAGACGATGTACGAATTGTTCGTGCACCCGTGCTTCTTAGGGTGAGTAAGGGCGTGATTATGCCCACTTTCGGTTTTGTAGCCTGGAAGTTGGCTTTACAAAATGATGCCATCCATTTGCATCTGCCGCAGTTCGATGCTGCCGGGGTTGCTTTGAGGGGGCGTCTGCTACGGAAACCGACGGTGATCACATATCATTGTGATCTCCAATTGCCCCAAGGGAAGTTCAACCGATTTGTGAATCTAGTTGTCCATACGATGAATCACCTGGCAGGGATTTTCACGCACAGAATTGGGGCGTATACGCAAGATTTCGCGGCAAATTCCCCATATCTGACGCGTTTTGCTAAAAAAGTGCGCGTCATTCTCCCACCAGTCGAGCTTCCTAAAACAAGCCAGTCTGAAATCGATGCATTTACGGCAGAACACAACCGCGAAAACCATCATCCAGTAATTGGCATGGCGACGCGTTTTGCTTCGGAGAAAGGTGTTGAAGTTTTGTTGGATGCATTACCTAAAGTTTTGGAGCGTCATCCCAAAGCAAAGGTTCTCTATGCAGGACAATATCAAGATGTCATGGGCGAGGAAGCTTATTTGCGGCGCCTGCTTCCAATTATTCAACGGTATCAGGATATGGGACAGTGGAAATTTCTAGGGAATTTGAGTCTCGATCAAATGTCAGCTTTTTACTCAAATTTAGATGTATTGGTTGTGCCAAGTTTGAACTCTACAGAAACGTTTGGCTTAGTTCAAATTGAGGCTATGATGAATGGTGTTCCTTGTGTGGCTTCAGATTTACCAGGTGTTCGTCAACCCCCGCGCATGACTGGCATGGGCGAAGTAGTTCCTATCGGTGATGCGGATGCCTTGACCGAAGCTTTGTTGAAGATTTTTGCAAATCCCGAAGGGTATCAGGGCGATCTTGATGAGATTAACGAAACCTTTAACCCTCAAACGAACGCTGCGGCCTATGAGGAGCTATACCAAGAATTATTGGAAAATTTGCGGTGAGTAACTTCCAACACGCCGCAGGCGCATCCAAATTCCAAAATCCAATTTCAAAAGATTATCTATGGCTCCATTTGCGCGATTTGCCCTATTTCCGCGCTTTGCTGCGAGCTGTGGAAGCGCGTTTTTACGAGGAAATCGATCTCCCATCTCCAACATTGGATTTAGGCTGTGGAGACGGACATTTCGCCAGCATCGCCCTCGAGCGACAGCTTGAAGTTGGTATTGATCCCTGGCGGGGGCCGTTGCGGGAAGCTGAATCACGCGGGACTTATCAGGGCTTGGCTCAATCCGATGGCGCAGCGATTCCGTTCGCTGATGGCCATTTTGCCAGCGTTGTGAGCAATTCGGTGTTAGAGCACATTCCTCACCTCGATGAAGTTCTAGAAGAGACAGCGCGAGTGCTCAAACCAGGCTCACCGTTCATTTTTTGTGTGCCAAATCACAATTTTTTGCCAAATCTGTCTGTTGGACGCATGCTTGACCGAGTTGGTTTCGATCGTCTTGGCGATGCCTACCGGACATTCTTCAATCGCATCTCACGCCATCATCATTGTGATCCCCCCGAAGTTTGGGAAGATCGCCTTGAAAGAGCGGGATTCGAAATCGAATGTTGGTGGCACTATTTCTCTCATTCGGCGTTACGCACCCTGGAATGGGGTCATTATTTCGGCGTGCCCTCATGGGTTAGTCAAGTACTTACTGGGAAATGGATTCTCTCCTCGACGAAGTGGAATTTGGCTCTAACCCGGTGTTTGGTTCAGAGATACTATGATGAGCCGATCGCCACTGAAAATGGGACGTATACATTCTACATTGCAAGAAAAAGGTAACAGAAGAACAAAATGGTTCAAAGGTGCCAAAACAAAACCTGTGACACTTTTGATTTATTTTATCCATCTTACAACTTTTACACCTTCGAGACATCCCATCCCCGTTTGCCCCCTCTCTTAAGATCGAGTATCATTATCCCTTGGTATGAACGAACCCACTGTTTTAGATTATGTTAAATCGAAGCTGTTTTTCTGGCGAGGTGAGATTGTCGAAATCCCCTGGCCTGACGATGAGTCTCGCGGTGAAGGCCTCTTAGAAATTGTACAGGATCTACCCCTCGATGAAGAATTTTCGCATTCTCAGCCTGATGCAATAAACCAAAGGGAGAGAAGCTCAATTGATTTGATCCGCTGGGTCGGCTGGTGGGCACTGTTGCCGCTCGGATTGGCTTTGTTCGCTCAACGCGCTTTTGAACCCCCAGATCGCAGCTTGAACGCTGGACTTGTCTTATATATTCTCACCGCCGGAATTTTGGTCTGGGCCCAATGGCGCGGACATTTTTTATTGCCAGAAGTAATAAAATCGGAATATCAATTTGATCAAATGACTGTACGATCAATCCCATTGTGGGGGGGCATTATTTTTGGTTTGTTAGCATTCCTGGCTTTTGGGGGAAATCGTTTCACGCAAGTGAATCTCAGTTTATGGCTAATATCATTAGCTTTGTTCTTTTACGCGTTTTGGCAGATTGACAAAAATGCAATACCCTGGCGCGACAAATTGCGCATAGCCAGAAATGGCTTCAGTAATAAGGGCATCCGCTTTTCCCCATGGACATTGCTAGTTATAGGTGCATTCGCACTCTCAGCTTTCTTTCGCCTGTATCTATTGGATCGCGTTCCCCCAGAGATGTTTAGCGACCACGCCGAGAAATTGCTCGATGTGGGCGACGTACTCAATGGTCAATACAGCATATTCTTTGTCCGCAACACGGGGCGAGAAGCCTTTCAGATGTATCTCACAGCTGCGATGGCCAAACTATTCGGTACAGGACTCTCCTTCCTAAGCTTGAAACTTGGCACAGCTTTGGCGGGGTTGTTCACGTTGCCCTTTATCTATCTGCTGGGCAAAGAAATTGCCAATCGACGGGTGGGTTTATTGGCAATGGCCTTAGCCGGGATTGCTTACTGGCCCAATGTGATTTCACGGGTTGCCTTGCGTTTCGCTCTCTATCCCCTTTTCGCTGCACCAACGCTCTATTTTCTCATACGTGCTCTGCGCAGGGGCAAACGCAATGATTACCTTTTAGCCGGGCTTTTCTTGGGATTGGGCTTGCATGGTTACAGCCCCTTTCGATTTGTACCTTTTATAGTTTTAGCTGCTGTAGGTTTATACCTGGTTCATCATAGACGCTCCAAAAGCGAAAGTCAACAAACGTTGTGGGGATTAATTGTTTTGACTTTTTCATCCCTCTTGGTTTTCATCCCACTGCTGCGATTTGCTCTTTCCAACATGGACTCATTTTCCTACCGCATGTTGACGCGCATGACCGAGGTCGAGGCAACATTCTCTTCCCCAGTTTGGCATATCTTCCTTAAGAATCTTTGGGATGCAATGACCATGTTCTTTTGGGATAATGGGGAGATTTGGGTGCATTCTGTAACCCATCGACCGGCCTTGGGGATTGTCTCTGCATCCCTGTTCTTCATTGGTGCTTTGATGCTGACCGTGCGCTATCTGCGTCGTCGGGGGTGGGTGGATGCATTCTTGCTGATTTCGATCCCCATGCTGATGATGCCGTCAATATTGTCGCTGGCTTTCCCTGCGGAAAACCCCTCTCTCAATCGAACTGGGGGAGCGTTGATCCCTGTGTTTCTCATCGTGGCATTAGCGCTTGATGGACTGCTGACCACCCTCAAAAGGAGTCTCAACAACCCTGTTTGGGGGGCGCGCCTTGCCTGGGGTGTTGGCCTGCTCCTTTTGGCGTGGTCCTGCGCCCAAAACTACGATCTTGTCTTTAGACAATATTCAAACTATTTTGCTCTCGCTTCATGGAATACATCAGAATTGGGCGCGGTCATTCGCCAATTTGCTGATTCTACAGGAGATGAGGATAGCGCTTGGGTGGTGCCCTATCCCCATTGGGTGGACACGCGTCTAGTGGGCATCAAGGCAGGATTCCCCGAGCGTGATTATGCCCTTTGGCCGGAGCAGCTTTCCGAAACGTTGGATGATCCCCGTGTGAAGATGTTTCTCTTCAAACCCGAAGACACAACGGCATTGGAAACTTTGCGTGATCTGTATCCGCTAGGCTCGATCCAATTATATGATTCTGAAATCGAAGGCAAGAATTTTTATATATATTTTGTTCCACCTGTTGAACGTTAGAAAACGTTTATGCTTATGAACAACGAACCTAACAAGAAGAGAGATGCTCGATCTCCCTGGCTTTATATCATTTTATTGGTACTGATCCTGGTCGCTGGTGCTTATCTGCGTCTGGTGGGTTTGGATTGGGACGAAGAACAACACCTGCATCCTGACGAGCGCTTTCTTACCATGGTTGAGTCCAGTATCTCTCCGGTGGAGAGCCTGGGTGATTTTTTCAATACCGCTGAGTCAAGTTTGAATCCCCATAACCGCGGTCATGGCTTTTTCGTCTACGGGACGATGCCGATTTTTATTATCCGCTACGTAGCCGAGTGGTTGGGAAACACCGGGTATGGTCAGGTTTATCTAGTCGGGCGAGCGCTCTCCGCACTGATCGATTTGGCAGTCGTCTGGTTGGTATTTTTGACAGCCAGCCGATTGTATGATCGCCGAGTCGGGATATTAGGTTCAGCTTTCTACGCTTTCGCTGTTTTGCCGATCCAACAATCGCACTTTTTTACCGTCGATACATTCATAAATTTCTTCACATTCCTGGCAGTTTACTTTGCGGTCGAAGTGATGACAGCAGACCGCAGGCCGTCGACTGCTGATGATGAAGACCCTCCATCCTCCAACATCCCTGTCCTGAGCAACGTCGAAAGGCAACATCCAAAGTTTTGGACTCACCCTATCTTTTGGCCCAGTGTTTTCTTTGGACTCGCTCTCGGTATGGCTGTTGCATCCAAGATCAACGCCGCGCCGGTAGCTTTGGTATTACCCGGGGCCGCGATATTGTATCTGTCGCGCCTCTCGCCTGCGAACCGCGAACGAGAAGTCACCCGCGTGATAGTCTATGTCATTCTGGCTGGTTTGGTAAGCATATTGACCTTTCGCATTATGCAGCCCTATGCCTTCTCAGGTCCGGGTTTCTTTGGATTGAAACCCAATTCTCTGTGGATTGAAAATATCAACTCATTGCGCGCCCAAGCGGCTGGTGACGTAGATTTTCCGCCGGCATTACAGTGGGCTCGCAGACCGGTCTGGTTTTCATGGCAAAATTTGACCATATGGGGTTTGGGTCTGCCTTTGGGGATCTTGGCCTGGGTTGGTTTTCTGTGGATGGGCTGGAAAAGTAATAAAGGCGAGTGGCAGAAACATATCCTGTTGTGGGGCTGGACGGCGCTGTACTTCACCTGGCAATCTTTGCAGTGGAACAGCACCATGCGCTATCAACTGCCGATCTATCCGACATTGGTGATCTTCGCAGCGTGGTTTGTTTTTGCGTTGGCACGTTCGAACGTTCAAACGTTCAAACGTTCAAACGTGAAACGATTAATCGCATACGGTATAGGTGGCTTTACTTTATTATCTTCCATTCTATGGGCATTTTCCTTTACGAGAATCTATACCCAACCCCACCCGCGCGTGGAAGCCAGTCGCTGGATGTTCCAAAATTTCCCTGGGCCGATCACATTGGATATCCAAGGTGAGGCTGAGATTTATCACCAGCCCTTACCTTTCTCACAGAATTTAACTGTACGAGACGATGCGCCCCATCAGACTGCGTTCATTGCCAGATATGACGGTACTCTTTCGGAAATCCAATTGCCCCACGTTTTAGATAATAGTACGACCGGCAGCTTGCTGTTGAGTGTCTCTTCTTCGATGGCCACAGAAGATCCACAAGTCGTTAAAATTCTCTCTGCAAATGATCTTCCAACAACGCTATCAGAGAGTGAGGCTTATTCAATAGGGATTGATCAGGTTTTTGAAGTTGACCCTACCCAAACAAATTATATTCGTTTCGAGGTTCTCGGGGGAATAGAAGAAGTTGATCTTTGCGGCCCACTTAAAATCCAGATCCAAACAACTGATAATTTCTACGATCAAGTTGTGCAAAATACGCCTGAATGTATCGTTCGAATTGACCAGTCTTACACCTTGGCCTTCATTCCCGAAATTGCTGGCACGCTTATCAACATCACTCCCACACAAATTTTGGCTCAGCAGGCTGTTCCTGATGGAGAACAGACTTTGTCTCTCTCAATTTCAACTCAGCTTGATGGCGAGACGATCGCGTCTGCCCACGTGTCATCTAGCTTTACATCCCAATCCGATTATCGTGGAGATAGTTTCATTCTAGAACTCGACCAACCCGTAGAGTTGACTCAAGGAGACACTTATTATCTGGATCTCTCTTTGCTTGGGGGTGGAGAACTAGCTTTATCAGGTGCGGCGCTGGCAAATGAAACCACCTGGGATGATGGGCTGCCCCTGCGTATGGATGGCTATGATCCCTATGGCGGCATATATCAGGGCGGACTCAACTTTGAGATGTATTGGGATGACAACGAAGAGAAGTTGGGGCGCTTTACCAGCACCCTGGCCCAGGCTGATTACCTGCTGATCACATCTAGTCGTCAGTGGGGCACCACAACCCGTGTGCCTGAACGCTATCCGCTGTCCTCGGAATATTATCGCCAGCTTTTGGGTTGTCCGGTCGAGCGGGGCCTTGAGTGGTGTTATACGGTTGCTGAACCGGGCGATTTCGAAGGCAATCTGGGCTTTGAACTAGTTCAGGTATTTCAATCCAAACCATCGATAGGTGCCATCGGCATCAACGATCAATTCTCTGAAGAAGCCTTCACGGTTTATGATCACCCTAAGGTGTTCGTATTCCAGAAAACTGCCGCTTTTGACCCTTCCCAAGTAGAAGAAATCCTCGGGTCAGTTGACCTGACAAAAGTGGTGCGTGTCACGCCTCGCAAAGCAGATACCTTCCCCGGCAACTTGATGCTGCCGCCGGATCGTCTTGCCGAACAGCGGTCTGGGGGAACCTGGTCGGAGTTGTTCAATCCAGACGCGCTGCATAACCGATTTCAGCCGTTGGGGGTGGTGGTATGGTATTTGAGTGTTTTCCTGTTGGGATTGATCAGCTTCCCCTTGGTGCGCTTTGCTATGCCCGGGCTCGACGATCATGGCTACCCTTTGGCGCGCACCGTTGGGTTAATTGTGTTGTCCTATTTAGTTTGGTTGGCTAGTTCAGCGCAGGTTCCCTTCAATCGCATCACTATTGGATTGGCGATCTTGCTGATTACCCTGCTGAGCGGATATCTGGCTTTCCGCCAAAAAGATGAACTTCGCGCTGAATGGGGTGATCGCCGCAATTACTTCTTATTAATTGAAGGGCTCTTCCTGCTCTTCTTCCTAATCTTCTTGTTCATTCGGCTGGGAAATCCCGATTTGTGGCATCCGTGGAAGGGTGGCGAGAAACCCATGGATTTCTCTTACTTCAATGCCGTGTTGAAGAGCACTTCTTTCCCGCCTTATGACCCCTGGTTCGCCGGTGGGTATATCAACTACTATTATTACGGCTTTGTGATCGTCTCTGTACTGGTTAAATTCTTGGGCATAGTGCCTTCTTTTGCCTATAACTTGATTTTGCCGACACTGTTTGCGATGGTCTCCTTGGGGGCTTTCTCCATTGTCTGGAATCTAGTACGACCACGCGTTGATTTCAATAGCCGTTGGTCTCAAATTTTTTCAAGTCGCCGATTTGTGAGTGCTATTGGCGGCGCGCTGGCCATGTCAACCCTGGGCAATCTGGGCATCTTACGAATGGTCATACAAGGTTATCAGCGTTTGGCTGTCTCAACTGAAGAAATCGCTTCGGCTGGAATTTTTAGCAAGTTCATTTGGTTGATTGAGGGTCTCTTCAAGGCGTTTTCGGGAACCCCCCTACCGTATCGTTTGGATGAATGGTATTGGAATCCCAGCCGAGTGATTGGGGCTGAACACGGCAACCCCATTACGGAATTCCCATTCTTCACCTTCTTATATGCCGATTTGCACGCGCACATGATTGCTCTGCCAATTGCTCTGATTGTCGTTGCCTGGGCCTTGTCAGTTGTTTTAGGCAAAGCATGGGAGCGGAATGGTCAGCGCTCACCATTGCAAGTGGGGCTCAGTCTCTTGATTGGGGGGCTGGCAATCGGCGCCATGTATCCGGTGAATCTTTCTGACATATACACGTATTTGCCCCTGGGTGCGGTCGCTGTAAGTTACGCGATCTGGCGCTATTGGCAGGTGCGTGTACCAGTTGGCCGCGATCGAGTATTTTACGGAAATCTCAAACGATTAGCAATTTTGATTGCCGGCCTCGCCCTACTGGTATTGCTCTCCAATAACCTATATCAACCTTATTCGCAGTGGTACAGCCAGGGATATAGTGAATTGAAAGTTTGGCTTGGTTCGCATACACCAGCTTCAGATTACCTGACCCATTGGGGACTCTTCTTGTTTGTGGTCGTTTCATGGATGTTCTATGAGACAGTCGATTGGATGGCAAAAACTCCCGTCTCTGCTCTACGAAAGTTGGAACCCCACCGGGGTTTGATTTTGGGTGGGATTATGGCCGTTGGATTCCTGATCCTTGCCCTGGGGATCAATCTGCCCAGTGACGCCGTAAGTGAGGATCAATTGCCCTTTTTGCGAGGCGTACACATCATTTGGTTTGTACTGCCTCTGGCGCTTTGGACTGGAGTCTTGCTCCTGCGGCCCGGTACATCCGATGCCAAACGCTTCGTGCTTTTCTTGATCGGCACATCACTAATCCTCACACTGACCATTGAGATTGTCTACGTGATTGGCGATATCGGCCGTATGAACTCAGTATTCAAGTTCTATATGCAGGCTTGGACGTTCCTTTCGGTTAGCGCTGCGGCGGCCTTTGGCTGGATTCTTTCAGGACTGCCAACCTGGAAACCTGGCCGGCGCTTGGTCTGGCAGATCGCATTAATTTTCCTGGTTGCATCGGCGGCTCTGTACCCCATGCTGGCCAGCTTTGCCAAAATCGAAGATCGCATGGCTGATGATGCGCCGAATACACTCGATGGTATGACTTATATGCAATATGCCACATATCACGATGAGGGTGTTGAATTGGTACTGTCTGAGGACTACAATGCCATCCGTTGGATGCAGGATAACATTGTCGGTTCTCCAGTCATTGTGGAAGCCAACCAGGTCGAATACCATTGGGGTACGCGTTACACCATCTATACCGGTTTACCCGGCGTCGTCGGTTGGAATTGGCATATGCGGCAGCAGCGTACGATTGTGCCTCATGACTGGATTTACGAGCGAGTCGATGGCGTGCATGAGTTTTACCGTACCGAGGATATCCAATGGGCGCGTGAATTCCTGGAACGCTATGATGTCAGCTATATCGTCTTGGGTCAATTCGAACGTGCCAAATATCCAGGTCCCGGATTGGATAAATTCCCCGCAAATGAAGGTGTTCTCTGGACTGAGGTGTTTCGAGATGGCGAGACAGTGATATATCAAGTGAACAGTGGACAGTGATCAGTAATCAGAGTTCAATCAACTGACTCCTGGATACTGACCACAAAACACTGCCCACTGCCCACTGACCACATACTTATGATTGATTTCATTCTTTGGTACCTCATAATTTCATCGCTAGGTTTGCTGACTTTCCCCCTGGCCTATACATTGCTTCCAGCCTTGGCCGACCGCGGCTATTCCTTCAGCCGCGCCTTGGGATGGCTGCTGTGGGGTTATATCTTCTGGATACTGGGCTCTTTGGGGGTGTTGCAGAATGATGTAGGTGGAGAAATCCTGGCATTGCAAATTTTTGCCGGATTTGCTTTCTGGTCAATCCGTCGAGTTGGGTGGATTGAGATCAAAACCTGGTTCAGTGCCCATCGCCGGGTTGTGTTGACAATAGAATTACTCTTCTTTATCGCTTTTGTTGGTTGGGCTGTGGTACGCGCAGCGAATCCAGAGATAGTCGGCACCGAAAAACCGATGGAGCTAGCTTTCATTAATTCCATCCTGCGCTCGCCGACATTCCCCCCCAACGACCCCTGGCTGTCCGGATACGCTATCTCCTATTACTACTTTGGCTACGTGCTGGTGGCTTTACTGGCAAAATTCCTCGGAACCACAGGCGGTGTTGCTTTCAACATGGGTGGTGCGCTCGTTTTCGCCCTCAGCGCAATCGGTTCTTATGGTTTACTCTACAATCTATTAGCGTTACGAGAGAAGAAATCTAGCTCACTAATAGAAAAACGTTCAACGTTCAACGCGCAACGTTTCACATTCCCCTCTCTCCTGGCCCCCTTCTTCATCCTCATCGTCAGCAACCTCGGCGGCTTGCTGCATCTCTTGCGCCTGGGCGGCGTCTTCTGGCGAACAGATGAAAACGGCGTGCTGACCTCACCCATTTGGACATGGTTGGATATGGGTAGATTTAGCGATCCTCCTCCCGCCGAAGCCTTCCCCCATTGGTGGTGGTGGCAGGCCTCACGCGTGATCCAGGATTTCGATTTTAACTGGGCGAACAAAGGCGATATCATTGATGAATTCCCCTTCTTTTCCTATTTGCTTGGAGATTTACATCCCCACGTTTTAGCAATGCCCTTTGCATTCCTGGCGATGGCCATGGCCTTCAATTTGTTCATCCATCGCGGAAATGAGAAACTGCCCTGGCCGCGCTTGAAAATCAGCCTAAAATTTTTCATCGTCAGCGCCGTTGTATTCGGGGGAATGGCTTTTCTCAACACTTGGGATGCTCCCTTTTATGTGGCCTTATTTGCTGGCGCCTATGTTCTGAGACAGTGGATTGTGGGTAGTGAGAAGTGGACAGTGGGTTCCCTTGTAAAGGATTTCTTTGTTACCGGGATTACCCTGGGCCTTACCAGTATTATCCTTTATCTTCCCTTCTACCTGGGTTTTGCATCCCAGGCCGGCGGACCACTTCCCAATGTCATATACGTGACGCGCGGAATTTATTTATGGCTTATGTTTGCGCCACTCTTGGTGCCAATTCTCGTGTATGTGTATCATCTTTGGTGCAGAGATAGAGATGCGGATTTTAATGCGCTGAAGCGCGGCCTGCAAGTCACTTCAGGGTTAGTGCTGATTTTATGGCTGGTTTCTTTAGCGATTACGGGGATCATTTTATCGCTGCAGCTTTTGAGCAACAAATTCCCTGAAGCTGCTTCTGCTACAAGCGCTTTCTTGGGTTCATTAGCCGCGCCAGATTGGGGGGCGCTACTTAGAGAAGGTTTCGTTCGCCGCCTGACTGTTCCCGGCACACTGCTGACTTTGGTTATTTTATTGACTTTGGTGATCGCCAACTTCTGGCCGCGAAAAGAAGAAGATGATGCCCCCCAGCTACCCAGCTCCCTTGCACCCCCCAATCTTTTTGCCCTGCTTCTCACGCTCATCGCGGGATTGCTCGTACTGGCTCCCGAGTTTATCTATCTACGCGATATGTTTGGCTATCGCATCAACACCATCTTTAAGTTCTACTTTTTGGCCTGGCTGATGTGGGGAATTGTCGCAGCATATGCCAACATCGTTTTGTGGGATAGATTGCAATCGTCTTGGCGGATCGTATTCCGCGTTGGGATGATTCTAATCCTCGGTATGGCGCTGATCTATCCAGTCTTGGGTTTGTGGACAAAAACAAATGGTTTCAATCCCTCTCAATGGACCTTGGATGGCACTGCCTATCTACAGAACAGCTCGCCAGACGAAGCCGCTGCCATAGCTTGGCTTCAGGATGCCCCGCTGGGTGTGATATCCGAGGCTGTGGGCGGAAGCTATACAAACTATGGGCGTATGGCATCTCACAGTGGGCTGCCCACTGTGCTTGGTTGGGAATTCCATGAGATCCAATGGCGCGGCGGGACGCAAGAGATGGGTTCTCGTAAGGCAGATATCGAGCGCCTGTACTGCACCCCCAGTTGGGGCGAGGCTCGTCAGGTTCTGGATTTATATGATATCCGCTATGTGATCGTAGGTACCAAGGAGCGCATCGAGTATGCTGCGGACGATCAATCTTGCCCAACGGGTTTGAGTGAAACTAAATTCATTCGCAATCTTCCAGTGGCCTTTGAGCTGGGGGAGCTAACAATTTACGAAGTCCCCTGGCGAGAATAGCGATATAATAATTTGATTATTTAGGCAATGTTGATGAGAAAAATTACCAACGAAGACATTCTCTACATCCTGGCATTTCTACTGGCCCTTGGCGTACGCCTGATTAATTTAGGGGACGCTGCCCTGTCTGAAACCGAGGCTGGTCTGGCTCTGCAGGCATTTGATTTGGCCCGAGGCGATTTGATCATGCCTGCCCCTCAGCCTGGTTATCTGGCCCTGACCAGTATGCTCTTCTCCCTCTTCGGGAGCAGTGAAGCTGCCGCGCGCTTTTGGCCTGCTTTGGCGGGGGGACTTTTAGTTATCGCCCCGTTTGCTTTCAAACGTGTTTTGGGTCGGAAGTCAGCTCTAATTCTGGCTTTTGGCTTGGCTCTTGATCCTGGGTTGGTTGCCCTATCGCGGCAGGCTGATGGCCGTATGTTGGCAATTGGGTTTTCTGTCCTGGCCCTGGCCTTGGTTTATGATCGCAAACCGGCCGCTGCGGGGATATTCACTGGGTTAGCATTGCTTTCTGGGCCGTCGATCTGGTTTGGTCTGCTGGGGATGGGGATCGCCTGGGGGGCGGCGCGTTTAGTAGGTATCTCTTTGGGTGTAAGATTGTTTGATGACGATCAAACCACCATGGAGCCCGCGAGCGGTTCCCTGGGAGTCCTTCAAACCTGGATCATCTTTACCTTTGGCACCCTCCTGATTATTGGAACCCGTTTCTTTACATTCCCATCAGGATTGGGAGCTTGGGCGAGTTCAATCTCTACATTTGTGCGCGACTGGGCACAGCCATCAGGGATTCCGGTCGCTCGATTGATTATTGCCATTTTGGTCTATCAACCGTTGGCCTTGATTTTCGCTGTAGTTGCTGTGGTTCGCGATTGGCACTATCGCAAAAACCTGCTGTTGAGTTTGGGGATTTGGGCTCTGGCTGCGTTGGTGTTACCCTTGGCTTTCAGCGGACGACAGGTTGGAGACGTAGCCTGGGCTTTGGTGCCTCTGTGGGTATTAGGAGCCGTCGGATTATTGGATTATTTTGATGAAGATGCCAAGAATCTTGTTAGTTTAGGACAGGCTGCGGCGTTATTTGTGCTGTTGAGCCTGGTTTGGCTGACTTTGGCTGGGTTGCACCTAACGGTTGTCGATGCGATCAGGTTGCGATTATTGGTCGTTCTGGGCATTTTCGTACTGGCGGTTTTGACCACCGCGTTAGTATCCTTGGGATGGAATTGGATGATCGCCCGCAATGGCGCTGTACTGGGTGTCAGCGCAGCGCTGGTAGGGTATGGGATTTCCGTAATGTTAGGCCTTTCACAGGTACATGCAAACAACCCGGCTGAGTTGTGGGGTGTACCGCCTCGAACTGGTCAGGCAGATTTAGTTGCAGGTACTTTGAGAGATCTTTCCCTTACACATACTGGGGATGTTCACGCCGTAGACATTGTCTCTCTTATTGACTCCCCTGCACTGCGATGGATTCTGCGCTATTATCCGAATGCGGAGTTTGTTGCTTCGTATGATAGTGATAATATTCCGGCAGTTGTCATTGCTCCAATGGGAAGTGAGAACCAAGCTTGGTCGGCAGCTTATCGCGGACAAGATTTTTCATGGTGGTTGTATCCGGGGTGGGAAGGGATCTTGCCTGAAGCCTGGGTGGATTGGCTGGTATTTCGCAAGGCACCCGTGCAGTCTGAGCACATCTTAATTTGGGCCCGCTCAGATTTATTCCCTGACGATGGGGTTCCAGAAGATGAATCAACTGGAAGTATTGAAGAAATTATAGATATTGAGAAATGATCTTAATGGTTGAATGGAAAGGATAAATAGCATTTTGAGCAGTTTACCTAACACAATTGCGATTGATGGCCCGGCTGCTTCGGGTAAATCGACCCTTGCGGAGCGACTGGCCAAGGAATTAAAGTATTTGTATTTTGATACCGGTGTGATGTATCGGGCAGTGACTTGGATTGCTTTGGACCAAGGCATACTCATGGATGATGAAAAGAGCATCACAAAATTGGCTCAGAAGGTTCAGATTGATGTCCAACCACCCACCGTGGCGGATGGCCGTTCTTGTGATGTGTTTGCTGATAGATATGATGTTACTTGGAAGATCCGCCGCCCAGAGGTTGATGCCAATGTTTCAGTTGTGTCGGCATATCCCGGGGTTCGTGAAGCGATGACCACCCAGCAACGCCGCATAGGTCAGCGAGGTGATGTGGTCATGGTGGGACGCGATATTGGCACCATTGTGCTGCCGGATGCTGATTTGAAGATATATCTAGATGCCTCGGTGGAAGAACGCGCCCGTCGACGTTATGAAGAATGCATCGCTCGCGGCGAAGATTTAACTTTAGAGTCTATCCTGGCTGCTATGCGCATGCGTGATGAGATCGACTCCACCAGGGATGTGGCTCCACTGCGCGCCGCGACCGATGCAGTTGTCATTAATTCAGATAACTTGAGTATTGAGAGAGTTCTCCAAGCGACTATTGATATGGCAAGAGGACAGAGTCAAAAGCGAGGGCATGACTGAAATTTATCGACCCGCTTGGTATGTGCGCATTTTGCGGCCATTTATACGAGCCTTATTTCGGGGCGTGTTTCACTTTATAAGTCGCGTAAAGGTTTCTGGCCTGGATAACGTGCCTAAAGATGGCGCTTATATCATTGCCATTAATCATGTCTCTTTATTCGAAGCTCCCTTTGTGACCGCTTTCTGGCCGATGTCTTTCGAAGTCGCCGGCGCGGCAGATGTCTGGGATCGACCGGGCCAAGGGTTGTTGGCGCGGCTTTATGGTGGTATTCCCATACACCGCGGGCAGTACGATCGCCAAATGCTGGATATCACTTTATCTGTTTTACGATCGGGCTATCCTCTTTTGTTAGCTCCCGAAGGAGGACGTTCGCATCAGCCAGGTATGCGGCGGGCGAAGCCAGGAGTTGCTTATTTGATGGACAAAGCCCAGGTGCCGGTTGTGCCCGTAGGTGTAGTGGGCAGCACAGATGATTTTTTGGAGCGTGCTTTACGAGCCGAAAGACCAACGATTGAAATGTCCATTGGCCGCCCTGTTAATCTACCCCCAGTGTCGGGCCGCGGTAAAGCGCGTCGCCAAGCTCGCCAAGAGAATGCCGATATGGTCATGGCGCAGATCGCAGCATTATTACCAGTAGAGTATCGAGGCATTTACGCTGAACATGCCTGAATATGTCAACGAAACCACCTAAACCGATTAGCAGTGTCTATAGACCGGAATTAGTGCGACTCCCAGAACTGACGCTAAAGAGACGCCTCGTACGCCGCCTAATTCATGTCCTTTTACGTTTGGTGGTTAGGTTAGTCATAAAACTCGATGTGCGCGGTCGAGAGTATTTCCCTGAGTATGGGCCACTGCTCGTTGTTGGAAATCATTTGGGGGATGCTGACGTAGTAGTTGGCATGGCTTTGTCGCTGGTTCCAGTAGAGATATTGGGAAAGATTGAATTATATGATTTCCCCATTGCCGGTTGGTTGATGGAAGCTTATGGCACTATTTGGCTGCATCGAGGAAGCCCGGATCGGCGGGCGATTCGTGCTGCTTTGCAGGGACTGGTTGAAGGCCGTATCGTTGCAATTGCACCTGAAGGCCGTGAAAGTACTACTGGATCTTTGGAAGAAGGAACCAGCGGTGCAGCGTATCTTGCGCTCAAAACGGATGTGCCCATCTTGCCTGTTGCCATTACAGGAACTGAAAATTGGCGCATTTATGGGAACTTGAAGCGCTTGCGCCGTACAAAGGTTTCTGTGACGGTTGGTACTCCCTTCAGGTTGGAAACTAAAGGTGACCGGCGTCAGCAGCTAAAAGATGGCACTGATCAGATCATGGAGTCGATGGCTCAACTTTTACCACCCGAATATCAAGGGGTTTACAGCACTTTGCAGGAGAAGGAGGAATCTCCCTTTGAGTAAGAAAAAACTGAAACGATATAACCACCAGGCATGGGTTCCCATCCGCCTGTTTTTACGGTTTCTTCTAAAGACAATTGGATTTACATTATTGGTTCGGTTGGATCATGTCGAGGGGCATGAGAATATTCCCGAAGAGGGCCCTGTAATATTTCTCATCAATCATATTGCCTTCGTTGACCCCATAGCTGTTTTATTCGTTGCGAAAAGGGATATTGTGCCTCTGGCAAAAATGGAAGTTTACGAAATTCCGTTTTTAGGAGTCTTTCCCCGTTTGTGGGGCGTGATTCCGATCAAGCGCGATGAGATCGATCGCAGTGCAATAAGGCAAGCTCTCGAAGTTTTGAAGGCTGGTGAATGCCTTCTAGTCGCCCCTGAGGGTACCCGAGGTGATGGTTTGCAACGAGGTCGAGATGGTGCAGCTTATCTAGCATCCCGAAGTGGGGCTTCCATTGTTCCCGTTGCCATTGAAGGCACTGTTGGGTTCCCAGTATTCCGCACTGATAAGCGTTGGAAACAGCCAGGCGCTCACATTCGTTTTGGAAAACCATTTCGGTATAAACCAGAATTTTCCCATGCAAAGGGGGAAACGCTGAAAAAAATGACTGATGAAGCCATGTATGTATTGGCCAAGACTCTACCAGAACATCGTAGGGGTGAATATGCCGATTTTTCACGTGCGTCTGAAGATACTCTTGAATGATAATGAGTAATGCTATAATATGAACGTAAGATTACCTCAGTACTAGCAATCTCATGTCCTTGATATTATCCTTGTTACAAGATTCTTCTTTTTTTATATTTCCCAACGGGTTTGGAGGATGGCTAGGCCTTATTGCCTGGCTATTTATCTTAGGATATTTAATTTACGTTTGGCGTAAATATAATAAAACTTGGGGAACATCTCATTGGGCAATATTCATTAGTCTATTAATTATTACGCCACTGACGAGTTCGTACATTGGTGTTAAATTGCCGTCGGTTGAGACATTATCTCTTCCAGTGATTGCATATGATCCTGGTAGATTGCCGATGATGTTGTTGGCGGCCTTCCCATGGATGGTTGCAGCGGGATTTTTGGGTCCAATTGCTGCAGTTGTTTTGGCGCTGGTTGCGGGGTTGTTCGTAGGGTTTTGGGGAACACATTCCATATTTACCTCTCTCGAATTTGCATCACTGGCAATATTTATTTCTGCGTCCAGCAATCAGATTTATCGAACTGCTTGGTTTAAGGGTTTTCGACATCCTATCATTTCAGCTATTGTTGTATCTTTTATATATCCTTTCTTATTTATTTTAAGTTCGCTTCTATTTGTTGATGGATCATTGGCTGGGAAGTTAGATTATGCGATTACAAGTGTAGGCCCATCTACCTTATCAGTAGTTGCACCAGTTATAGTGGCAGGGTTATTTGTAGAAGTTTTTAGATTTGCATTCCCCAATGATTGGGGTGGCCAACCTCCTTGGCTCCCTTCCCCTTCGGAAAGCTCCTTAGAAACCCGCATATCATATTTATTGACTCCAGCTCTTGTTTTGTTATTTGTGTTTTTTGCTGCTGGGGATTGGATTGTCGCGGGTAATGCTGCACGAAGGCTGTTGCAAGATCGAATGTCAGCCGCCACGGATGTTGCTGCCAGTGGAATGCCATATTTCCTTGATACCGGGCAGAATCTAATACTGGAGATGGCTTCGAGTATTAATTTATCTATAGATACCCCCCTGCAACTAAACAAAGCGCTATCAGACAATTATCGTTCGGTACCATTCTTTAAGCAGTTATTTATTATTGACCAGCAAAATAGACAGGTTGCAGCATTCCCTGCCGGTAATTTTAATGATCTGTATTCTCCCTTGGAAGAGCAAATCGGTATCGAAATGGCCATTGCTGGGGTGCCAGTTCAGGTTTATGCAATTTCATCCCTAAATGGTGATGAATCTGCTCAAATTTCTTTTTTGGCCGCCATTACAAATGACCTGGATCAGGTTTCTGGGGTTCTCATCGGAAGGACGGATCTGATTAGCAACCCCTATACCCAATCAATCCTGACAAATTTGAACAGTGTATCAGAGATTGGGGGTGTAGGTTTGCTTGTTGATGAAAATGGCCAGATTCTCTACCACTCAGATTCGAGGTGGATTTTTTCTG
>JACKQG010002964.1_pt1 | contig 21407 bp, 18 predicted proteins | sample 8237621 | NCBI WGS metagenome assembly JACKQG01 (sample SAMN15677084, study PRJNA649215) | marine metagenome | biome: marine; feature: Black Sea; material: saline water; isolation source: suspended particulate matter (SPM) from the Black Sea western gyre | collected 2013-06-09/2013-06-10 | depth... | reverse complement strand
CTATTTCTCTTTTAGTTGGATCTCCTTCTTTTCCGTATTTATTCTTATTGGATTCTATTAAGCATGCTACCCATTCTGAAACACTTATTCCGTTTTGGCTTGCTAATTTTACATACTCTGACTTTTGTCTTGCACTCACTTTAGTGCTTAATGTCATATTTCTATAGTCGTTATTTGTCATCATAATATATTATCTACTTTGGGTTTACCTCATCACTACCTTAGGTATACTCAGGTAGACGGAGATTTCTTTATTTTTATGAAGCTATCATTTATCGTTTTTTATTATGAAATAATGCCCCTTTTAATAAAACACAAATAATTTTTTGTGATTATCAATGACAAAAATACAAAAACATTGTTATATTACAAAGTTTTTTAATACTTTTGTTTTTCAATGAGCAATAACAAATTAGACATACTAAAATATAAAGGGAATTTTGACAAGGCTATTTATTTACAGCAGAAATTAAATGAGCGTGTTTTTAGTAAGACAGAGATTGATGTTGTTTATTCAGATTTTACAAATTGGGAAAGAAATGGATTGTTAGATATTTCTGATAATACCGAGAAAGGTAGTCATAAAAAATTAAGCTATGTAGATTACGTTTGGGTCAGTATTGTAAAGGAGTTAAGAAGTTTTGGATTTACTTATGATGAGATAAAGTTAGTAAAAAAGACACTATTTTCTGATATGTTAAAGGATAAAGAACAAGTAAAAGAGGTCCTAAGTAAGAAGGAATACATTGCTAAAAAATCAGGAAATACAATAGATGATTTAGACAAGCTAGATGTTAATGAAATAAATTTTCAATTTATCATGATTGAATTTCTTATGATTAACATAATGGGCTTTGCCGAGAAGACAGTTATACAATGTTTTAAAGATGAACCAGAAGTTGTAATTCCACTATCTAAAAATATAATCGAAGACTATCAAGAGGTGAATGCTACAGACTTTTTCCTCAGATTTATAAATAAGAGTCATGTCTGTATTTCATTAACTGATATTATGCAGAACTTTATAGATCAAGGTGAAGGAGCTTTTGAATCTGGATATCCAAGTGTTTTATCAAAACATGAACATAATATTCTAAAAGCAATTCGTCATAATTATCAAGATTTAAAGTCTATAAACATTCGATTTAAAGACAGTAAGGCTAAGATGCTTGAAATTAAAATGATGAAAAAAGTACAGGTTGAAAGTAGAATACTTGAACTTATAAAAAATGGCGAATATTCTACCATTGAAATTAATACAGTGGATGGTAATATAAGTCATTATGAAAAAACAGAGAAGATTAAATTATGATACCGAATAAGTCGGATCTATACATATATGGTAAGCCTATTGAATAAGTCAAAGGTGATGCGCAACTATTTAAGTTGTGAAATTAATAGATGTTAAAAACAAGATAGTAAAAGAATTACTAAAGCAAGAAGAAGAAAAAGAAAAGAAGAATCAAATAACAAAACAGGAATATGAAGATATAATAGATGAGTTAAGTGTATTTACTAATCTTATTGTGGATTATATTATTGTAAGTGAGTGTGTAAATTTAAATACCAAAGAGGATGAATAAAAGTGACTACTTTCAAAAATTAGCTAATAGCTTAAATACTGAATCAATTAATTCTTCCAATAAAGCTGTTATTTATACTCGGGTTTCAACCAAAGAACAGGCAGATAATAACGCATCACTTCAAACTCAAAAGAAATATTGCCAAGCCTTTGCAAAAAAGAAAGGATTGATGGTTGTGGCAGATTTTGGAGGAACTTTTGAATCAGCTAAAAGTGATGAGAGGAAAGAGTTCCAAAAGATGCTAACTTATGTAAAGCGTAATAAAGAGATTGATACCATTATTGTATATTCTTATGATAGGTTCTCTAGAACTGGTTCAAATGGAGCTTATATTAGTCAGCAATTAATGAAAAGTGGAGTTAAAACATTATCCGCCACTCAAGAAGTAGATCCTTCTTCTCCTTCAGGAAGTTTTCAGCAGAACTTGTATTATATTTTCTCTCAATTTGATAATGAATTAAGAAAAGACAAGTCTGTTACTGGAATGAAAGAAAGATTACGTCAAGGTTATTGGTTATACAAACCGGTAATAGGGTATAGTAATTCCAAAAAAGGGATGACATGTGATAAGCATGAATTTCTAATTAATAATAATGGTAAACTTATTAAGCGAGCTTTTATGTGGAAGCTTCAGAATATGAGAAATTTTGAAATTTCTAATAGATTAGAATCTGCAGGATTAAAAATAAATCCTAAAAGATTGAATAGAATTTTTCAAAATCCATTTTATTGCGGAAAAATTATAAATAAATTAATTCCAGGAGAGGTAATTGATGCAAAACATCCTAAATTGATTAGTGAGAAAAATTGGATTAAGGTTCAGGATATTATTGAAAACAATTATAGGGGACAAACAAAAAACACGTATTTTGAGGAGATACCCTTGAAAGTATTTATGAAATGTCATAATACTAATGACCCATTAACAGGGTATATCGTAAAAAAGAAAGGCATATGGTATTATAAGTCTAGGAGTAAGGGGACGAAATTGAATATTAATGCAAAGAAACTTAATACACTATTTTCAGAATACCTTAAGCAATTTGAACTTAAGAAAGGGTTAGATAAACCTTTTAAGCAATTAGTGGAACATGCCTTTAATCAATATCAATCTAATCAACAATTTGATCAGTCAAATTTAGAGAGTAGAAAAAGTAAATTAGAAACTCAACTTGATAAGATTGAAGAGCGTTATGCAATTGGAGAGATAGGTGCTGATTTATATCAAAAATATACTCAAAAGTATAGTGATGAATTAGCTGATATTGATGGAAAAATAATAAATGGGCTTAAGGGCAGTTCGAACCTTGAAAAAATAACAAATGAAGCCATAAAAATCTCACAAAACTTGTCATCTACATGGTTAAATATGTCTTATGAACAAAAAAGTGAGCTTCAACAATTTGTCTTTCCAAAAGGAACAACTTTTGAAAAGGAAAAACAGAGAGTTCGAACCCCTGAAGTTAATTTGTTATTCGAGCTAACTAAAAGAACTACAGGTATTTATGAGAATAAAAAAAGCGGAATCTTAACTCATAATGAGATGGATTCCGCTTTGGTGGAGCTGGTGGGTTTCGAACCCACGTCCAAACAAGGAATTAAATAACTTTCTACATGTTTATCTTATTTTTCTTTTCGAGAAAGGGTAGGAAACAAGCAACCAAAACCAATCCTTAGCTTCTAAAATTTCGCATACAAACAGAAGCCGTTTGCAAACTATCCTAACATTAATGATGCCTCATAAACCAAAGGCGTCAGGAAGTCCTTTGATGGAGACAAAAGCTTATCTAATTATATAAATTAGGCAGCTAAAGCGTAGTTATACTCGCCAATTAAAAAATTGAATTTTGATATTTACGAGCCAAAACACAATGCTCGACATGCTTACTATTCAACGCATCTTGCAGTCAAATCCAGTCAGCCCCAATATGTAAAAGAACAATAAAAAGTTTTTGCAAAGTTAGTAAATAAGCTCTTTTTATCTCCTGTCTTTTCTATTTTTGTAGCTAAAATAAATTACAGATGAGAATAGGTATTTTAAGGGAAGATAAAATCCCTGCTGATGATAGGGTGATTTTTTCTCCAACTCAGTGTAAGCAATTTATAAAACAATTTCCAACAATTGAACTTTTTGTGCAAAGTAGTAGTATCAGATGTTTTAAGGATTCTGAATATAAAAGTTTAGGAATCAACTTAGTTGATAATATCTCGAACTGTGATGTGTTTTTTGGGATAAAAGAAGTGCTAATTGAGAATATAATACCAAATAAAACTTATTTCTTTTTCTCGCATACTATTAAAAAGCAAGATTACAACAGAGAACTGCTTCAAGCATTGATAGAAAAAAATATTACAATGGTAGATTATGAGGTGCTAAAAGATTCTAAGGGAAAACGGCTTTTGGGTTTTGGAAGATATGCTGGAATAGTTGGTGCTTATAATGCTTTACTTACTTACGGTTTAAAATCAGGAAAGTATAAGTTAAAAGCAGCTCATTTATGTAAAGATAGAGTAGAGATGGAAACCCAATTAGAATATCTGAATCTGAAGAATGAAAAAATTATTGTAACTGGGCATGGTAGGGTAGGGCATGGCATTTTGGAAATACTTCAAAAAGCAAAAATAAAACAAGTTTCAAAAGAAGACTTTATTAGTAAAACTTATGATGAAGTAGTTTTTGTACATCTTAACACTATGGATTATAATGTTCGTATTGATGGAAACCCTTCTGATAAATATGAATTTTATAACCATCCAGAATTGTACAAGTCATCTTTTATGAAGTATGTTAAACATGCTGATATTTTTATAGCAGGACATTATTATAGTTCAGGCTCTCCTTTTTTATTTTCTATAGAGGATGCAAAATCAGTAGATTTTAAAATAAATGTTGTTGCTGATATTTCTTGTGATATTCAAGGACCAATTCCTTGCACTATTCGTGCCTCTACTATTGAAAATCCTATATATGGCTACAATCCTATTTCTAAAAAGGAGGATGATTTTACAAAAAATGATATAATTGCGGTAATGGCTGTGGATAATTTACCATCTGAACTACCAAAAGATGCCTCAGAAGATTTTGGTAAAAATCTACTGGAAAAGATTTCCCCACTTTTAATAAATGCAGATAAAGATGGCGTGATTGAAAATGCAACTATTTGCCAAAATGGAAATTTAATGCCAAATTTTGAATATTTAAGAGATTATTTAAACGGGAATTAAACAGCCTTTAAATCAGCAATAGTTTGTACAGGGTTTTCTGATTTAAAAACAAAACTTCCGGCTACCAAAACATCCGCTCCTGCATCTAGTAGTTTTCTTGCATTTGCAGTGCTTACACCCCCATCAATTTCTATTAAGAAATTTGCATTACTAATCTCTCTAAGATGAGCTAATTCTTTTACTTTTTTATAAGTATTTTCAATAAAAGATTGGCCGCCAAAGCCAGGGTTTACACTCATTATACATACTAAATCCAAATCATTCAAAACATCAGAGAGTAAATGCACGGAAGTGTGGGGGTTTAGGGCGACTCCTGCTTTCATTCCTTCTTGCTTAATAGCTGATAATGTTCTATGTAAATGGTCGCAAACTTCATAATGAACGGTCAGTACATCTGCACCAATTTCCTTAAAAGATTTAATAAATTTATCTGGATTTACAATCATCAAATGCACATCTAAAGTTTTCTTAGCATAAGAATTTATGTTTTTGATAATTGGCATTCCAAAGGATATATTCGGAACAAAAACGCCATCCATTACATCTAAATGAAACCAATCAGCTTGGCTATTGTTTACCATTTCGCAATCTCTTTGCAAATTACCAAAATCGGCTGCTAAAATGGAAGGGGCTATTTTGTGGCTCATATTTTTTTTTGCAAATATAAAAAAAGAGGGCGAAAGCCCTCTTTAAAATTTTAACCTAAATAGGTTTTTAGTATTTTACTTCTTGAAGTATGTTTTAATCGCCTCACAGCTTTTTCCTTAATTTGCCTTACTCTCTCTCTAGTTAAATCAAACTTCTCACCAATTTCTTCTAAAGTCATAGCATGTCCTTTGTTTAACCCAAAGTAAGAAGAAATTACATCTGCCTCTCTTGGTGTAAGCGTATCTAAAGCTCTTCTAATCTCTTTCCTTAGCGATTCTATCATAAGCACACTATCTGAGCTTGGACTTTCATCACTTCTTAGTACATCATACATATTGCTATCCTCACCATCAATAAGTGGAGCATCCATTGAGACATGTCTTCCGGAATTTTTGAGAGATTCTTTAACTTCCGTGATAGATAACTCAACAAAATCAGCAATTTCTTCTGCTGTAGGAGGGCGTTCAAAATCTTGCTCTAACCTAGCAAAAGCTTTATTTATTTTATTTATAGATCCAATTTTATTTAAAGGTAAGCGGACAATTCTAGATTGTTCTGCTAATGCTTGTAAAATAGATTGACGAATCCACCAAACTGCATAAGATATAAATTTAAAACCTCTAGTTTCATCAAACCTTTTAGCGGCTTTTATAAGTCCTAAATTTCCTTCATTAATTAAATCTGGAAGTGTAAGCCCTTGATTTTGATATTGTTTTGAAACTGAAACAACAAAACGCAAATTTGCTTTTGTTAATTTTTCTAAAGCATTTTGATCTCCTGCCTTTATTTTTTGTGCTAACTCTACTTCTTCCTCAGCAGTAATTAAGTCCACTTTGCCAATTTCTTGCAAATACTTATCTAGAGATGCGGTATCTCTGTTTGTAACTTGTTTGGTGATTTTTAATTGTCTCATAAAATAATTTTTAGATTAATAAACTGCACGCTTATACGCTAGCACTTTAATAAAGTTACACAATTTTCTTTAAAAGTTACGATTCTTTTCTTTCTGGCCTTGGAAGTAGTACTTTTCTCGACAGTTTTAGCTTACCACTTCTTTCATCAATAGCAATAAGTTTTACCTCTATTTCCTCTCCTTCTTTTAAAACATCTTCCACTTTTTCTACTCTATCCCAATTTATTTCAGAAATATGTAAAAGACCATCTACATTGTTAGCAATACCGACAAAAGCGCCATAAGGCATAATTGATTTTACTTTTCCTTTATAAGTTTTTCCCTCCTCTGGAACAAAAGCAATTTCATTTATCCTTGAAATAGCATTGTCAATTTTTTCTTGATCTGTGCCTAAAATTTCAACTCTTCCTTTTCCATCAATTTCTTCAATAGTTATTACAGTTTCAGTTACTTCTTGCATTTCTTGAATAACTTTTCCACCAGGACCAATTACTCCACCAATAGTTGATTTTGGAATTTCCAAAATAACAATTTTCGGAGTTTGTGGTTTAAGCTCTGTTCTAGGTTTTTCAATTACTTCCGTTAATTTATTTAAAATATGTAATCTTCCTTCTTTGGATTGATTAAGGGCTTGTTCCAAAATATCATAGGATAGTCCTTGTACTTTTATATCCATCTGACAAGCTGTAATACCATCTTTAGTTCCTGTAACTTTAAAATCCATATCTCCTAAATGGTCTTCATCTCCCAAAATATCAGAAAGAACAGCAAATTTTCCACTGTCTTCATCTGTAATTAGTCCCATTGCAATTCCTGAAACTGGTTTTTCAATTTTAATACCTGCATCCATTAGTGCCAAAGTTCCAGCACAAACAGTAGCCATAGATGATGATCCGTTAGATTCTAAAATATCAGAGACAATTCTTACTGTATAAGGATTATCGGCTGGAATCATTTTCTTTAAAGCTCTTTGTGCTAAGTTACCATGCCCAATTTCTCTTCTGCTTGTACCTCTTAAAAACCTTGCTTCTCCAGTTGAAAAAGGAGGGAAGTTATAATGTAAATAAAAAGACTCATGTCCTTGATAAGTTACTCCGTCTAATCTGTTTACATCCATTTTTGTTCCAAGAGTAACAGTAGTGAGAGATTGCGTTTCACCTCTTGTAAATACAGCCGAACCATGAGGGCTTGGCAAGTAATCAATCTCACACCAAATTGGTCGGATATCAGTTGTTTTTCTTCCATCCAATCGTAAGCCTTCATTAAGCACTAAATTTCTTACTGCTTCTTTTTCTACATCATGATAGTAAACACCAATCAGATTAGCATCAAAAGTTTCTATTTCATCTTCTGATAAAGATGCAATAAATTCTTCTTTTATAGCTTTAAATTTGATAGATCGCTCGTCTTTTCCTAATCCTTCTTTGGCCACAGCATATACTGCATCATAAGTTTCTTTCTTCACTTTTGCTCTCAAATCTTCATCATGTGTTTCATGACAATATTCTCTCTTAGGAGTTGCTTTTTCAATTTTTGCAGCTAATTCCAATTGTGCAGCACATTGTACTTTAATGGCTTCATGGGCAATTTTTATTGCTTCAATCATCTCCGCTTCCGATACTTCACTCATTTCCCCTTCTACCATGGCTACGCTATCGGCAGAAGCACCAACCATAAGGTCAATATCCGCTTGTTCCATTTGAGCTGGACTAGGATTTACTATGAATTCACCGTTTACTCTTGCAACTCTTACTTCTGATATTGGTCCGTTAAAAGGAATATCGGAAACTGCAAGTGCAGAAGATGCTGCCAATGCTGCTAAGCTGTCTGGCGATATATTTTCATCATGTGAGTTTAATGATATCATTAATTGCACATCCGCATGATAATCGCTTGGGAATATTGGTCTAAGTATTCTATCTACCAAACGCATTACCAAAATTTCTTGATCGGTTGGTCGTGCTTCTCTTTTTAAGAATCCTCCCGGAAATCTTCCGTCAGCTGCAAATTTTTCTCTGTAATCTACCGTGAGTGGTAAAAAATCTACTCCCTCTTGTGCATTTTTACTAGATACAACTGTTGCTAGTAATTGGGTATTCCCCATTCTTACTTCAACCGATCCGTGTGCTTGTTTTGCTAATTTTCCTGTTGTGATGGTAATTTCTCTACCATCATCTAATTTTATTGTTTGTTTTATTTCGTTATATGACATTTTATTGTGTTCTAAATCTTTATGTTAATGAATTAAAAAAGGCAAATAATTTTGCCTTTTTGTTTTTACTTTCGGAGTTTCAAATCTTTAATTAACTCCCTGTATTCTAGTATGTTCTTTCTTTTTAGGTAATCTAATAGCTTTCTTCTTTTCCCAACCATTAGTTGCAAAGATCTTTGTGTAGAATAATCCTTTCTGTTTTCTTTAAGGTGTCCTGTTAGATGTTTGATTCTTTCTGTAAATAAAGCCACTTGGCTAAATACTGAACCAGAATCATTGGCATTTTTGCCAAATTTTTTAAATATTTTTTCTTTTTCTTCTGTTGTTACACGCATATTATATCTTTTAAATCTTAAATTTTTAATGGGCTGCAAATTTAGAAAATACTTTTGGATTAAAAAACTCTTTTGCTACAAATAAAACTATGTTTTTATTATGCGTAAAATCTGACTGAGTTTGGTTTTTAAATTTTTTCGTTCAACAATCAAATCTAAAAACCCATGTTCTAGTAAAAATTCAGAAGTTTGAAAGCCTTCTGGCAAGTCTTTTCCAATAGTTTCCTTTACTACCCTTGGCCCTGCAAAACCAATAAGAGCATTTGGTTCGGCAATATTCATATCACCAAGCATGGAGAAAGAAGCGGTTGCACCTCCAAAAGTCGGATCAGTTAAAAGAGAAATATAAGGTAGTTTTTTATTAGAAAGTTGTGCTAATTTAGCAGAAGTTTTAGCCAATTGCATTAAGGAAAAAGCAGCTTCCATCATTCTTGCTCCTCCTGATTTTGAAATTATAATTATTGGAGATTTATTCTCTTTTGCAAAATCAATAGCTCTTGCAATTTTTTCTCCAACCACAGACCCCATAGAACCACCAATAAAATTAAAATTAAAACAAGCAATCACTACATTTTCGCCATTCATTTTTCCATAAGCAGAGGTAAGGGCATCTTTTAGTCCAGTATTTTTCTGGTTTTGCTTTAATCTGTCAGTATATTTTTTAGAATCCTTAAACCCTAGAGGGTCTTTTGCTACCATTTTTGCATCTAACTCAATAAATTCATTTTTATCAAATAATATTTTGAAATATTCTTTAGCATGAATTCGGTGGTGGTAATTGCAATTTTCACAAACAAATAGATGTTGTTTATGCTCTTTAGAAGTGATTATGGTTTTGCATTTTGGGCATTTGTACCACAATCCTTCAGGTGTTTCCTTTTTCTCGTTTGTGGAAGTGGTTATCCCTTCTTTTATTCTTTTGAACCAACCCATTTCTATGCGTTTTGGTTAATATTATTCAGATCTTCAAAGGATTTTTTTAACCTTGTTTTGAAAGTAAGCTCCCCTTCCCTCAACCATTTTCTAGGATCATAATATTTCTTGTTTGGCATTTCATTTCCTTCAGGATTTCCAATTTGCGACTGTAAATAGTCAGTTTTTTCAGCAAAATAATCTCTCACTCCTGTGGTAAATCCCCATTGTAAATCTGTATCGATATTCATTTTTATTACGCCATAGCTTATTGCTTCTTTTATCTCCTCTGGAGTTGAGCCAGAACCACCATGAAAAACAAAATTGATTGGTTGAGTTTCTGTATTAAATTTTTCCGAAATATATTTTTGGGAATTATACAAAATTTTAGGGGTAAGCACCACATTCCCTGGTTTGTAAACACCATGCACATTTCCAAAAGCTGCTGCAATAGTAAATTTATCGCTTATCTCCATTAATTGCTTATAGGCAAAAGCTACTTCTTCTGGTTGGGTGTATAATTTACTACTATCCACTTCCGTATTATCTACTCCATCTTCTTCACCGCCAGTGATGCCGAGTTCAATTTCTAAAGTCATATCAATTTTACTCATTCTATCCAAGTACTTTTTACAAATCTCGATATTTTCTTCAATCGGCTCTTCCGATAAATCAATCATGTGAGAGCTATAAAGTGGTTTTCCGTGTTGGGCATAAAACTCTTCTCCAGCGTCTAAAAGTCCATCAATCCAAGGTAATAATTTTTTAGCTGCATGATCGGTATGTAAAATCACACTCACTCCATAGAGTTCCGCCATTTGATGCACATGCATAGCACCAGAAACTCCTCCTGCAATAGTAGCAATATGATTTTCATTGCTTAATCCTTTTCCAGCAAAAAAGTAACAACCTCCATTAGAAAATTGTATGATTACTGGCGAATTCAAATCTTTTGCAGTTTCCAAAACAGCATTTACTGTGCTAGTGTTAGTTACATTTACTGCAGGAAGTGCGTATCTGTTTTTTTTGGCATCTGTAAATATTTCCTGAACGCCATCTCCCGTTATTACTCCTGTTTCAAATCTTGACATAGTTTTATTAGGTTTTTATAAAAAAGCAAAATTATAATAATGTTAACACATCTGCCCGTATTTTTAGAATTATTTCTTATCATTGGCAAATATTCAAAACAAAGCAGAAATGATAACAAAAAATCAGATAAAATTTGTTCGTGCTTTACAGCTTAAAAAAAACAGAGATACACATAATTGTTTTGTTGTAGAGGGAGAAAAAATGCTAGAGGAAATATTGCAATCTGATTTTAATGTAATAGAAATATTTGCTACTAAAACTTGGGATTTTTCTAAGGTAAAAGCTATAGAAGTTCATAAAGTTTCTGAAAAGGAATTGGGAAGAATAAGTGCACTAAAAACGCCAAATAAAGTGATAGCAATTATTGAAAAACCAAGAAGGTGTTTACAGATTTCTACTATTAAAAACGGATTTACACTGGCTTTAGATGATATTAAAAATCCTGGAAATTTAGGAACAATTATAAGGAATTGTGATTGGTTTGGTGTGAAAAATATAATTTGCTCTAAGAATTCTGTTGATGTGTATAATCCGAAAGTAATACAAGCCACTATGGGTTCTATTTCCAGAGTAAATGTGTATTATAATGACATTGAAAATGTAATAGAAAAATTAGGAAATGAGTTTCCTATTTACGGGACATTTATGGATGGTGAAAATATTTCAGCTTTTAATTTAGAGAAAAACGCTTTGCTTGTTATGGGCAATGAATCTTTTGGGATTTCCGAAAAAGTGAGTAGATTAATAAATAAGAAAATAGCGATAAAAAGAAAGCAGATTGGGGCAGAATCACTTAATGTTGCCATTGCAACATCCATTTTACTATATGAATTTAATCGCTAAGATTAGCTTTTTCCAGGTCTTAATTGTTTTTCCCATCTTAAGCCCTCCCAACCGCACTCCATACATCTATATCTTTTAAAATCAAAGATGTGAAAAGTGCAATGATTTAGAAGATAATCTCTTCTTTTTCGTTTAATTCTTTCCATTGCTTTTTGGCAATCAGGACAACAATTTGAGCAATTTTTACAAACTTTTTTTTCTCCGAAACCAAGATGTTTTAGTATCAGAAGCAAGGCTACATACGCAATTACGATTAAAAATATTAACAAGAAACTGTCCATATTTTTGATTTTGTTTAGGTTTATTAGGTACAAAGGTAAAAAAAAATAGCAATTAAGATCTATTTTTTTTTTTTTTTCATAAAAAACTGATAATCAATTCTTTATTACTCAAAGGTAAAAGAAAGCATCCAGGCGTTTGTGGTTAGTTTTTCTACTGATTTTGTATAAACAGTTTCATCATTAGAAAGAAGATTTAAGATGCCATAAGTGAGTTTTATTTGCGGAGAAAATTTAAAATATTCCAAATAGAAATCCATGCCAAAGCCGACTTCAATTCCTAAATCATTTCTTTTTAGTTTTACTACTTTATCACCTTCATCATCAATATCTTTTTGTGAGGCGATATCCATACCATATTTTATGCCGCCAATAAGGTAAGTTCTAAAATTATTATAACGAGCTGATTTGTATTTTATCAGAATAGGAAAATCGATAAAAGTAGATTCTATGGGTTTTGTTTGCATATATATTTTTTTGTTATTGTCCAAAAAGGAATATTCAATAATTCTTTCTGAAAAAACTAATCTTGGAAGAAATCTTAAATCGAAAGCTTTTCCTAATCGCAAATTAGAAACTATTCCTAAATTAAATCCTTTTTGGTTTTGGGCTTCTAGTACATACAAACTGTCAAAATCTGAAATATTTGCTACTTGTTTTATCTTAAAATCCATAGAATTGATACCCATAGTAAATCCGAAATGTATTTTTTTGTTATCGTATCTTGGTAAGTTCTGTAATTTAGGATGTTTTTGACCATAAATTTGCAAAGGCATACTTGCAATAAACAAAATAGGCAATATAATATTTACTAATTTTTTCATTTCAGCCAAAAAACGATTTATCATTTATTTTATTGCAATATAAAGGGAAACTATTCCAAGTGTGAGAGGTATATAGTGGGCTTTACTAAAGCCTACTTTTTTCAAAATACTCATAAATTTTTCATTTTCAGGAAATGCATCTACCGATTCTGGCAAATAATTATAAGCCCTTTTGTCTTTTGAGATGAGTTGTCCAAAAAATGGTAATATGTGATGAAAATAGGCACTATATATTTGTTTGATAGGGAAAATCTTAGGCGTTGATGGTTCTAATATCACAGCTATTCCGCCTTGTTTTAATACACGACACATTTCCGATAATCCTACTTCTAAATTTTCAAAATTCCTTACCCCAAAACCAGCTGTTATTGCATCAAAACTTTCATTTTTAAATGGTAAGTTTTCCGAATCAGCCAATTGTAAATTTATTTGTTTTTCCAAACCTTTTTGTGCTACTTTTTTTTTGCCTATTTCTAGCATGTTTTTGGAGATATCTATTCCAGTAATTTGCACCTTATTTAATTTGCTTGCAGCAATAGCAAAATCGGCAGTTCCTGTTGCCACATCCAATATCATTTTTGGATTATTTGTAAGATTTTCAATTGCTTTTTTTCGCCAATAAAAGTCCATGCCAAAAGAAAGGGTATGATTTAAAAAGTCGTAATTTTTTGCAATATTATCAAACATATTAGCAACTTGTGTTTTCTTAGATTTTAAGGAGTTTTGTTGTGGTTTTATCATTCAATTTCTTTTTCTTTCAAACTATTTACAAATAGTATATTTCCTAATTTCTGATACCCCTGAAAAGCATCTGTTTTTTGTTTTTTTACTACTTCATTTCTAAAGCCAATAATTGTTAAATCCGCTTTTTCAGAATACATGTTGATAATAGATTTTATTCCACTATGCTCATTTTGAGGAATCATTTTAAGGTTTAGTGGTGAAATTGGTAATCGTCCAGATTCAATAAAAGAGAACATTTGTTTTTTGTAATTTTCAAATTCATCTTGATTTGGGTAAATAGAGAAAACTTTAATTTTTGCATTTTTCCAATCAGGGTGTGAGGAAATAATATAGCTAAGTAGAATCATCATATTAGAATTTTCATAATCTCTGGATGAAATCCATACATGAATCTCCTCTTTCTTGCTTTCTCTTTCCTGATCAGTTTTGTAAATTGCTACATCAAAACCAGTGGCTTGTAAGAGTTTGAAATTACTTAAAATATCTGCAAATCTCTCTTTTTCACTATCTTCAAAAGTTAATAAAATTAGATTGTTTTCCTTACCAGAAATGCTTGAAAGCTGAATAACTTGTGCTAGAGCTGATGTATATGAAGGGGAAATAATTGTATCTACATACACATTACTATTTGCAACTTTATCATCCTGTAAAAGTTGCTTTAATACCTCTTTGGATTGCTTGAAGGTGTCCTTACTCAAATAGCCATTTATATAATGGATATAAGTGCCAAAACCATATTTGAAAGAAATCCATCTGCACATATCAAAAGCCGATTTTCTTGTGAAAGATTCTTCATTAATACTTATTACAAATGGTCTCCAATGCGGACTCTGCTCATCATCTCCTTTCTTTTGTATAAAAATTTGAATCTCTCTTGCAAATTGCACCAACACATCTCTGAATAAACTCACAATCTCTCTTTTATCACCAGAATTTCTGCTGATATAGTAGTAGAATAAAGTTAGTATTATAATAGAAAAAATTGCGAAAGAAGTATTCATTTTGAACATTAACCACACAGATAGTACCGCTCCAATAAGCGATATGTACCATCTGGATTTAAAAGCTGGTCTATATGAAGGATCTCCAGAGAAATGTTCCAAAAAGGATATGGTGCAAATAGCACCATAAGTAATCATAAAAAACATAGCAATAAGTTGTGCTACCGTATTAATATCTCCAATTACTACAAAAACCAAAGCCAATATACAAGTAATTACTGAAGAGTTGATTGGTTCGTTATCACTCTCTCTGCCTTTTGCCATCCAATTATTTAGTTTTTCAAATGGAAAAATATTATCACAACCCAATGCCTGAAGCGTTCTTGGTGCAACCATAACAGATCCCAATGCAGAGGAAATAGAAGCACAAGCTAATCCAATGGGGATAATCGGTCCCCAAATGGCAATTTTACTCATAATAAGTTGATCAGCACCCAAACTCTGAAGTGGAGCAGAAAGCACCAATTTGAAAGCTACCAAAATATAAACTACAATACCAATAACGGTTGCCCAAATTGTCCCTCTTGGAATAGAAGATTTAGGGTTTTTCAAATCGCCAGAAAGCCCTAAGCCAGCAGCCATTCCTGTAAAGGCAGGAAAAATAATAGCAAAAACCAAAAAGAAATCTTCAGAATTTTTAATGGTATCAACAAAGCTTACTTGCGCAAACCGAAAGTCATCAACAGGACTCCCTACAAAGAAAAATAGTAAGGAGGCAAAAAGAACTGCAACAATACCATAAAGTGCTTTTATGCCAATATTCGCCCCTTTTGTAAGCATTAAAAGTGTTAAAAATCCCATTGAGATTATCCCCACTATTTTTTTGTCTAAAATAATATCGGCAACAAATTGTGGGATAGCAGAATAAGTATCTACTAAAAATAAAGCAAAAGGATAAAAAGACTCTACAAAAGCAATAATATAAAATGATACAGAAATGGCTTCTGATAGATAAAGTGCAATACCGATAGTTGCTCCAATATTTAGCCCGAAAGAGCGAGAAATAATATAATAAGCCCCACCACCTTCCACTTTTCTATTAGTAGCAATTTCAGCAATGGCAAGTGCGGTAGGTACAGTAACCAAATGTCCTAAAAGGATAATTCCCATAGCTCCAATAAAACCTACATTTCCTACAGCATAGCCAAATCTCAGGAACAAAATAGCGCCCAAAATAGTAGAAATAGAAGCCAAAAATACGGGAGTTGTTCCGAATTTTCCTTTTGATTTATTTAAATCTAATGGCATTTAATTTGTAAAATAGGAAATTGTGTTTTTTAGAAGTTTTGTTTTTTCGATAGGAACTACACCTACCTTTTCGCACACTAAACCGCCAGCTAAATTTGCAAATTGTGATAAGCTCACAAAATCAACATTTGCAGCAAGGCATAGTGCAGCTATTGAAATAACGGTATCTCCAGCACCTGATACATCAATGATATTTCTTTTTTCGGCCATTGTGTGCTGAAAATCATCAGCTGTTTGCATGCAAACGCCTTTCTCTGAAAGTGTAAGTAATATCCCTTTTGCTTTTATCATTTGTTGTAAATCTTTTGTAGCAGAATTAATCTCTGCCATATTATTTTCATCAAAGTTGATGTTACAACCTGTTTTAATTTCCTTTAAGTTTGGCTTGAAAACAGTACAATTTTTGTAGGATAAAAAGTTTTTGGTTTTCGGATCAACAATGGTTGGGATGTTTATTTCATTTGCTTTTTTGATGATGCTTTCAATCACAAAAGGCGTAAGCACACCTTTGTTATAGTCTTGCAAAATAATTACTGCCACATCTTTCATATTGCTATAAACTAATTCCAAAAATTCTTTTTCCTGAGTTATGGCATTTGTTTGTTCTTCATCTATTCTAAGTTGATGTTTATCTTCACTAATAACCCTTGTTTTTATGGTGGTTTTTCGTCCCTTTTCCGTAAAAATACCAACAGTAGAAAGTGCTTCTTCTTTCAATAATTGTTTGAGGTGCTTGCCTCTAAAATCATCTCCAACAACCGAACATAAAATAGGAGTTGCACCTAAGGATTTTATATTTCTGGCAACATTTCCAGCACCACCTAATCTGTTTTCGTGTTTCTCGATTTCAACAACTGGCACTGGTGCTTCTGGCGATTGTCTTTCAATTTTACCCCACATATAGGCATCAATCATGGCATCACCAATAATGAGTATCTTCATATTATTGAAGGAATCAAAAAGCTGAACTATATCCTCTTTTTTCATTTTAATACGGCTAATTTTTCTTTTATTCTTTTTGCAGCTTCCATTAGTTTATCATCTGCTGCTGCATAGGAAATTCTAATACATTCAGGATTACCAAAAGCTGCTCCTGAGACCAAAGCCACATGTGCTTTATTAAGCAAATACATGCACAAATCGTTGGCATTTTCAATTATTTTTTCTCCATCCTTCTTGCCGAAATAATAAGATACATCCGGGAAAATATAAAAAGCACCTTTGGGAGTATTGCATTTTATTCCAGGAATTTCGTTTAATGCTTTTAGCATCATATCACGCCTGCTTAAAAAAGTGTTTCTCATCTGAGTAGTTACTGCTTTTGGTTCAGCCAATAGGGCTGTTTCCCCAGCTTTTTGTGCAATAGAACAAGTAGCAGAAGTGATTTGCCCTTGTAATTTATTGCATGCCTTTGCAATCCAGAGGGGTGCCCCAATAAAACCAAGTCGCCAACCCGTCATAGCGAAACCTTTTGATACACCATTTACAGTGATTGTTCTCTCTTTCATAGAGGGAATACTGCCAATACTAAAATGCGCATTAGTAAAATTAATGTGCTCATATATCTCATCAGAAACAACATAAATGTCAGGATATTTTTCCAGCATTTCTGCAATCTCTAAAAGTTCTTTTTTGGTATAAACTGATCCGCTTGGGTTACAAGGTGAACTAAATATTAACAGTTTTGTTTTTGATGTAATTATATTTTCAATTTGATCGGCAGTAACTTTAAAATCAACATCAATTGATGATTGAATTTTAATAGGATTTGCTCCGCAAAGCTTCACAAGTTCGGTATAAGTTACCCAGTAAGGACAAGGTAAAATAACTTGATCTCCACTATTTAATAAGCTCAGACAAATATTAGCAAGGGATTGCTTAGCCCCTGTAGAAACTACAATTTGTTCTGGTGTGAATTCCAAATTATTATCCCTTTTAAATTTTTTACAGATTGCTTTTCGTAATTCTATCAAGCCAGGAACAGGAGTGTAGTGCGAGAAATTATCGTCTATTGCTTTTTTTGCTGATTCTTTAATAAAATCGGGTGTGTCAAAATCGGGTTCCCCCAAACTAAGTGCAATAACATCATGTCCTTCTTCTTTTAATTCTCTACTCATTCTAGCCATAGCTAGTGTTGCTGATTCGGTTAATCGATTTAACCTTTTAGAAATTTCTGTCATTTAATCTGCTTTTTTCAACATGCAAAGATATGATTTAGATTTTAGCCAATAGATATTAGACAATAGAAAAAAAGAATAATACAATGAATTGTTATTTAGAAGTCCCTTTTAATATGGGAATACTTACTTTTTAGTTGGTCGTTTTTAATTACAGATTTTTTCTATATTTACCAAATGAAAATTTTCATAACCATTTCGGCTTTTTTTATTGTAACAAATGTTTCAGCACAAAAAGTATTTTCGGTAGAATATGCTAGCCAAGCAGATATTAAAGTATTTGTAGTTGAATATGAAAGTCAGGCCGATTTAAGCGTGTATAAAGTAGATTATTCCTCACAAGCAGGGAAGAATGATGGTAAATGGTTTTTTGTAGAATATGCCTCTCAAGCAGATAAAAAAATATTTTTTACAGAGTATGCCAGCCAAGCGGATGTGCTTATTTATTTTGTAAAATACAGCAGTCAAGCAAAATGGAGAAAGAAAGAAAAATTGCATTTGTTTTATTAAAACCTGTGTTTAACTGATAAATACAACACAATATTTAGGGGGATTCTACAATTACAAATCGACTAAAGTTATTCTAAATATAGAGTTTTAATTTTGATAAATATACACAAATAATAGCCATTTTTACTCTGAAAATATCTGTTATTTTCCTCTAAGTGTTTTACCTATTTGTTTTTTTGGTAAAAAATGTTATACATTAGCAGCATTAACCAAAACAATTTATTATGAAAACTTTATCCAAAATTTTAATGATTGCTTTATGTAGTTCATTTATGAGCTATGCTCAAGTTACAAATCAGCTGAATCCTAATTTTATCAATCAAGTTCCGTCTGTTAAGGAATGTGGAACTGAAGCTACTCCACAACAAATTTTACATATGACACAAACTAGAGAGGATAGACAAGATTGGGAACAACCTGAGACTTTCATCACAATCCCTGTGCAGCATCATATAGTTAGGATGAATGATGGATCTGGTGGATTAGATCCTTTAGAAATAACTGGGTTAATGCAAGATTTAAATGACTATTATGTAAATAGTAATATGCAATTTTATGAATGTAGTGGAGTTAACTTTATTAATAGTACTACAAATTATAATTTTAATACTACAAATACAAATTCATTTTGTGGAGCAAATGATGTTGCTGATGTACTTAATATTTATTATTTTAATAGCATTACTTCTTCTAGTGGTTCGTCACTTTGTGGAGTTTCATATTTTCCGCCAAGTTCTGATAGATCTTTAATGAAAAATTCTTGCGCACTAAATGGCACTACTATTGTTCATGAGGTTGGACATTATTTTTCATTGTATCACTCGCATGGGAAAACAAATTGTGGAACAACAGATGAATTAGTTAACGGATCAAATTGCGCTACAGCTGGAGATGATGTATGTGATACTCCTGCTGATCCTAATTTACAATTATCTTCTACAGGATCAGGATGTGGAAGTACTACCTGGGTTAATAATACCACTAGTTGTAGTTATACAGGAACTTTTACTGATGCAAATGGAGACTCATATTCTCCCGACCCAACTAATATAATGTCTTATTCATTAAAATCATGTCGAACTAATTTAACAGCAGGACAATATAATAGAGCTAATTTTTCTGCTGTAAATGATAGAAATAATTTAACATGTTCATCTTCTAATCCTGATTTATCCATAGGAAATGGAAGTTTTTGGAATGGTTTTATTTGGGGCGGGTCGCCAGGCACTCCACCTATAACTATAAATAATAATTGGATTATTTATAATCAAATTCAGGTAGTGAATGACGCATCAGGATCTGGTACAATTCCATCTGAGCTAGGATTTTATCTTTCAACAAATTCTACTATTTCTACAGGAGATTATTTTTTAGGATGGAATCCTGTACCTTCAATTTCACCTGGAGACACATCTATTCAAAGTGCAGTATTTGATATAGGGTCCTCTTATTACAACAGTATTCCAAATGGAACTTATTATATTGGCGCTTATGCAGACTATTCAAATGTTGTTTATGAAACAACTGCTTCAAATAATGGAGAAGCTTTCCAATATTCAAATGGTATTATTAATCCACTTACAGGCACTTTTATTTGGAATTATTACCAAATTACCATTACAAGAGGTTGCATGGATTCATTAGCTTCTAATTATAACGCTAATGCTAATATAGATGATGGTAGTTGTACTTACCCTGACTTGGAGATTACAAATGAAAGTCATTTGGTTACTATTTGTTTTCCTCAACCATGTACTACCTCAACTCCACCAGTTAGCATAAATGGTTCTATTATTGATTTTAATGTAGAGGTAACTAATAACGGAACAGGAAGCGCATCTCCAACTCAGTTAGGGTATTATTTATCATTAAATGCCAATATTGTTCCAAATCTTGTCGATCATTTATTAGGAACTGATCAGGTAGATGGTGGGTTTACGCTTATAGGAGTTCCTCTCCAAATTCTATATTTTGATTTAGCTGTAGGAAATACCTCTACAGAAACAGCCACTTTTGATTTAGCAGATACTGCATTTAATAATATTCCTGATGGCACTTATTATATAGGTGCTTATGCGGATTATGATAATACTTTGTACGAATCAAATGAGTATAACAATGATGCAGCTTTTGAGTATGCATTTAATCCTGTAATGGGTTATACAAATTACCAAATTACTATTTTAAGAGGCTGTACAGATTCCACAGCTATTAATTATAATGCTGCAGCAACTATTGATGATGGGACTTGTATTCCTTGTATTTATGGTTGTACAGGGCCAAGTTTTTGCAATTATGATTCAACAGCCACTTGTGATGATGGTAGTTGTTTTGGAATGATGGGTTGTACTGATGCATTTGCTTCTAATTATGACGCAATGGCAACATGTGATGATGGAAGTTGTATTCCTTGTACGGATAATCAAGTAACTATTATAATCAATACTGGAAACTGGGGTTATGAAATGGATTGGAATTTAACAAATTCTTCTGGAGTAGTAGTTGCCTCTAACTGTTGTGTGCTTAATTATTTTAGTACTACTGATTCAATGGAAGTGGTAGAGTTGTGCTTACCAGATGATTGTTATAGTATGAATATGTTTGATTATTATGGTGATGGTTGGAATGGTGGAACTTACGAAATTTGGACAACTGGTCCAATAAATAGCGCAACAATGATAGCAAGTGGTACTGCTTTAAATATGAATAATGTTGCTGGTCCTGCCGGTTCGGATAATGTACAAATAGGAACAACAGTATCTTGTGCTGTATTAGGTTGTACCGATCCTACTGCAACAAACTATGACCCTAACGCAACTGTAGATGATGGCAGTTGTATATTTTCATCAATAGTAATTTCTA
>JACKQG010002963.1_pt1 | contig 21411 bp, 14 predicted proteins | sample 8237621 | NCBI WGS metagenome assembly JACKQG01 (sample SAMN15677084, study PRJNA649215) | marine metagenome | biome: marine; feature: Black Sea; material: saline water; isolation source: suspended particulate matter (SPM) from the Black Sea western gyre | collected 2013-06-09/2013-06-10 | depth... | reverse complement strand
CACCTTGAAGTTTGTAACTTCAAGGACATTAGACACCGGGATTCCTGCCTTGTCGGCAGACAGGTACAATCCCAATTAATAAAAAAATAATTTGCAATTACAAATTTCAGTGTCTGCCTGCATTTCAGTTGCAAACTGAAATGTGCAAAGAGATAAATATGTTTCCTGTTAGCTTTTTACGAATGAAACACAAGCAATGGAATATTGGTATGAAACAACATTTTATTAGTAATACTGGGGTTGAACAGCCGTTCGAATAATCGCCGTTTATGAGTAGTTAATGCAAGCAAGTCAATATCCTTTTCGTCAATATAATCCTCTATACCCTGTAAAACATCACGCTGTTCGATTATATCGCAAACCACATTATAATCGTTGTATTCCGTTATAAAATGCTCTTTTAATTCCTCCATTTTTACATTGTCTAACGGATTGGTGGCATCGGAGGCAATGTGTACAAAATATATCTTCATGCCAAACGGTCGTACAAGTGTCATAAGCTTACGAATGGTTTTATAATCCGAATCGTCAAAGTCGGTGGCATAAAGCACTTTGTTCATATACTTTATTCCCATATAAACCGACTTTTCAGGTATGGACAGAACAGGCACTTTTGCTTTTTCAATGACCCTTTTAGTAACACTTCCAAAAATAGCACTGCCTTTTTCTCCCTTCCCTCTTGTGCCAAGCACTATTACACCGGGTTTGTAATTTTCACTAAAATTCAGAATAACCTCTTCTGGTACGCCTCTGTCTAACTCATAAGTAATTTTTACATTGGAAATCTTTTCCTTTTTGACCCACTCCTTTAACCGGTTTGTAAACAATTTCATTTGTTCCTCTGCTTCGTCCTTAAGTGTGCTTAATACATTATCAAGGTTTACCTGGTACGAGAACATTTCATCATAAGGTTCTGAGCTTATAACCGGATTAAAATAGGCGTAAAGCAATTTGATTTCTGCCTTTAGCTTTTGTGCAAGCCCTAAAGCGTAATTACAGGCATTGACAGAATGATCGGAAAAATCTACCGGCACAAGTATCCTTCTGACACTTTTCAATTTTTCAATGGTTTTTTGCTTGGCTTTTCCATATTCCTCTTTTATATCTTCGATGATTCTCATAGCCCGATCAGCATCTTTTTCATTAATTCTGATTTTTACTCCTGATGCTATATCAGGCTGAAGAAGGTTAATATTAGAAAGGAAACACTCTATTCCTTCCGCTTCCAGCCTGCTTTTCAGCAGTTGGGCACGTGAATAAGGATAGGACGCTACGGTAATAATTTTATCTTCCATCACAATAGGATTTTGGGTATATTAAAAACATCTATAAAAATACTAAATAATTTTTAATTTTTCAAAATAAAACTGTATTCAGGAACTTTTTTTAAAAAATGATATGAATTTTTTTTATAATCGAGGTGGCAGCAATAATGGTCTAATCCGTTAGTTACAATGAGATAACTTACTTTCAAAGCCATGTTATACCTGGCAACCTGGTCGAAAACACCCTGGTTGATTTTCACTTCGGGGGCTTTACATTCAACTATCAGCACCGGCTCACCCAGATTATTATAAACAACAATATCCGATCTTTTCTTTCGCTTATATAATTTAAACCCGGCTTCAACAGCCATAAGGGATTCAGGGTAATTTTTTTCAGAGATCAAATACATGAGGAAATTTTGTCTGACCCATTCTTCGGGAGTTAAAGCAACCCATTTTTTTCGAATTCTGTCGAATATCTCCTTTTTCTGACCGGTCTCCCTGATCCTGAAATCATATTGTGGAAGATTAAGATTATTCATAATAAAAATTAGTATCTGAACTTTAAGTATTAACAATATAAATATCTTCAACCAAATCCTTGTACTTCTCAAGTATGATCTTACGACGGAGCTTCAGTGTAGGTGATAGCTCGCCATCTTCTACCGACCAGTTTTTTGCCAGCAGTTTAAATTTTTTAACCTGTTCTGTTTTATCCAATTCTGAATTGAAATCATCAACCTCGCGCTGTATTCTGTTAATCATCTTTTCGTCCTGAATGGCGTTTTCGGGAGTAGTGTACTCATAGCCTTTAATACCGCACCACGATTCGAAGTGCTCAAAATCAGGAATGATCAGGGCGGAGATAAACTGTTTGTTTTCTCCAACTACCATGATATTTTCAATAAAAGAATATTCTTTGAATTTGTTTTCTATTACCTGCGGCGCTATGTATTTACCACCTGATGTTTTAAATATTTCTTTTTTACGATCCGTTATTTTAAGGTACTTCCCGTCCACAAATTCTCCGATGTCACCTGTATGGAACCAGCCTTCTTTATCAATTACTTCTTTAGTCAGATCGGGACGCTTGTAATATCCTTTCATCAAACATGGACCTTTTGTCAGTATTTCTCCATCGTTAGCAATTTTAACTTCTACACATTCCATAACAGTACCTACTGTCCCGAATTTTACTCCGTCTTTTACAAAGGTGCTAACCGCAATTACGGGAGAGGTTTCTGTTAATCCGTATCCTTCTATTATCTTGATTTTTGCTGCCCAGAAAGTTTTTGCAAGCCGCGGGTTCAAAGTAGCTCCTCCGGAAACAATAACATCCAGTTTCCCCCCAAAGGCTTCCCTCCATTTGCTGAACACAAGCTTATCGGCAATTCCCAATTGAAAGTTATACCACCAGCCGTTTTTTTTATTAAATTCAAACCTGTGTGCCAAATTCAGCGCCCAGAAAAACAATTGCTTTTTAGCTCCCTTCAGGCTTCTGCCTGTACTGACAAGTTTGTCGTAAGTTTTTTCAATAACCCTTGGCACCGCACTGAAAATATCAGGATGTACATCTTTCATAAACTCTCTCAGCTTGTCAGTGCTGTCAACATAATATATTGAAACACCCATATTCTGGTACATATAGTTCAGCATCCTTTCGTAAACATGGCAAAGCGGCAAAAAGCTTAATGCTTTACTCACCGGATTTTTACTTATAATATCTGAGGCAGCCTTAAAGTTATTGATGAAGTTCCTGTGCGAAAGTACCACGCCCTTAGGATTACCCGTTGTGCCTGATGTATATATGATGGTAGCAACGTCGTCAGGCTTTATTTCTGATTTGATCTTTCCCAGATTGTCCTTAAAGTTTTTCTTTCCCATATCGCAGATTTCCTTCCAGTGGTTTAACTCGTCAGTCTTTTCGATGGAATAAACAGCTTTAACGGTTTTAGAAGCAGAAATAATGTCTCTGACCCTGTCGTATATTTCGTGATTTGAAACAATCACATATTCAACTTCCGCATCATCAATAATAAATTTATAATTGGCTTCGCTGATGGTTGGGTAAACAGGAACCTGTATGGCGCCAATCTGCATGAGTGCCATGTCGAAAAAGTTCCATTCGGGACAGTTATTGATGATGGTGGCAATTTTATCATCTTTACAGACTCCCATTGACAGCAAACCCAGGCTGAGAGTATTTACGATTTCGATGTATTCTTTTGAGGAATACTTTTTCCATGTACCATTGGCTTTGCCCGCCAGCACATCCTCAATGTCAGGATATTTTTGCTGTAATTGATCAAGAAGGTCGAAGATACGAGTGATTTTCACAGGTCTATTATACTGTATTTAAAACCCTTGCCTTTATGGGCAAGCAGTAATTATGCAATTTCATATTTAACTTTCATATATAGGGATTATTTAAATAACACTTCAATAACATCTTCATATTTCTCGAAAATAAATTTCCTGCGCAATTTAAGGTTCGCGGTAAGTTCCTTTGTTTGTATCGTCCATTCGGTATCCATCAGCTTATATTTTTTTATCTGTTCATAGTTGCCGAAGTTCCGGTTGTATTTATTTATCTCTTCCTGAAACCGCTTTTTAACTTCAGGAAGATTGATTATTTCTGCATTATCGTTGTATTTAATCTCTTTTATGGCACACCACGATTTTATGTAATTAAAATCGGGAACAATGAGCGCCGCAGCAAACTTCTGGTTTTCGCCTAATACAAGTAAAGTATCAATGAAAGGAGACTCCCTGAATTTATTCTCGATATGTTCAGGGCTGATATATTTTCCCATTGCCGTTTTAAAAATAGCTTTTTTCCTTCCGGTGATCTTTAAAAGACCTTCAGGTTCAATCCGTCCGAGATCACCTGTGTGGAACCAGCCTTGCTCATTAATTGCTTCTTTAGTCAGTTCGGGGTCTTTATAATAGCCTTGCATTATATTTGGTCCTTTACAAAGGATCTCCCCGTCGTCAGCAATTTTCACCCCGACATTTTTAAGCGGTTTCCCGACGGTTCCGAATTTCCTTCCTCCTTTATCAAAAGTGTTAACAGCAACCACCGGAGAAGTTTCCGTAAGACCGTAGCCTTCAAGTACCGGTATCTGTGCGGCAGTAAAAACACGCGCTAATCTTGGCTGAAGGGCGGCGCCCCCCGAAACAATTACACGCATGTTACCTCCCAGCGCATCACGCCATTTGCTGAAAACAAGTTTATTTGCGATTTTCAATTGTTGTTTATATAACCAACCGTTCTTTTCATCTAATTCATATTTTAGACCCAGGTTAACTGCCCGGAAAAAAATTGATTTCCTGATACCTTTCAATTTCCTGCCTTTTGCAATAATTTTATCATATACTTTTTCGAGCAGACGTGGCACAGTAGTAAGCATTTCGGGTTTTATATCTTTGAGGTTATCTGCAATGGTTCCCATATTTTCAGCATAATATGTTGAAATACCTAAGTATTGGTAAATATACAGGTTAGTGCGTTCGTAAACATGGCTCACGGGCAGATAGCTCAGGCATTTACATGTTTCGTCAACAGGGAAAATAAAATAAAGAGCCAGGACATTGCTCAAAATATTATTATGTGTTAAGGTAACACCTTTGGGATTTCCGGTGGTTCCTGATGTATAAATAAGCGTGGCAATATCATCAGGATTTACCGATTCTTTAATTTCTTCGAGTTTTTCAGGTACAGGATTTTGTTTGCCAAGATCGATCAGTTCGCTGAGATGTTTAACTTCTTCAATATGTTTAAATGTATATAAGCCTTTTATCGAATGTATTTCGGGGAGGATATGTTTTATTTTTTGCAATAATTCCTTTCCGGCAACAAAAACGTATTTCACCTCGGCATGCTTCAGTATGAATTTGTAATCCGACTCGCTGATAGTAGGATATATCGGAACGTGTACAGCGCCTATCTGTAAAATCCCCATATCAAGGAAATTCCATTCGGGCCTGTTTTGAGTAATAGTGGCAATTTTATCTCCCTTTTTAACACCGAGTTTCAGAAAAGCAAAGCTGATGTTACTGGCAGCCTCTATGTATTGGTCAATGCTGTATTTAACCCATTTTCCGTCTTCTTTGCCCGCAAGCACATCATTTTTCGGTTTAAACTTTTCTTTGTAATTGGGTAGAAGATCAAATATGCGTAAAACATCCATGATAAATATTTAAGGATTAATTCGCACTTCTTTTAACTTTACAAAAGTAATATATTAATCTTCTTCTCCCTGTGCTTCCTCATAAGCTTTCAATAAGGTCTGCTGTATATCATTCGGTACATTTGTATATTCTGCAAACTTCATGGAGTACATGGCACGACCGCTTGTAATTGAACTAAGTGCTGTTGCATATTTGTTCATCTCAGATAAAGGAGCCTTAGCATTAATCTTCTGGTAGTTACCTTCTCTGTCCATTCCCATAATAATGGCTCTCCTGCCCTGCAGATCGGTCATTACATCACCCATTTTTTCTTCAGGAACCAGGACTTCAACATCATAGATAGGTTCAAGGATTTGCGGTCCTGCGTTCTTAAAGGCTTCCTTAAAAGCATTTCTTCCGGCAAGTTTAAATGATATTTCATTAGAATCAACAGGGTGCATCTTTCCATCATAAACATAAAAAACAATATCACGTGCATAAGAGCCTGTTAACGGACCTTCTTCAATTTTTTCCATCACACCTTTAAGGATTGCCGGTAAAAAGCGTGCATCAATAGCTCCGCCAACGATACACTTTTTCATAATCAGTTTTCCGCCCCACTCCAGGTCAATTTCCTCAGTACCGCGTATCGAGAATTCTTTTGTGTATTCCATGCCTTCGGTGTAAGGCTCTATCATCATGTGCACTTCACCAAACTGACCGGCGCCGCCCGATTGCTTTTTGTGCCTGTAGATTGATCGTGCTGAACGCGTAATGGTTTCTCTGTACGGAATTTTCGGTGCAAAGAATTCGATAGGTATTTTCTCAATATTTTCGATCTGCCACTTAGTAATATTCAAATGAAGCTCGCCCTGTCCTCCAAGTATAAGTTGCTTTAATTCTTTTGAATATTGAACCTGAAGGGTTTGATCCACCTTATGCATGTTGCTTAAAATAACACTAAGCTTTTCATCGTCACTTTGATTTTGCGCTTTTACAGCAACACGATATTTTGGTTCGGGGAATTCGATAGGTTCAACCTCAACATAAGGGATTTTTAATGAATTGAGTGTGTTATTTGTATGAGTGTTTTTTAGTTTTACTGCAGCGCCAATATCGCCTGCAACAATTTTTCCGACTTTCTCGCGGTTTTTACCTGCCATTACAAACAACTGGCTGATACGTTCTTTGTTGCTCGTGTTGGCATTCATCAGGTCGGAACCCTCTGTAACTTCACCGTTGTAAACCTTAAAGAATGAAATCTCACCCAGGTGAGACTCAATTGAAGTTTTGAAAATAAAAGCAGTTGTCGGCTCTGAAGCATTACATTTCAATTCTTTTCCTTCTTTGGTTTTTACCGGTACGCTTTCGTTTGGTGCAGGTTCATTATTGACGATAAATTCCATTAGCCTGTTAGCGCCCCAGTTGTATTTTGCACCTATACAAAATACGGGGAACAATCCTCTGGTTGCCAAACCAACTTTAAGTCCTTGTTGCATCTCGTCCTCAGATAAAGTTCCATTTTCAAAAAATTTCTCCATCAATTCTTCATCACTTGATGCCAGGTCCTCTATCATTGCTTCCTGCATTTCCTGTGCTTTTGCCTTTTCGTCTTCCGGTATGTCGGTTATCTCGGGTTTTCCTCCATCTTCCGGAAATTTGTACATTTTCATTTTCAGTAAGTCGATAACTGAATCGAATCCGTGTCCGATATTAACAGGATACTGACATATAGAAAGGCTTCCACCGAATTGAGATTTCAATTGCCTGATGGTTTCATCAAAGTTTGAGTTCTCATGTTCTAAGTGGTTAATTGCAAATACTACAGGTGTATTGTATTTATTGGTATATCTCCAGGCAATTTCAGTTCCGACTTCCACACGATTTTGTGCGTTGACTATCATTACGGCTGTATCAACAACTTTAATTGCGGCAGTAACTTCTCCTATAAAATCATCAAATCCCGGAGTGTCGATAATATTAATTTTCTTTCCGTTGAATTCAGTATAAAGTATAGTTGAAAAAACTGAGTTTTGACGTTCAAGTTCAATGGGACGGTAATCGGAAACGGAATTTTTATCATCCACAGATCCCCTTCTGTTTATCACACCGCCTTCGAACAACATATCTTCAGCCAGGGTTGTTTTCCCTGATTTTGCACCCCCGACAAGTGCAATATTCCTAATGTCTTTAGTTTCGTAAACCTTCATTTTTCTTTGATTCTTAAATGATTAAATTATGATTTGAAAAAAGTGGGGCAAAAGTATAAAAAAACTAAAGAATTATTAAATAATAATTTGACAAATCTACGTTTTATCTATTTTTGAGTGGACTATCAAGAAAGCACTATTACGATGTACAACATTACCCGCAAAAAATTTTTAGTAAAAAAATGTATTAACTTTTGACTGTTTTAAATTTATTATGTAATTTTGTTACTCAAAGTCAACAAAATGATTCAAAAAGGGATATTAAATGACTTAATCAAACGCTTTGACATTGCTATTCTCGAACAGCATCTTATTCATTCATTCATCGAGAATCAAAAACTTGACTATTCAAAAAGCCTCTTGCTTTCGACCTATTTCAAGGACTTTGAAAGAAACCCAAGACTCTATTTAGAAACATTCTCCCTTGACATTGCTGACATCAAGGAACTTGAAAACTATCTAGAATTGCTAATTCCAAATAATGACCGAAAAGTAAATGGTGCATTTTTTACCCCAATATACATTGTTGATTTTATTATCAAGAACGTCAAGCCCGATAAAAATTCAAAATGTTTAGATCCCACTTGCGGTTGCGGAGCATTCCTACTTGGTCTAGCTAACTATTACCGAAAAACCTTTGGTAAAAGCATCAAAGACACTGTTCACGAGAATATATATGGAGCTGACATTTTAGACTACAATATTCACAGAGCTAAACTATTACTTACTCTTTTAGCCTTACAAAATAATGAGATAATTGATGAGGTGGACTTTAACCTCACAATTCAAGACAGTTTGCGGGTAAACTGGCAACAAAGCTTTAATAAAAACCCATCAGGAAAATTTGACAAGATTGTAGGCAATCCTCCATACGTGAAATTCCAAGACCTATCTGACGAAAATCGAAAGTTCCTTTTCGATCATTGGAAAACTATAAAGAACGGCACCTTCAACCTGTATTTTGCTTTTTTCGAATTAGGCTACAAACTATTAAAACAAAATGGTTCATTAGGTTATATCACACCTAATAATTATTTCACTTCTCTTGCTGGTGAATCCTTGAGACGGTACTTCCATGTTCAAAAGTGTATCACTCAAATTATAGATTTCAATCACCGTAAAGTCTTTGACGCTCAAACATACACAGCCATTACTTTCTTAGATAAAAAGGAGAATCCAATAATCGTGTATAACAGGATTGAGCAAGGGCAAGAACCCGAAGTTTTTATCAAAAACGCAAATGGCTCACCAAACAATCTTGAGGAATTAAAAATCAAGAAATGGCGACTGTTGAAAACAGACGAACAACGAAATATCAAAACTATTGAAACAATTGGTGCACCATTAAACAAAGTCGTCAACATCTTCGTTGGAATTGCTACTCTTAAAGATGAATTGTATTTCTTAGACTCTCTTCAAAAAAGGAATGGCTACTTTCTTAAAACTATTTACTATAAGACATTTGAAATAGAGCCTGAAATAACTCGACAGATTTATAAAATTTCAGATTTTAAGAGCCAAGAAGAATGTAATAAGAATACCCGTCACATAATTTTTCCTTACAAAAACATTTCGGGAAATGCTATCCCATTTAATGAAACTGAAATGAAAACAGACTTCCCCAAGTGTTTCGAGTATTTTAATTTCATCAAAGACAAGTTGGATGCTAGAGATAAAGGAAAAAGCATAACAGTTCCATTCTATGCATTTGGTCGCTCACAGGGTTTAACAAAAACAGGAAAGAAAATTCTGACCCCTACTTTCAGCAAGTATCCAAGATTTTTGATTGGTGAGGATAAGCAAGCAATGTATTGCAATGGATATGGCATATACTTCAAGGATGAGCAAAACGGTTCTTATTCACTTTTCAATGGGCTTACCAATCCTCTATCAAAGGTTGAGAATATTGACCTTCTGCAAAAAATACTAAACTCCTATATAATGTACTATTACGTGAGTAAAACGAGTGTTGCCATAGAAGGAGGGTATCCCTGCTATCAAAAGAATTTCATTGAGAAATTTACTATTCCCGAATTCAGTCAAAAGGAACTCGATGTGCTTAAATCACTCAGTGAGCCACAAGAAATTGACGAATTTCTAATTGAGAAATATCAACTTGATATTCAAGTACCAAATCTCGCCTGATACTCCTCTAACAAGGCTAACATAAAAGTTTCCCATGTTAATTGGGCAATGCTGGCATCCGTATTTTTTGACAATAATCCAGCCTCTTTCAATTCCTCATCAGTATTGTAAATCTTTGGCATTGATTGGCTAAAATCAACAATTAACAAGCAGATACGCTCATATTTGTATTCATCCTTTCCTGTGTCGGTTCTTCCATTAACTGCCTGAAAACTCTTGATATACTTTTCAACCGTACCTGCCCTGTCTAAAAAAACTACTTCATTATTCTTAAAAGCATTTGAACTGTATTCAGGAACCGCAATCATATAAACTTCACCGAGACACATTCTCGGACAGCGTACGTGCAAATTTTGCGCTTCTGCTATTGTCCTTTCATAGAGTGTATCAAAGTTCTTTGCCAGACTGCTAATCTGACTTCTAATGTTTATCGAAATTATTCTTTCGGTGTATTCATGTCCATAATAGTCGGTAGCTTCTTGCAACAAACCTTCCATCAAAATATCTTCATTTGTTTCCTTTCCTTCCGGAGTGACACAGACATCTTGATATTTTTGCTTGAAAAATCCTGCTAACTTCAATTCAGGTTTTGTTTCGCCTAATGGAGGAAAAATTCTATGTCTTGCAATTCCATTATTAATCAGCTTCGATTTAACAGCCTCGTGAATATTATTTATTGGTTTTGACGAGCGAATCATCGCCTGTTTACCATCAGTACCTCCCTCAATAATTGAGTCCTCAATCAGTTGCTTGAAATTGCTTACCGCTTGTTCAATTGTTATTAAATCTTGCATCGTAAAAAAACTCCTTAACTGTTACGTTCAACGCCTTAGCGATTTTTTCAATATTAACAATGGACACATTACGTTGACCACTCTCGACACTGGCGATATAACTACGATCTAAATCAGCAGAATATGCCAAATCCTTTTGAGACATATCGGCTTTTTCTCTTAATTCTTTAATTCGTTGACCGATTTGAAATCGAATATTAACCATAGAACAAAAGTCAACATTTGTTGACTATAAATCAAAGACTATAAGTAACATCTTAAAATAAATAAATTATTTTTCAGAAAAGTAATATATTTGCCAAAACGATTTTATTTTATAATCATGGAATTACCTTTTGCAGAATCATATAAAATAAAGATGGTTGAAGCCATCCGAAAAAGCACAAGAGAAGAAAGAGAAAAATGGTTGAAAGAAGCCTTTTATAACTTATTCAACCTTCGCAGCGAATATGTTTATATAGACCTGCTCACCGATTCGGGTACGGGAGCTATGAGCGATAAGCAATGGTCAGCTATGATGCTTGGCGATGAAAGTTATGCAGGAGCTTCCTCTTATCTGATAATGAAAGATGCCATTAAAAAGTTATTCGGGTTTAATGATTTCCTGCCGACACACCAGGGCAGGGCAGCCGAGAATGTTTTATTTTCGGTTTTAGTGAAGGAAGGCGATCTCGTTCCGGGCAATTCTCATTTCGATACAACAAAGGGTCATATCGAGTTCAGAAAAGCCAAAGCTGTTGATTGCACAATTGACGAAGCCTTTCATCCGACGCTGTATCATCCTTTTAAAGGGAATATAGACCTGAACAAACTGGAAGATGTTTTAAAAAATAATCCGAAAGAAAAAATCCCATTTGTTATCGTAACCCTTACCTGTAATACTTCGGGCGGACAGCCCGTTTCGATGCAAAACCTTAGAGAGGTTTATTCGCTTGCAAAAGGGTTTGGAATAAAAGTATTTTTCGATTCGGCACGCTTTGCCGAAAATGCCTATTTTATTAAGATCAGGGAAGATGGATATCAGGATAAAACCATAAAGGAAATAGTAAAAGAGATGTATTCTTATGCTGACGGCATGACAATGAGCAGTAAAAAAGATGCCATTGTTAATATGGGAGGTTTTATCGGATTTAGTGACAGAAAGCTTTATGAAGAAGCCAGCGTTTATAATATTATGTTTGAGGGGTTTGTTACGTATGGCGGTATGTCGGGCAGGGATATGAATGCACTTGTACAGGGATTGGATGAAGGAACAGAATTTGAATACCTTGAAACCCGTATCAAGCAGGTGGCTTATCTCGGTGAAAGGCTGAAGAAATTCGGCATTCCGCTTTTAGAGCCTTTTGGAGGACACGCCATTTTCTTAGATGCGAAAAGATTTTTGCCGGAAATTTTAAAAGAGGAATACATTGCTCAGACGCTTGCCGTTGAAATATATTTGGAAGGTGGAGTGAGAGGTGTTGAAATTGGTACTTTATTAGCCGACAGAGATCCGGTTACACGAAAAAACCGCTATCCTGAACTTGAACTTGTACGCCTTGCAATTCCCAGAAGGGTTTATACTAACAGCCATATAGATTATGTGGCAGCAGCCATTGAAAATGTTTTTGAAAGAAGAAGTCAAATAACAAAAGGTTTACGAATATTGCGTGAAGCGCCGATCATGCGGCATTTTACCGTTGAATTAGACAGGGTATAAAATAAAATATGCAGTTATTATTATTTTTAAGCTGTAACTTTTCATCAATATCTTCAATTTTAAAATTAGAAACTTACTTTAACATCTAAATATATAAACTGACTATTTGGTTCATTTTCAGCATAAGGAAACCAATCCTGGTAATCTAACGCCACCTTTACATTTTTTATCGGAGAATACTCAATACCGGCAATAATTTTGCTGCCGTCTCTTGCAAGGTTCCAGAGATTATCTTCATTCCCAAGTTTATTAGAAAGAACTTTATCAAACCTGCCGAAAATCTGTAACTTTTTTAAAACGTAATAAGAAAGATATGCCGAATAGCCAAACCTGTTATGGTTTTCTTTATAATCTTCATTAAACTTGTAATTATATTCAATACCTCCGATAACTTTGTTCTCTATTTTGTAACCTATAAATGCAGTTAATGTTGACTCAATAATACTTTTAGCAGATAAATCATAATAAATCCGGGTAACAAAATTTTTCAACGGGAAAATGGATACACCGGCACCTGCTTTTAAAGTATTATCGGCTTGTAATTTTGTATAACCTTCTCCGTTCATTAAAGTGAAATCGGTCGAAATCCAGTCAGCCCAATCATATATTACCTGCCAGGCAAGGTCGGCTGTAACCCCAAATCTGTATTTATCCGCAAATGACTTTTCAATATAACGATGAGCCTAATATTTTTCCTGCATCTTAAAATGCAAAATATCTATAATCCCAAAATATGTAGTTAGTCTTTTATTGGAATATTTAAGATAAGCATTTTTAAAATAAGCATATCTTCTAATTAAAGAATAAGGAGAAAGGTCTTCAGGGCTTCCGATATCCAGCTTTACATTTGCCTCAAAGTGTTTACTTAGTTTTTTCTCATATCCAAAATAAGCCCTTTTGATTTCGAAGGCAGTTGCATTGTTACTATTACCAATTTGAGTGTGGAAGTTGCTGAAAATTTTACCATAGACTTTGCCGGGAGTTTTCAGAAAAGTGGAATCTCCTGCACTACCATTTAGGGCAATACTTAATAAAAACAGGGTTGCCATCCCTGTAATAAGTAAAGAAGATATTTTTACTTTCATAAGTAAGGAATTTGGATTGTGTAAAATTAAATAGCTTTATATTTTAATACTAAAATTCCCCTAAAATTTATTAACAAAAATCTAACATAAAATTAAATATAATCTAAATTTGCAATCTGGCATTTGCAAGAATCTGATTAAGTATTATTGCGAACCGTCTTTTTAGAAATTATTCATGGAATCAATTTATCTCATCCTCGTTATAGTCCTTTTTGTAACTGCTATTTCAGATCTTATTGTTGGAGTAAGTAACGATGCTGTAAATTTTTTGAACTCAGCCATCGGTGTTAAAACAATAAAGTTCAAAGTAATAATGTCAGTGGCAGCTATTGGTGTACTGGTGGGAGCCACATTCTCCAGCGGAATGATGGAGGTTGCCCGAAAGGGAATTTTTCATCCTGAGTATTTTTACTTTTCTGAGATCATAATTATTTTTCTTGCCGTAATGATCACTGATGTTATTTTGCTGGATACATTCAACACTTTTGGATTTCCAACATCAACAACAGTATCTATTGTGTTTGAATTATTAGGTGCCGCAGTTGCTGTTTCGTTAATTAAAGTCAGTACAAGTGATCAAATCATTCAACTGGAAAGCGGCAGTGAAAAAATTGCACAGCTAAGTGATTATATAAATTCTGATAATGCCTTATTGATCATTGCAGGAATATTGCTTTCGGTAATTATTGCTTTTACCGCCGGAACTATAATTCAATATTTGAGCCGTTTATTGTTTTCGTTTAATTATGAAAAAAAACTGAAATATTTTGGGGGAATCTGGGGAGGAATAGCAATTACTGCAATTATGTATTTTATTCTGATAAAAGGGCTTAAAGGCTCTGCCTATGCCGAATACGAAATGCCGGACGGATTAATTCTGAAAGAATGGGTTAAACATCATGTTTTTATGATCATTACTGTAAGTTTTGTTGCATGGTCTATTATCCTTTCGTTTTTAAACATGATACCGAAATTTAATACTTTAAAATTCATCGTATTAATCGGAACTTTTGCACTCGCAATGTCCTTTGCCGGAAACGACCTGGTTAACTTTATAGGCGTTCCTCTGGCAGGATATGAGGCATTTAATGCATTTAATAGTTCCGGAGCAAATGCCGATTCATTTTTAATGACTTCTTTAGCCGGACAAGTTGAGACACCTTTTTACTTTTTGTTGTTCGCCGGAGCTATTATGGTTACTACACTCTGGTTTTCTGAAAAAGCAAAATCAGTTGTTAAAACGTCGTTAGACTTAGGCAGGCAGGATGAAGGTTATGAGCGCTTTGAATCTTCCCTGTTATCGAGGATAATGGTTAGGGGTGTAACTAATATGGCACAATCTGTAAAGGCAAATATACCTGATTCAATGCTCAGGCGCATCAATAAACAATTTGACCAGGCTCCCTTTATTGAGAAGCAAAAAGCATTAGCTTCAGAGGCGCCTGCTTTTGATATGATCCGCGCTTCGGTTACCTTAGTCGTAGCCAGTATCCTTATATCATTTGCCACATCTTTAAAATTACCATTGTCCACAACTTATGTAACATTTATGGTGGCAATGGGAACTTCGCTCGCTGACAGGGCTTGGGGAACAGAAAGTGCTGTTTACAGGGTTACCGGTGTAATTTCAGTTATCGGCGGATGGTTCTTTACAGCCTTTTTTGCATTTACTTCCGCATTTATTATGGCTCTTCTTTTCAGCTATTTTAGCTTTCCGGCTGTGTTCGTTATGATTGCTCTGGCTGCATTAGTTGTTTACAGAACTCACTTTATTCATAAGAAAAGAATAGAGAATACCGACAATCAACAAGATGAAACTCCGGAAGGAATATTAACAAGTAGCAAAATCGTTAATAAGGCTTCAAAAAGTGTTATACAAACCCTGGAAAAGATAAGTAGTTCGTTGAATGATACTATTACCGCCTTTGGTAAAGGAAATCTTAAACAATTAAAATCAATTTTCAATAGTTTTGAAAAGGTTAATATCCAAACAAAATCACTGAAAGATAATGTAAGTAAAACAATTAACAAACTTGAAGAAAGTGCTGTTGAATCGGGTCATTATTATGTGCAGGTTGTAGGTTACCTTCGTGAGATATCTCATTCAACCTATCATATTATTCAGCCCGCTTTGAAGCATATTGATAACTCTCATAAGGCTTTGCTGCCGGTTCAAATTGAAGAGATTTCAGAAATCCAAACAAAGATAAATGAACTGATTGGTGTTGTTATCAAAGCAATGAATGATCAGGATTTTTCTCTTTTAGATAAGGTTATTGAAGACCAGCGAGAAACTTTAAAACTCATTAAACTTATCAGAAAGAACCAGGTTAAGAGAATCAAAACAAACGAAATAGGAACACGAAACAGTATGCTCTTTTTTAATATATTAGAAGAATATAAAAACATTATTTTTAATATTATCAATCTGCTTAAATCGCAAAGAGACTTCATCAATTTTGTTGACGGAGGTGAAGATATAGCTTCAGATGAGATTTAATTCCTCTTATTACCCTATGTCATTCCCAATTATTTAACATTAATTTAATATTAAACTAATATTCAGTTAACATACTGGCAATACTTTTATTTTTTTAAAAAAAGACTAAAATTATTAAAAGTAATATTGAAAGCTATTCTTCTTAAAATGATTCATGGAAACAATTTATCTTATCCTTGTTATAGTTCTTTTCGCACTTGCGATTTCAGATCTTATTGTTGGCGTAAGTAATGACGCCGTAAATTTCCTTAACTCTGCTATCGGTTCAAAAGTAGCTCCCCTGAAAGTTATTATGATCATAGCTGCTCTCGGTATTATAATTGGAGCAACTTTTTCGAGCGGAATGATGGAGGTGGCAAGAAAGGGTATATTTCATCCGCAATACTTTTATTTTTCCGAAATAATTATCATTTTCCTTGCAGTAATGATAACAGATGTCATCCTGCTTGATACATTCAACACTTTCGGAATGCCGACATCAACTACGGTTTCAATTGTATTTGAACTTCTGGGAGCCGCAGTTGCTATATCCATAATAAAAAGATATACCGATCCTAATGCAATGGAATTTAGTGAATATATAAACTCGGCTAAAGCATTGGCTATCATTTCAGGGATATTGTTATCAGTAGTTATTGCATTTACCGTTGGAGTTATTGTTCAGTTTTTTGCAAGACTTTTATTTTCGTTTAATTACAAAAGAAACTTAAAATACTTCGGGGCAATTTGGGGCGGGATTGCTATTACTGCAATTACTTATTTTATTTTGATAAAAGGAGCTAAGGGCGCTGCTTTTATGTCGGACGAAACCAAAGATTTTATAAAGCAAAACTCATTTATGATAATAACATCCAGTTTTATTTTCTGGACTATTATATTACAATTATTCTCGTGGCTGACCAAAATAAATATACTTAAATTTATTGTGCTTGTCGGAACATTTGCACTTGCAATGGCTTTTGCCGGTAACGATCTGGTTAATTTTATCGGTGTGCCGTTAGCCGGATTCGAGTCGTTTAAATCTTTTATTGCCAATCCCGGAATGGAGCCGGATACATTTCTAATGACTGACCTGACAGGAAAAGTAAAAACCCCTACTTTTTTCTTATTAATTGCAGGGATAATAATGGTGGTTACATTATGGACATCCAAAAAAGCCAGGTCAGTTACGAAAACAGAAATAAATCTCGCAAGGCAGGATGTGGGGTACGAACGTTTTGGTTCTTCTTTGTTTGCACGGTCATTGGTTCGCAGCACTAACAATATGTCAAAAAATTTCAAAAGTATTATTCCGGGAAGCTTATTAAACAAAATAGAGAAACGATTCGACCAGAAGCAATACCTTGAACAACAAAATGCTCTGGGTAAAAAGGCTCCCTATTTCGATTCGATTCGCGCTTCGGTTAATTTAGTGGTAGCAAGTATTCTTATCGCATTTGCCACATCATTAAAGCTTCCTCTTTCAACTACTTACGTTACTTTTATGGTTGCCATGGGAACTTCGCTGTCCGACAGGGCTTGGGGAAGAGAAAGCGCAGTTTACAGGGTCACCGGAGTTTTTTCCGTTATAGGAGGCTGGTTCTTTACGGCTTTTTCAGCATTTACCGTTGCTTTTATTATTGCCATGATAATTTCGTGGGGTGGCTTTATTTCTGTAATCATTCTTGTCGCCCTTGCCGTCTTCTTTGTTTACAGAACTCATATTATTCACAGGAGAAGAGCTAAAAGTGATGACGTAAAAGAAACTGCAGAAGAAGTTATGACCGGCAGTAAGATTGCCAACAAATGTTCAGTCAATGTAACTCATATCTTAAATAAAGTATCCGAAATTTATGATTCAACGCTTGAAGGTCTTACAAAAGAAGATTTTAAATTGCTGAAAAAGACTTACAAAGAAGTTGAAAAAGTAAATAAAAAAACAAAGGATTTAAAAGACAACATCAGTAAAACAATTACGAAATTAGAGGAAAATTCCATTGAAACGGGACACTATTATGTGCAGGTATTAGACTACCTGAGAGAAATTGCACATAGCATTACATTTATTATTAAACCCAGCTATGACCACGTGGATAATAATCATAAAGCTCTTTTACCTGTGCAGATAGAAGAACTCACGGAATTAACCGGATTGGTTAAAGATTTTGTTAAAGACATGAACAAAATTATTCAAAGCCAGGATTACTCATCACTGGATAAAGCTGTTGAAAAACAACAAACAATTCTTAAATTTATTGACTCATCGAGGAAGAAGCAGGTAAAACGGATAAAAGCTAACGAAGTAGGCACGCGAAACAGTATGCTTTTCCTGAGTATCTTAGCGGAAAGTAAAAGCCTGTTGCTTCAATTAATAAACCTGCTTAAGTCCTACCGGGATTTTACCGATTATCTTGATGAGAATAATGAGGATAATACCTTTTAAATTCCAATTTTTTAGAATTTAATATAAACTTAACATCTGCTTAAAATTAAGTTAATAGTACCCTTTTATCTTTGTATCATTAAAAAAACACACAAAAATGAAAAGAGTATTATTATCTGTTTTATTCATAGCGTTAATTGGAATAATATACGCTGATAATGAAGGTACAGAATCCAGTGAGCCTTCTGGCATATCTCCTGCTAAAACCATTTCATTAACAGGTAAGGTTATTGACTTTAACTCAGGCGAAGCACTTACCGGCGTTGAAGTTAAAATTGAAGGAACCGATATTAAAGCATATACCGACTTCGATGGTAATTTTGAGATTGAAGATGTTATACCCGGTAAATACAATATCATTGCCTCATATATTTCCTACAACAAAAGCTTCATAGAGAATTTTAATGCAGATAAGAAAGACTGCCGGGTTGATATTAAATTGCAGTCATCGAATTAGAAAATAAATAAAGATTTAATCTTTACTTGTTGAAATATAGTATTTTTCATTTTCTACTGATTCTTCCCTGTTTTTTCCATTTGAGTTTATTTTTTTTCAAATATTTGTACTTTAGAGCATTTTAAAGCAACTGATCTTATAGGAAATAAATTCAATAAAATTAGTTACTTTTATAGATGATTATAAGTATCTTTGCAATTATGAAGTTTTGTAATTATGATTTCAGAAGTTGACAAAATAAAAAAGACAGGCGCAACCTTTACTCCTGATGGTTTGGCAAATTTTTTATCTGATAAATTATTATCGTACCTGCCTGATTTTAATGTAACGGTTTTAGACCCTGCATGTGGAGATGGTGCACTTTTAATGTCAATATCCAAACATTTATCAAAAGAAAAATCAAATTTTGAAATTCAAGGTTACGATTCTAATAATGATTATTTGCAAATTGCAAAACAAAGACTCGCTGACATAGGTATTGTTAATACTAATTTTATACTTGGTGATTTTTTAGATATCATTGAACTAAAGGAAAAGCAACTCTCACTTGATTTTAACATAAATAGTACACAAAAGTTTAATGAGTTTGCCGATGTTATTATTGCTAATCCACCGTATGTTCGCACTCAAATACTCGGCTCAGAACAAGCTCAAATACTTGCCCGAAAATTTGGATTAAAAGGACGTGTTGACTTATATTATCCGTTCCTGATTGCTATGACATATGCTTTAAAAGAGGACGGATTATTGGGAGTTATTACTTCAAACAGATATTTATTGACTAAAAGCGGAGAAAGTGTAAGAAAGTTTTTATATAAAAACTATGAGATACTTGAAGTAATAGATCTTGGCGACACAAAATTATTTGATGCTGCTGTTCTCCCTGCTATCTTTATAGGCAGAAAGAAACGGGATATTAAAAACACATCTGCTCGATTCTCTAAAATTTATGAAGAATTAAATAGCTATCAAGGTAATTTAATTAAAGCAGATGATATTTTTCAAATTCTTAATTCCCAGGAAAATGGATTTTTTATTGTTGATGGTAAAAGGTTCAAAAAATCATCAGGTGTTTTAAAGTTTAGCAATACAAAAGAAAATTCATGGACAATGCTTTCAAATGTAGAAGCAAAATGGGTTTCTGATGTTGAAAATAATTCTGTTGGGGTTATTGGTGATTTTTTCAAAGTAAGGATTGGTATTAAAACTACTGCTGATAAAATTTTTATAAGCGATAAGTGGGATAATTTATGTGATGACAAACCGGAAGAAAATCTACTTAAAGATTTAATATCTCAGGAAAATATTAAACCATGGTGTTCGTCCAATGAAAAGGAATTCAAAGTTCTATATCCTCATTTTGTTGATAATGGGAAAAAGAAAGTGATTGAGCTTATTGATTTTCCAAAAGCAAAGAAATATTTTGAAAGGCATGAGGATAAACTAAAAAGTCGGAAATACCTGATTGATGCAGGACGAGACTGGTTTGAAATTTGGGTTCCCCAAAACCCGAAACTTTGGAATTTCCCCAAACTTGTTTTTCCTGATATTAGTGTGATGCCTCGATTTTACTATGATAATACAGGGAAAATAGTTAATGGCAATTGCTATTGGATTGTTGCAACAAAACCGGAAGAACAATATATGCTTCTTCTAATCCAAGGTATTGCAAACTCAAAACTAATGACAAAATATCACGATTTAGTTTTTAACAATAAGCTCTATTCGGGTCGGAGAAGATATTTCTCTCAATATGTTCAGAATTATCCCTTACCTGATTTTAAATTGGATTCTGCAAAATCAATAGTTAATATTGTTAAACAACTCAATAACCTGAATAATATACAAGATATTGAGCAACTTGTTTATAATTTAGAAATAAAGGTTGCCGAAGCATATAATGTTGAACCGGTTTTTAATCCGGATTAAATACAGCCTTGCCATAATACTTATCAAAAAATTTCATTGGAATAGACCTTTGACATTTATAGCTTTGGTCACTCACATAAGAAAAAACTTCTCCTAATTTTTCACCGGGAGCTAAGATTATTCCTTCAATTATTTCTGTTTCCGGATTTGTTAGAGCAATTAGATATCTAATATCGTATGTTGTTATTTTTAAATTGGGAATCACGATTTCCTCAATTTCCGGTGAGTATTTCCCTAAATCAACAGTAGGCGAGTCCTGAACCTTTACTTCAAGCAATTGGTTTCTGATATCCGGAAATGCCCCGAACAATAACTCAGATTCATTTGTTGTGTAGCCTAATAATTCTAAGACTTTGCGTTCCAATGCCTGCCCCCTGTTCTTTGTAGCTGCTGATTCTAACTTTTGTCCAATTAATTTATCAGCAACAATTTGCTTCAAAAGTTGAATTGAGAAAATCTCCCTTTGTTCCGGCTCTTCAACCATATTAAACTTCGGAGGTTGATAATTATGCCTGATCAGATAGGATAAATTTTTAGTATCAGGATAGAATAAGGTTTTATCATCACTTTCATATATTGATTTTCTTACCTTAGATGAAATTAAAAGCTGATGCTTGATAGTTGGTTTTCCAAATATTCCAAAGTTTTTTTCAATGTAATCGGGTGTAAGAATTATTATAGAGGCAATAATGTTTTTTAAAATATCAATTCTGACAAACACAAATCTAACATCTT
>JACKQG010001620.1_pt1 | contig 21411 bp, 19 predicted proteins | sample 8237621 | NCBI WGS metagenome assembly JACKQG01 (sample SAMN15677084, study PRJNA649215) | marine metagenome | biome: marine; feature: Black Sea; material: saline water; isolation source: suspended particulate matter (SPM) from the Black Sea western gyre | collected 2013-06-09/2013-06-10 | depth... | reverse complement strand
CACAGTTCGGCGAAAGAGTTTTCGACCTGAAAGGTGAAACAGCAAACGTTGCAGAACAGGGAATAAGCATGCTTGAAAAATGGTTTCAAAAAGTAAAAAGCCCGACCAGACTATCGGAATTATCTATTCCTGGAGAAGACATCCCGGCAATTGCCAGCAATGCCTTATCTCTTGCAAAAGTCTGGCGCTTGAAAGATTACACCCAACCTGTTATAGAAGAGATCCTTCACAAATGCCTATAAACAAGTTGTATTTAGCCCCATTTTCGTGGTACGTTTTAGGAAATATTAACAAATAAGCTATAAATAATTCGAAATAGAAACTATGTCTCAAACCAATTCAAGTAGAGTAAATATTGTGTATACCCAGGAAGATGATACTGTTTTCGAACAGGCTGTTTTAAAAATGCGCCAGGAACTCGCAAAAGGAAAAACCTTTGCCCAGGCCTGTGAAGTTCTGCATGACATAGAAGAAAAGCTGCGCCCGTTGATCAAAGATGATTTCCTCAAGATCGTCATAGCCGAACAGCATTTTGGCCAGGGACGAGGTATCGATGATGTAGCCCTGTTTCTTGACCTACCGTATGAAATTGTCGAAGCTTCCCGTTCTCGAATCATGAGAGAATTTGATGAAGCCCTTGCCAATCCTTTTGACAATGAAATAAACACCAGCACTCACTGAATCTCCACATCCGAACAAACAATTACAGATGGGGAAGTCACCTGCCAAGAGGGTACCGGATCAGATCATTGTTTTCCAACAGGCCGGCTCCGGTCAGAGTAAAATTGCCGGGATTCAGACCTTTGGCACAGCCATCAATTTCGCCCAAATATACGATATAGACCGGGCACTTCCTGAGTTTATTGACGATCCTGAGAACTACATCTCAGCTGATTTCTCAGGCGATCTTGTTCTCAGCTTTCTCAAGCATCCAGACCTAATAGATCATCTTGTCTCCATCTGTCGCCAGAAAAAAATCCCCATAATTGCTGCCGGAAAAAAAATAGAAGGGGCCATTACCCCTGTCACCTGCTGCGGACTTGGACGATTGAAAGGGCTGGGAGCTTATGGGGAGCAGTTCGGAGTTCCTGAATATTCAGTAATTCTTGCAGATGGAGTTATCAGTGAAATACATGTTCAACGAGGCGCCTCATGCGGGGCAACCTGGGACGTTATTCACAGAATTATCGGACTCACTCCGGAGGATGCTCTGGAATGTTTTGCCAGGGAGGTTCAATATCTCTGCATTGCCGACCCAAGCGATTTTGACCCTATTTCCGGCAAGAGCGCTGTTCACTATGCGGGCAATATACACCTCAAAGCCTTTGAAAAAGCACTGCAGGCAGTTTTGAGGGGTAAGGGGTAAGGGGTAAGGGGTAAAAAATTATCAATTATACATTGTCAATTATCAATTGTTTTTCACTCTTTCTCCCGACGTATCTCGGCGCCGACACCTTTTAATTTCCCAACAAGATCATCATAGCCTCGATCCAGATGGTACACCCTGGAGATCTCGGTTGTCCCTTCTGCCGCCAATCCTGCTACGACAAGAGATGCACTGGCGCGGAGGTCGGTTGCCATAACAGGCGCCCCCATGAGTTTCCCCAGGCCATTCACTACAGCCCTACCGCCATCAACACGGATATCAGCACCCATCCTGCGAAGTTCAGCCACATGCATAAAACGATTTTCAAAAATTGACTCATGAATGACGCTGAGCCCCTTGCTGAAAGTCATCAATGTCATAATCTGAGCCTGAAGATCGGTTGGAAATCCTGGATACGGCATTGTCTTAATATCTACGCTTGTCAGTGGCCCAACCCGTTTAACTCGGATTGCAGTATCTCCCTCTTCAATCTCCAGGCCGACTGTGCGCAGTTTTTCAATAAGTGATGGCAAATGTGATGGATTACAGTGGGTCAGTGTCATATCTCCGCCAGCCGCACCAACAGCTATGAGATACGTACCTGTTTCTATGCGGTCAGGGATGATCGTAGCTTCGACAGCTTTAAGCTTTTGAACACCATGAATAGTGAGCTTGTCGGTCCCTCTCCCTTCAATACGCCCCCCCATGTCTGTGAGCATATTAATGAGATTGCCTATTTCAGGCTCCCTGGCGGCATTTTTTATAATAGTAGTTCCCCTGGCGAGAACAGCTGCCATCAGGATATTTTCGGTGCCCGTTACAGAAGGAACATCAAAGTAGACTGTTCCTCCCTGCAAACCATCTTCTGCAGCACCTTCGACATACCCCTGCTGCAGCGTCAGTGAGACTCCCAGTTTTTTCAACCCCTGCATGTGAAAATCAATGGGTCGCGCACCAATGGCACACCCCCCGGGCAGCGACACCCTGGCCCTGCCAAGCCTCGCCAGCAAAGGGCCGAGGACCAGCACAGAGGCACGCATCGTTTTTACGAGATCATACGATGCTTCAAATTTATCCACCTCATCGGAATTTATGTGAAGAGTTGTCTCACCAACTTTTTCCCATTTCGCACCGAGAATCTCGAGCAAATTAAGCATTGTCCTTGTATCACGAAGGTCAGGGACATTATGGAGAATATGTTTTCCGGGACAAAGAAGGGTGGCAGCCATCAGAGGCAGTGCAGCATTTTTTGCACCACTGATCCTGACTTCTCCGTGAAGTTGTCTGCCGCCTTCTATTATTATTTTATCCATGTGAATTCTTTTTTTATTAAATCAATGAGCAGTGTAAATTCGACGTGCATGAAAAATCCGCGGCAACCCGGCATAGTCATCATAAATAACAAGACTATCAAAACTGCCAAGGGATTCGAAAAGATCCATAACCATTTCTCCCTGATCAGCCCCAATTTCCATAAAAAATCTTCCTTCAGGCTTCAGGATATCGGCAACTAAGGGAGCAAAAACATGTATTTGCTCCATACCGTCCTCTCCACCATCAAGAGCCAGCCGCGGTTCATATTGCTGAACCTCAGGCTGCAGACCAGGAAATGTTTCACTTGCAACATAGGGAGGATTTGACACAACCAGATCAAATAACGGCTCAAGGCGTATACCACCGAGCCAATTGCTGTTCACAAAATGTATCCTGTCATCAACGCCATGCCTGACCGCGTTTTGAAAAGCTATTTTCTGGGCATCCAACGAGAGATCAACACTGCAGATACTGGAGCGCTGCAGCTCTTTGGCCAACACTACAGAAATCACACCGCTTCCTGTCCCCATATCAAGTACCAGAAAGGGAACAGTATCCACGTTACGATCATCGCCCTGCAAAACCTGCAAAATGACTTCAAGCAATATTTCCGTTTCAGGACGGGGTATCAGAACATCCTTACTGACATGAAAAGGCAAGGACCAGAATTCCTGTTCGCCGGCAATATAGGCAAAGGGTTCTCTTAAAAGACGGCGGGCAAGGATCTTTTCAAACTCTCTGACGAGATGTGGAGGAATTTCATTTTCCGACAGAAAAAGCTGTGCCCGGGACAAATTGAGCACGTGGCCCAACAAGAGGGAAGCTTCAATTTCAGCATCCGGCACCCCTTCTTCCTTCAAGCGCCGAAGACTGCTCTGATAGAGGTCAAGGGTCTTCATTTCAGGACGAAAACCCTGTGGAGGAAAGTATCACTTCTAATGAATTTCTTTTAATGCTTCAGCCTGATAATGGGCAATTATAGGTTCGATTACAGAGTCCATCTTTCCCAGCATTATATCTTCAAGTTTATACAGGGTGAGGTTAATTCGATGGTCCGTCATTCTTCCCTGGGGGAAATTATAGGTCCTGATACGCTCACTGCGATCACCGCTGCCTATCTGACTTTTCCTGTCCGCTGAAATCAGGTCATGCTGCTCCTGCTGCATCTTGTCAAGCAGTCTCGCACGCATAACAGTCAAGGCCTTTGCTTTGTTTTTATGCTGGGATTTTTCATCCTGGCAGGTAACAATAAGACCGGATGGGACGTGGGTTATACGAACAGCAGAATCTGTAGTATTAACACTCTGCCCACCAGGACCTGAGGATCGGAAAACATCAAAACGCAGTTCATTCGGGGCAAGATTAAGTTCGACCTCTTCAGCTTCAGGGATAACCGCGACTGTCACGGCCGACGTATGGATACGCCCCTGGGTCTCTGTTTCAGGGACTCTCTGCACTCGATGCGCACCTGATTCGTATTTAAGCTTGCTGTATACCTGGTCGCCAGTGATCATGGCAATAAGCTCTTTGAATCCGCCAATACCGATCGGGTTGCTGCTCATTATTTCGACTTTCCATCCCTGCATTTCAGCATACCGGGAGTACATTCGAAAAAGATCGCTTACAAAAAGTGCTGCTTCATCACCACCGGTACCTGCGCGTATCTCGAGAAGAATATTTTTATCATCATTTGGATCTTTCGGCAGGAGCATGACCCAGAGATCTTTTTCCAGTTCATCGGAACGCTGAGTCAGATCGGCAATTTCACTTTTCACCAACTCACGCATCTCTTCGTCTTCTTCAACTTTGAGAAGATCCTGGGACTCATCAAGTTCCTGCTTCACACGCATAAATTCACAATACAGCTCATGAATCTTGGATACACGGGAATGCTCTTTGGCAACTTTTCCATACTGCGCCTGATCCGCTATGACACGAGGATCAGAGAGCTTTCCTTCCAGTTCTTCCAGTTTCTGGTCTATATCTTCAAATTGACCGAACATGCGTTTCCAATAGTATCCTCATGATTTCAAACAAATACTATTTCTCCAGGGTACGACCGTATTTCTTCAGGAACTTCTCAACACGACCAGCAGTATCAACAAGTTTCTGCTTTCCGGTAAAAAAGGGATGGCACTCTGAACAGATCTCAACACCGATCTCCTCATTTACGCTACCAACCTCGACTTTATTGCCACAGGCACATGTGGCTGTGATGTTGCGATATTCCGGGTGGATATCTTTCTTCATCTTTTTATCCTCCAATGTTTACTTCGTATAGTTGATGCTTTAAGCACAGAAACAGCGAACTATATCAATTGCGCTATTTTTTGCAAGATTATTTAAACAAAAGGTATAAAGAAACATCTTTGGTTCAACTCTGCAAGACGTCTTTAACTGTTCATGGAATTAAAAAAATCCTCATTCGACTTGGTACCCTTCATTTTAGAAAGCAGGAACTCCATGGCATCGGCAGGATTCATTGTAGATAAAAGTTTTCTCAAGATCCAGGCCTTGTTCAGCACTTCAGGATCAAGCAGCAGTTCCTCTTTACGGGTACCGGAACGATTCATATCCATGGATGGAAAAATCCGGCGATCGGCCATCTTTCTATCAAGGATAATTTCCATGTTGCCGGTGCCCTTGAATTCCTCAAAAATGACTTCATCCATACGACTGCCCGTTTCAACGAGGGCAGAGGCAATGATTGTAAGGCTACCACCCTCTTCAATATTTCTGGCAGCACCAAAGAAACGCTTTGGCCTGTGAAGGGCATTCGAATCAACACCACCGGAAAGAATCTTGCCGCTGGCAGGAATAACAATATTATAGGCGCGGGCCAGACGGGTAATACTGTCAAGCAGAACGACAACATCTTTTTTATGTTCAACCAGGCGTCTGGCTTTCTCTATTACCATTTCCGCCACCTGGATATGACGCTGCGGAGGCTCATCAAAAGTCGAACTGATAACTTCAGCATCAACACTGCGGGCCATATCTGTAACTTCCTCAGGCCTCTCATCAATCAACAGAACTATGAGAATTACTTCCTTATGGTTCTTGGTGATACTATTGGCAATATCTTTGATAAGCACTGTTTTACCCGTTCTCGGAGGGGCCACTATCAGACCGCGCTGTCCCTTGCCTATGGGTGACATCATGTCCATAAGACGCATGGAATAGTTTGCAGGATCACGCTCCAGGATAATTTGCTCATTAGGGTGGAGAGGTGTCAGATTAGAGAAAAGTGTTTTATTTTTAGCCCGTTCCGGTGAATCAAAGTTAACCTTGTTGACTTTAAGCAACGCAAAATAACGCTCGCTCTCTTTTGGAGGCCTGACCATTCCTTCAACGGTATCGCCAGTACGAAGATTGAGCCTCCTAATCTGCGAGGGAGAAACATAAATATCATCAGGGCCTGGCAGGTAGTTGTAATCAGGTGCGCGAAGGAATCCAAATCCGTCCTGAAGTACCTCCAGAACGCCCTTCCCCTTTACAACGCCATCTTTTTCCATATCACGGGTTTGGGCCTGTGTAATGGCAAAAATCAGTTCCTGCTTCAGCATACTGCTGAAGCCTTCAATCTTCAGCTGTTTTGCGAGCTTTGTCAGCTCCTCAATCTTCTTAAGTTTAAGTTCACTTAAATCCATGCGTTACTTTTCTCCTTACGCCTTATTTTCCCCTAAATCCTTACTATGAAGATATCTGCAGAATGCAGATATCCATCCAAACTCTACTATTCATGCTCATCCAGGGACAGCCATCAGAAATGAAAGAGGTATCCCCAAAAAGGCATCATGCGCATTAAAAATGCACCTGATCAACGATTACAAATCGGGTTCTGAAAAAGAACACTGTACAAAACAGTCTCAAGCTGCGAAAGGCTATACGAATAGGACGATAAAATATATTCTGGGGTCTTAATCAGGAAGTTTCAGGTCTTTCTATTATTGAATGGTGATATATTAGATCTGCGTGATAAAGTGTGAAATGACTCTGTCTTCGCACCCGCAATGACTGGAACGTAATGGGAATGTGCAGGTGATGCTTATTTCAATATAGTATATATATGTGCTTCCCCCTGCAGTGTCAAGGCTTTATTTGCTTTTTCACTGCCAACACTCTGGACTTTTAAGAGATTATCACTTTTTTGCTGATTGCAGCCAAAGTAAATTCCCAAGATGGATAAGCTGCAGTACTGTATCAAGCCAAATACCACTGTTATTTATTACATGACCAGCCAGTTCGACCTTTTCCGCCAGGGGCATCTGTGACGCAAGAGCTCTCTCCGCGTCATCGCTGGAGACGTTGTCTCTATACGTAATACGCTGAATACACTTTTCACGTGAAGCATACACTACAATGATATCATGAAACAGAGACTGCCACCTGGCCTCGAACAGCAGCGGCACCTCAACCAGAAATGCCAAATGACCTTTTTTTGTTTCCCTCTCTACTTCAGCCACTATTTGCTTCTGGACAAGAGGATGAAGAGCGTCATTTATTTCTTGGCGCAGTGCAGCATCAGAAAAAAGATGAGTACGGAGTAAAGGCTTGTTAATTGTTTGATCATCCCTGACATAGATGGGATCGAGTTTTTGAACAGCCTCCCAGCCGGCCTGACCTGGCTCCAGCAGGTCGTGGACACAGGCGTCTGCACTCAGACAGCAAACAGGGTATCTGCTGCATAAAAACGCAGCAGCCCTGCTCTTCCCGGAACCAATTCCTCCGGTTATCCCGGTAACTGATATTTTCTTTCTAGACATCAAACGCTGTTCCCGCTACTTTTTTTCTTTTTTCACTATGAAAATCAGGCAGAAATACTATGAAATACTATGCGCATAGTGCTCTCATTTTCTTTTACAAAAAAGCATAGCGCAAAAGAAACAACAAGGTAAAGTCAAAAGCGACATATTTCCAGCCAAGAGACCTCTACCATGAAAAAGACATCCTCGAACAGCGACAAGACAGAAAACCTGGAACTGACGATTCACTGTATTTATTGCGGCGCCACAGCAGAACTGACCGGACGCTGAAGCAGAGCAACTGTTGCCTGCACGGAGTGCAGCATGGAAGCCCCCGCCTCTCATTATGAGAGCCAGATTGAGAATTGGCAGAATAATGTCTACATATCCCTGCCCCCCCCCTCGCCACACAGCAACAAAGAAAACCAACAAGTGAAGAATATTCTTCATTGCTGGAGAATATTCAATAGCAAAAGGCCATTGAACCACTGGACAAATATCACATAACCAACCGATATAATACAAGATAAGAACATTGGCATGTTTCCTGCTCAATAGAGAGGTAGTAACATTCAATCTGAAGGAGACACGAAATGGTTTACCGCATACGCTTACTGGTTTTTGTTTTCTGCATGGCCATCAGCACTCACGTCCTTGCTGCCAATACAGAATCCGCTGCTGTTCTTGATGACCTGATTGCAACAGCACTTGAGAACAATCCGGATCTCAAGGCAGCGCAATTACGCTTTCACGTATACGAAAATAAAATTATCCCGGCCGGCTCCCTGAACGACCCCTCCCTTTCTTTTGCCTTCAGCAATTATCCGGTTGACTCCTTTGCCGGAAACGAATTCCCCATGAGCGGCAAAATCCTGAAACTTTCCCAGGCATTGCCATTCCCGGGAAAACTTGCAGCACGGCAGGAAACGGCGGCACAGCAGGCTCGCTGGTACCAGGGACAATACGAAGACAGCAAACTGCAACTGGCGCGTCAGGTAAAAGACGCATACTATTCATTCTATTACTTCAGTAAGGCTGTCACCATAACCGAAAATAACATCAGACTCCTTGATGATTTCACCCTGCTCACAGAAAAAAATTACGAAGTTGGCAAAAGCCTCCAGCAGGATGTCCTGAAGGCCCACATGGAACGCTCCAAACTGATGGATCGGCTCTATTCCATCAAACAGCAGCGCGACACCGCCGAGGAAGAACTGAATCGTTTATTAAATACTCCATCCCACATCTCTTTTTCAGATCTTCCTGATTTTGAAATAACTCATGTGGACACCCCACTTGAAAAGTTACAGCAATCTCCAGAAACTAACCGGCCAATATACGCTGCCTATCTGGCTCTGGTTAAGAGTTATGAATCAAGGAAAAATCTCGCTCGGCTTGAGTACAAACCGGATTTCAAGATGGGGGTTTCCTATAACTTCAGAGAATCAAACTTTGCAGATGATGGAACCGATTTTGCCGGCATTGAATTCAGCATCAACCTCCCCCTGTTCAGGAAAAAACGGGAAGCTGCTGTTGCCGAGGCTTCTGCCGGAACAAGTATGGCCCTTGAACAGTATAACGATTTTCGCCGCAGGGTCCTTTTTAATATTAATGATGCGTATAACCGCTTGAACAGGAACAGATCCCAGGCTCTTCTGTATAAAAGCGGAATTATCCCCCAGGCCCGCCAGGCATTTGAATCAGCCCTTACTAATTATCAGGTCGGAAAAGTTGGTTTTCTTGTTCTCCTCGACAGCCTGAAAACTGTCTATGATTATGAACTGGAATACTACAGGGTTCTCTCTGAAGGTGAACGTAATCTTGCCAGGCTGGAAGCTGAAACAGGTCTCAATTTAAACTCCAGCACTGAAAATTTATAGACGATTGCTTCTGTTCTGAAAAGATAGTTTCGCACAAACCAAAAACAAGGACGCCTGCCATGAGTAAATTTCGCTTTATAATAGTTAACACCCTGTTCCTGTCTCTGTTTACAACCATTTCATTGCATCTGACAGATCCTGACCATCATGAAGGGCATACACATCCTGGTGATTATTTTGGCGTATCCGAAGCTCATGCCGATAACCATCAATATACCTGCGGCATGCATCCCTTTATCCTCCAGGACGAACCCGGCACCTGCCCAATCTGTGCCATGGACCTTACCCCGGTCAGATCTGAAACCACGGGCGACGGCGATAGTGGCGCGTCAACAATCACCATTGACCCTGTTACCCGGCAAAACATGGGGGTCCGCACAGCCCCGGTGAGCCGCAGAAATATTCACCGTACCATTCGAACTGTTGGCGTTGTCGGTTATGTAGAACCACTGCAATATTCTGTTAACACCAAAATTGACGGCTGGATAGAAAATCTCCATGTCAATGAAACCGGCGCCATTGTAAAAAAAGGGCAGCCCCTTCTTGACATTTACAGCCCTGAACTTGTTGCCGCACAGGAAGACTTCCTCCTTGCCCTGCGAAACAAAACCGCTCTTCAAAATAGTGGCATCCCTGAAATTTCCGCAGGGGCGGGTCGTCTTCTTGAATCTTCACGAAAAAGACTGCAATACTTGGATATCAGCGATGAGCAGATAGAAAAACTCAGTCAAACCGGGACAGCATTAAAAACCCTGGTTCTTCATGCACAATATGATGGAATTATTACAGTCAAAAAGGCCTTTTCAGGCATGTATGCCAAAGCCGGCATGGAGCTATTCCAAATATCTGACATCTCCAGTGTCTGGGTATACGCAGATATTTATGAATACGAAATCCCCTGGGTTAAAATCGGCCAGAACACCAGCATCCAGCTCCCATACAACAGGGAACCGATCACCGGCACGATCAGCACAATCTACCCCTATGTCGACCCGAAAACACGTACGGTCAAAGTCAGGATAGATCTGCAGAATCCTGACCTTGAACTTAAACCGGACATGTACGTAAATGTCCGTATGGCAACTGAAACAGTCAATGATATCCTGACAGTTCCAGTGGAGGCCGTTCTCAATTCAGGCGAGAAAAAAACGGTCTTTATTGATCTTGGGGAAGGCAAATTTACTCCACGCGAAATAGAACTTGGCCTCCAGAGTGAAGATGGCTTCGTTGAAGTCAAACACGGAATCGAAATCGACGAAAAAGTCGTCATTTCAGCCCAGTTCATGCTCGATTCTGAAAGCACCCTGCGCGAAGCCATCCAGAAAATGCTGCAGCCCAAAGATAACAACAAACCTGAAGGGGAAGCAGAAGATTCTCTGGACGATCTCTTTGGGCAAGACAACAAAGAGGATCTGGAAGATCTGTTCAATTAACTATTTACTACCCGGCTGGATTCACTATAAAAGCCAACCGTTTTAAAAGTTAACAGCCTTTTTTATTTAAAGGAAAACCATGCTTGAAAAAATAATAGAATGGTCAATTCGCAATAAATTCATGGTCACCCTTCTGACCTTTTTCATGATTGCGGCCGGCGTATACTCACTGAAAAACACCCCAATTGATGCCATCCCCGATCTTTCTGATGTTCAGGTTATTATTTTCACTGAATTTCCAGGACAGGCACCCCAGGTAATCGAAGACCAGGTTACCTACCCCCTGACCACGCAGATGCTGGCTGTTCCTTACGCCAAAGTGGTTCGCGGCTATTCCTTTTTCGGCTATTCTTTTGTTTATGTCATTTTTGAAGATGGCACAGATATTTATTGGGCCCGCTCCAGAGTCCTTGAATACCTTAATTACGCCTCCGGCAAGCTTCCGCCAGGTGTCACACCAAGTCTCGGCCCTGACGCCACAGGTGTCGGCTGGGTCTATGAATATGTCATTGAAAGCGACAAGCATGATCTCCAGCAGCTCCGCTCAATCCAAGACTGGTATCTTCGCTATGAACTGGCGGCAGTCAAAGGTGTTTCTGAAGTTGCGAGCATAGGCGGCTATGTAAAACAGTATCAGGTAGCCGTTGACCCGAATCGCCTTCTCGCATACCACATTACCATTCCCCAGATACGAACCGCCATCCAGAAAAGCAACAACGATGTCGGCGGCAGCCTTATTGAAATGGGCGAGACAGAATTCATGGTACGCGGTCTTGGTTACATCCAGTCTGTCCAGGATATCGAACAGGTTGTAGTCGGCAGCGACAAACAGGGAACACCTATACTTGTAAAAGATCTTGCCGAGGTAGGCATCGGCCCGGAACTTAGGCGCGGCGCAACCGATCTTGACGGCAACGGTGAAACTGTCGGCGGCATTATTGTCATGCGTTATGGTGAAAACGCCCTCGAGGTTATTGACAATGTCAAAAAGAAACTCGAATCCCTTAAAGCCGGACTTCCTGAAGGCGTGCAAATAAAAACTGTTTATGACCGATCAGGACTTATTACCCATGCTGTTGACAACCTTAAAGAAAAGCTTATAGAGGAAAGCATTGTTGTCGCCCTGGTCACAGCCCTTTTCCTCTTTCATCTCCCCAGTGCCCTGGTGGCAATTTTCACCCTTCCGGTGGCAATACTGATGGCCTTTATCATCATGAACGCCCAGGGTATCAATGCCAACATCATGAGTCTCGGAGGAATCGCCATCGCCATAGGTGCCATGGTTGATGCCGCCATCATCATGATTGAAAATGCCCATAAACACATTGAACAGGACGGGGGCAAAAAACCGCATTGGGATATTATTCTCGATTCTGCAAAAGAAGTCGGCCCTACCCTTTTCTATTCACTTCTTGTAATAACGGTCTCTTTTCTGCCGGTATTTACCCTCCAGGAGCAATCCGGGCGTCTTTTCAAACCACTTGCCTTCACAAAGACCTATGCCATGGGAGCCGCAGCACTTCTATCAATTACCATTGTGCCGGTACTCATGGGATGGTTTATCCGCGGAAAAATAAAACCTGAACACGCCAACCCGGTAAGCCGTTTTCTGATCTTCGTCTATCATCCAGTGGTTGATTTTGTCCTGAAATGGCGAAAATCCACATTACTGATCGCCTTTGCTCTTATTCTCTCTATTGCCTGGCCAATAAGCAAGATGGGCTCAGAGTTCATGCCACCTCTCTATGAAGAGGATCTCCTTTATATGCCCACAACCATGCCCGGCATATCAATTACCAAGGCCAAAGAACTGCTCCAGCAGACTGATCGCATTATTGCCTCTTTCCCTGAAGTGGAACGTGTTTTCGGGAAAATTGGCAGGGCAGAAACCGCAACCGACCCAGCCCCTCTCTCTATGCTTGAAACCACCATCATGCTGAAACCTGAAAGTGAGTGGCGCACCTTTCCCGCGAAACGCTTTTACAGCGACTGGAATGAAAACCTAAAAAAACCATTGCGAATACTCTGGCCTGAGAAAAAAACCATGACACCGGATCAGCTTATCGATGAACTCAACAAATCCATACGTTTTCCAGGACTGACCAATGCCTGGACCATGCCGATAAAAACGCGTATCGACATGCTGTCAACCGGAATAAAAACCCCCGTAGGCATCAAGGTAATGGGTGATGACCTGAACATTCTCAACCGATTAGGGGAAGAGATAGAAGCCGTGGTTGGAACATTAAATGGCACCCTGAGCGCCTATTCCGAAAGAGTTGTTGGGGGAAATTATCTCGATTTTGTCATTGATAGATCCGCAGCAGCCCGCTACGGCCTGACCGTTGGTGAAGTCCAGGAGGTTATTCAATCTGCAATCGGCGGAATGAACATTACCCAGACCGTGGAAGGCCTGGAACGCTACCCGGTTAACATCCGCTACCTCCGTGATTACAGGAATGACCTGCCGGCATTGAACAGGGTTCTTGTGCCATTACGAGACGGCACACATATACCCATCTCACAGGTAGCAAAGATTGAAATAAAAAAAGGCCCGCCAGGCATCAAGAGTGAAAATGCCCGCAGAACTGCCTGGGTCTATGTCGACATACGTGGAATTGATATTGGGACATACGTCAAGAATGCCCAGAAAGTTATTTCTGAGACCATTGAATTGCCTCCCGGCTATTCCATAATCTGGAGTGGTCAGTTTGAATATATGGAAGCAGCAAAAGAAAGACTGATGATGATAATCCCGCTGACCATTCTGATCATTTTCGTCATCATATACATGAACACTAAATCAATCATTAAAACAGGCATAGTCTTCCTTGCTGTTCCCTTTTCTCTGGTGGGAGCCTTCTGGTTTCTCTATGCACTCGACTACAACACCTCAGTTGCCGTCTGGGTTGGCATCATCGCACTTGCCGGTCTGGATGCCGAAACAGGCGTTGTCATGCTTCTGTATCTTGATATATCCCATAAACTCTGGGGAGATAAAAACCGCATGCACACAAGAGGTGACCTGGTTCAGGCAATTCACCATGGCGCGGTAAAACGCATTCGCCCAAAAATCATGACTATTTCTGTCATTATCGCCGGCCTGCTGCCAATCATGTGGAGTCACGGTGCCGGGGCAGACGTCATGAAACGAATTGCCGCACCCATGGTTGGCGGTGTTGTCACATCAGGAATTATGGAGCTGATGGTCTATCCTGTAATTTTCTTCCTCTGGCGTGGCCGAAGTCTGCAAAAAAGCATGGATGCCACGACCCAGAAAAGCATGGACGAATCGACAAATAATACCGTCGAATCAGTATCATAAAGAACACAAACTCTGTCATTCAAGATAAATTAACCGCAAAACCAAACACACAAAGGAGTACTGCAATGAAAAAATCACTCTTACACCTGACACTCGCCCTGTTTTTCTTTATCACAACAACAGGAGTACACGCCATGGATATGAATCATAGTCATGATTCAGAAAAAGCAATGGACCACAGCGGCATGGACATGGGCGGCGACATGATTATGCTTGAAAATGACATGAAAGACGGGGTCATGGCAATGGCCCACCTGCTAGACATCAGCAAAAAAATGAAGAAACTGGGCATGGACCAGACCCACCATTTCATGGTGTCGTTTACCGATCACAAAACCAATAAAACCATAGATTCCGGCATAGTCGCCGTTAAGCTTATTGATCCGTCCGGACACCAGCACAAAGCTGTCAAGTTGATAGGCATGGAAGGGAGTTTCGGGTCTGACATTGCCCTGGACAAACATGGAGAATATACATTTGAAGTAGGAACAAAACTCGCCGACGGCACAAAGCGGCAATTTCATTTTACCCACATGGCCCACTAACGGCAGTGGACCAGATAATTTCACTTCTCTTCTGAAAAATCGCGTAAATTTCAGGTGGTGTTTGAAATGATAAGATGATATATAAAAGATCTCAAATCTAAAGGGTACTCTTCCAACAAGAATAAAAAGAGAGTCTTCCTTTTTAAATACTTATTTTGCCCTCGTAGCTCAGGGGATAGAGCACAGGATTCCTAATCCTGGTGTCGTATGTTCGATTCATACCGAGGGCACCAATAAAATTAAAGGGTTACAGGCTTTAACCTGTAACCCTTTAATTATTTCTGTATAATCATCCCAAAAATTCTGGCCAATTATTTTTTCCTGTCTAACCTTTAAAGTAGATATCTATGCTATGGCTACATGAATTTCATGAAGAACTTCGACCTAGAAGCCTCAACCCTATAGGTAGGCAGATTCCCCATTAAAAAAATCAGGGCCAAATACATGACCCTGACTTGAACTTCATTAAAGATCTATTAACAAGTTGTTAGAGGTGTTTATTGCCCCGACGGTCTATATAGGATCGTCGATCATTTTTAGAGGTCAGCTTTACGAATACACCTTCTTTTACACTATTGCGTCGGTCAACGTGATTTTTCCGTTTGTTATGCAGGCGACTATTTAATGCTATAAATTCTTGATTTTGTCTTCGGTCTGGAGCAATTCGGTGATCACGGGAATGGGATAAGTTAACAATAAAATCGTAATCCACACGACCTCGCCGATCAGAGGATCTTTTTCGACGATCCAGCTGGGCATTTCTGGTTATTTTGAGGGGTTCACGAATCGTCCTCTGGATTGGGAGAGGGTTATCCTCTGCGTTCCAATTTCGTGTTGGGGATCTGCCAATGAAAAAATCAATCATAGCTAACCTCCTTTATTAAATAAAAACAAGTCCTTCAAGTACGGTTAAAATTTAATCATTATTTGGTGTAATTCAAATGGTACATGCAAATAATAATGCCTGAATATCTGCTCCAGTGGCAAGCAAACGGCAGGTTTGTAGTAATTAAAGAAATCTTAATGTTAGGATAACAAAAAAAGGTACTGCTTTATTTTACATAGCTGAATAGCGTCAGAGATATTAAATTTGACACCAATAGTTTGTAATTTTTTACTATTACGAGGTGTAGAAGATAGAACTTCTTTCCGAACTAGTTTTAATGGTAATCCTTCAATCAAAAAACCTCTGGTTCTTGTGAGAAGAGAAGTCTTACCCGCCTCTGGCAACGACTCGAAATCTGAATCGATTAGCTTAATAGCTAATCCACTTTCGCTAATGTTAATGACACGTCCAAGTCTGTTGTCATATATTGCAACCATAAAGTCAGGTACATTGTATCTTTTACACTTTCTCTTCTCCGCAGATGAATTAGCCATATCTTTATTACCTCCAAATTTCATTGCCCTGGTTAGAATAAGGAAGCATATTCGTAGTTTTTTAATTATGCAAAAAACATGACTTAAATACTTAGTTATATCTTTTTGTTTTGTATCTAACCGATAAAACATATTATTTTTTCTTCTACACCAAGAACATAGGATGATATTCAGATAGACTTTCCGTCAAACTGGAATAGATTTCCGGTAAAATATATTTTTAATCAGTTTAAAAAATAGATTGTATTGAAAGCATCGAGTAGGCGGCGGGGTCACCCCTGCTGCACCGGGTCACCAGAGGCGGTCACCCGCCTCCGGTTCCCACAGAACGTAGCGTGCGGATTTCCCGCACTACGCTCTTCAAGCATTGATTCACAGCACAGCGAGACGTTGCAGCGCCCCTTACGGAAGCCTCAACTTTGGTCGCTGTAACGGATAACGCTCCTTGATCCGATGAAAAATCTCCCAGGGGATGTACGCATTACGACTTCGACTACAGAGCATTTTGCGCCAGTAACGTTCCACAAACCGATACACTCTCTGCAGGGCACGGAAGTTCCCGGCAATGCCATAGTAACCATAATGACCTCGTAAAACCTGGTTCAGATTAATCACTTGTTCTTGAATAGGCAGATGCCGCATTCGTCTCATCAAGTCGCGCAGATGGTCCATACTCCGGTTAACCCGCGTTTTTTCTGTGCGCATGCCTACTTTAAAATTCCCCTTGCGGTTTTGAGTGCAATACAGGGTGAACCCCAGAAAATAAATCGTTTCCGGGCGTTTCCTCCCCCTTTTACCTGCATGCCGCTGAGCAAATCGACCAAATTCTACAAGCTTGGTCTTTGTAGGCTCCAGAGCAAGTCCGAACTTTCCCAGACGCTTACGCAATACCACTTGCAGCCGTAAAGCATCTTCACGATATTGAAAGCACACCACAAAATCGTCAATATATCTTACCAAGTATGCCTCACCGCGAAGCCGCGGCTTGACTATGTGCGCGAACCACAGGTCGAGCACATAATGCAAATACAGGTTACTTAGCAGGACACTGATTGATCCGCCTTGAGGTGTCCCTTTTTCGTTCGGATATAGCTCGTCATCTTCCAGTATGCCGGCCTTTAACCAGCGCCGAATCAAACTGATAATACGTGGATCTCCGACTCGATGCTCAACAAAGCGCAGTAACCATCCATGGTCTAAACTGCCAAAAAAGTTCTTAATGTCCGCCTCCAGCACCCAACCCACTTTGCATCCGGCAATGACCTCATTGAGGGTTGCCAATGCATTATGAGCGCCTAAGTCAGGCCGTCCCCCAAACGAACAAGGAAGAAAATCCTGTTCATAGATGGCTGACAAAACCTGTGAGGTGCTTCGCTGGAGTGCCCGATCAACGACAACAGGAACCCCTAACGGGCGTTTCTCTTGTTTGCCGGGCTTCGGGATATACACTCGTCGTATTGGTGACGGCTGATATCCCTTGCGATGTATAGATTGGAGCATCGGCTCCACCCATACATTGAACTTTTCTTTCGCTTCATTTACCGTCTGGCCATCACATCCCGGCGCTGACTTGGTAGGAATCTGACACAGATTCTTCCAAATCCGCTCCTTGTCAATATGATGCGCCAGCGAAGTGAAACAAAGCTTGGATCCACATCGAGCTTTTGCTGCTATTCGTTCAAGTCCTGTTGTCATGACTGGCATCTCCTTTCTTTGCATAAAGGACCGAAACCTCCCTTTGGATGGAGCTCATGTTTCCCTCAAACAACTCAATTCTTGCTGGCCGCTTCCCCATGTAGTTGGCTCTCCCAACCTCGGAGTACTATCAGCCAGTCTGACTTCCGCTAGATCATCAGATCCTCCTCACCCCACAGGCTTGTCAGATCCTACAAGCTCCGCTTGAATCTAACGGATCTCCCTTGTTCACATAAAATCCCTTGACTGCATGCCGACGGTACGAACCCCGGAAGCACCCCAGAATACTCGCCATTTCGTACCCTAGAATTCTGCCTTCCCCATAGAGAGATAAGGTCGGCTACTTCAACCACGATCGATTTCGGGGCTATTATAACTCCGTTCACTTTCGTTTCGGCCTACAGCCTCCCTGTCTACGCTTCGCAATGGCCGTTACCGGACACCACGCAAGACTCGGTACATGGCTGCTGGCTAAGCTTTACCATGGCAGTCATTTCAGATTGCCGTATTTCATGCGCTTGCAAGGCGCAACTCTCACACCACCGGGCATACGGTTCCGTACCACGGCGGTTCCTGTTGATGGTTCTTTTGTCTCCATATATACTTCTTGTCCTATAAGCGCCCAGCCTTACCTCACGGATTCCGTCCGCTACTTCCCGGCTTTAAGGCCCTCTTACGAGGCATCTGCTCAGTACAAATAGCCATATGTTCCTCTCCTTCAACAGGTTCAGCCCTTCACTGAATGGTCTATTCAGCTAATATGGCCTCTGCTGACTTCTGTAAACCCATCGCTACACCTCACGGTGCAGGTAGCACAAGGCAGATTCACAGATCTCCCAGGGTAAGACACGCGACCTTCACACTTATACCCGCCGCATTTACGACCGTACTTTCTTACAAGTATTGGGCTTTGAAGATAATGGCCTTCTTACCCGATACGACCGCCTCGTATGCGATTTCTGTTCGTCGAGTCAGTGTTTTGCCTGCGGCTTCCTTCAGCCAACACCTCACGATGTTAACCTTGCCGTCCGGCTAGCAGTTCCCCTTGCCGGGCCTGCAGAGGACTTTCACCTCCAAATCATCCAAACTATCACCACAACAGTTCGGATAGTGCCTGTCACGGCACTGCGTGCCATGCCTGGCACACCATAAAAAAAGGCCAGAGACATAGTCTCCAGCCTTTTGGGATTTGAGATTAATTAAAGTTAAATATTAACTATAGGACCATAAAAAAAGGCATCGTTTTATTTTGGATAGCTGAATAGAATCAGAGGTATGAAATTTAGCGCCAATAGTTTGTAATTTCGCACTATTAATAGGAACAGAGAGCATAACTTCTCTTCGAACTAGTTTTAATGAAACGTCTTTAATCAGAAAGCCGTTGCTCCTTGAGAGAAGAGAAGTTTTACACTCATCTGGCAACGTCTCAAAATCTGTATCGGTTAGCTGAATAGCTAAACCACTTCTGCTAATGTTGACAACACGTCCAAGTCTGGTTGAAAAAACTGCAACTACAAAATCAGTTACATCATATCTTCTGCACGCTCTCTTCTCTGTAGACAAATCATCCATATCTCTTCCATAAGCTATAGATTGAAAGCAAGGCGAGAGGAAACACCTTGGCCTTATGAGATATTAAAGAAACCTTTACTTTTTCTTCCTTCTAAATCTGGCGCCAGCAAGACCTACTAGACCTGTGCAAAAAAGGAGCATGGTGGTGTTCTGCTTCAGACGGAATCGGAAAATCCGTTAGCTTGAGTTAACGAGTAATGTGATATCATTTTGATAATCACATGAACTTATACTTTTTGTATCAGCATGAGCAAGAAAGATTTTTCAAGGCTGGCGTAGCCACCCGAAGGGCTTGGCCTTTAAAAATCTGACGATCATGCTTTCAGGCTGCTTTTTGCTGCTGTCTTTTTATTCGGCGGGTTTCACGAGCTGCCTCTAATTTTTTATCTCGCTCTTTGAAAATTTGTTTATCTCGACCTTCAAGCTTGGCTTTGGGAGCAATGTAGCCAATAGCACTATTCAGTCTTTCATTGTTGTAGTGCCTGATATATCTCCCGACAACTTCTCGGGCATCGACCAAGGAAAGGAGAACCCCAGGGCGGATACACTCACTTTTTATCGTTCTGTGCCAGCGTTCTATCTTTCCGTTGCTTTGTGGGTAATAAGGGGCTGTGCGGACATGTTTCATGCCGGAAACCCTGATAAATTCCTTAAAGTCTTTCGCTATAAACTGAGGTCCGTTGTCAGATATAATTCTGGGTTTTACCCCTGGGAACATCTCCTTTGCTCTTTGGATCACAATTTCGACATCCGCCTCGGTCATTGATTCTCGAATTTCCCAGTGGATAATATATCGACTGCAGCCATCCAAAATGCTACACAAGTAATAAAAAGTCCCGCAGATATTGAGGTATGAAATATCAATATGCCAATGCTCATGAGGCCGAAGCGGTTGAGTGAAGCCAGTTCCTTTTTTGGATGACTTCGGTGACCAGCGATTCAGCAAGCCGGCTTTCTTTAAAACTCTATAGGTAGAGCTGGGTGAGACAGCTACTATATTCTGATCAAGCATCATGAACGTCAGGCGTCGATAGCCTTCCAGAGGATGATCATTATAGTATTTTATGATCTCTTCCTGCTCCCACTCTTCAAGCCAGAAATCACGTGGAATTTTGGCATTGTGTTCATTGGCTTTGCCGTATCGGCTCTGCCAATTGCCATATTTGCTGGCCGTTAGACCGAGCCAGCCTCTATAGCGGTATGCTGGGATTTCTGTTCGCTCAACCCAGTATTTTATAAAATCAACAATGGAATCACGAGTATCATGGGGAACCCAGCTGCCTTTCAGAGCTCCCCAAGACTTTTTTTTAATTTAACGTGCTCCTCCATCAGTTCGGAAAGCACTTCGTTTTTTACTTGCAACTTCTGCTCAAGAGCTTTTATTCGCTTCTCTTTTTTCTTTTCCTGGCGAGATTGCGGTTTGTCGAAGGCTGCTGCTCCATTTTCAAAAAACTCTTTCTGCCATCGATAAAAAACGGTCGGTTGCAGTGTATATTGATCGCAGATATCGGAAACCGGTATCTTGTCGACCAAATGGCGTTTTAATATGGTTACTTTTTCATCCGGTGTGTAATTGTGACGTTTCTTTTTCATAGAATTCTCCTTTGGCTGAGTATGTTAACTCAGACATCAGAAAATTCCAATTCACGCTGAACCAAGACAGTGGCTGGTTCGGGAACGGGGGCTCGTGACTGTCCAAACTGTATGTTGTCTAACCCACTAGTATGATAGTTTGAATAGAAGTTTATCCCCGTAATGGTGTCTCCACCTGTTGAAGTCCATCCAAAAAATGTCTGCGGACGACCGTTAATCATGCTACCGAGAACTACTGTTTGGGAGTCCAAAACCCCAGAGGGGCCGTACAGCGTTAGTGCAGATGTAACAGACTGAGCAGCAAACTCCCCAAATATACCACCGAAGGCTGTATATCCAGTCCCGGCTGTTGTCAGGTCTATAAACATTGAGTTTGGACTCCCTGTCCCTGGGGTCACCGCTTTAGCAAGTATCGTAGAAGCAAGAGTGCTCCCTGAGACGGATAATGCCCCCAACATGGTGGCGCCCCTTTTAAATTTTACACACCGGCCACCAATGCTTGAGGGGTACCTAAAACAAAGCCCCTCGATGTCATTAGGGGTTGAGGAAGGACCTTGACCGTT
>JACKQG010001083.1_pt1 | contig 21416 bp, 24 predicted proteins | sample 8237621 | NCBI WGS metagenome assembly JACKQG01 (sample SAMN15677084, study PRJNA649215) | marine metagenome | biome: marine; feature: Black Sea; material: saline water; isolation source: suspended particulate matter (SPM) from the Black Sea western gyre | collected 2013-06-09/2013-06-10 | depth... | reverse complement strand
ATACCCCCTGTTTGGGGATTCTGCCCGGGGTGTGCCCGCGCTTCGAACTGGATGATCCCCGGCTGACGGTTCCGCATATGGGCTGGAACACCGTTGAGGTCGTTCGCCCGCATTTCATCCTGAAAGACATCCAACCCGGCGATCAATTTTATTTTGTCCACTCCTACTATCCCCAACCGGATGAAGAAACTGACGTATTCGCCACAGCCCATTACGAGCATAATTTCGCCGCCGCCATCGGGCGGGATAATTTATTCGCCACGCAGTTCCACCCAGAAAAAAGTGGTGCAATTGGCTTAAAGTTACTGGAAAATTTCGCTCAATGGAAACCATAACGCGGATTTTTGTCGTAACCCAAAAAATTTACCGCCAAGATGCAAAGGTCGCCAAGAGTATTTATAAAATAACTTTGCGTTCTTCGCGTCTTGGCGTTAAAAGCTAGCCGGAGAAAATCTATGTTAAGCAAACGAGTGATCTCTTGTTTGGATGTGCGCGATGGCAAACTCGCCAAAAGCGTGAAATTTGTAGATACCAAAGACATTGGTGATCCCGTAGAACGCGCCCGCAAATACTACGAAGACGGCCTGGATGAACTGGTCTTTTACGACATCACCGCATCGAGTGACAAACGCAATATCATGCTCGATGTGGTCAGCCGGGTGGCCGAGCAGGTCTTTATCCCCTTTTCCGTGGGGGGCGGCCTGCGCACGGTGGATGACTGCGCCAAAGTGCTGCTGGCCGGTGCCGAGAAAGTTAACGTCAACAGCGCCGCGGTGCAAAATCCGGGGCTAATTGCCGGAGCCTCGCGGGCTTTTGGCGCCCAGGCGGTTGTGCTTTCGATGGATGTGTTACGTGTGCCGCCGACCCTGGAAATTCCCTCGGGCTATGAGATCGTCATCAACGGCGGGCGCAGGCCAATGGGCGTGGATGCCATCGAGTGGGCCAAGCGCGGCGAAGGACTGGGCGCGGGTGAGCTGGTGGTCAACTCGATCGATGCCGACGGCACCAAAGATGGCTACGAGATTACGCTCACGCGCATGATCGCCGAGGCTGTACGCATTCCGGTAATCGCTTCGGGCGGCGGCGGCACGCCGGAACATCTTTACGAAGTGCTCACCGCAGGCCGCGCCGATGCCGCGTTGATCGCCTCGATGCTGCATTACGACGAGTACACCGTAGGCGAGATCAAGGTCTATTTGATGGAACGCGGAATCCCTGTTCGCCTGGTGGAAACAGGCAATTAGGAAACCAGGAATCCTTTCTCGGACCTGTACCCTTTAGGTATTCCTGGTTTTTTATTAAAAAGTCATTATTGGTGTTATACCTCGCGAGATGTCACTTTTCAACCACAAAGACACAAAGTCACGAAGGAAGAGCAAAGAGTCTTTTGTTTTTCTTTGCGCCTTCGTGTCTTTGTGGTGAATTTTTCGGTCGTTTTGGATCGAGGCTGAGCAGATACAATAAAGGAGTTAGAAGATGAAAACAGCACTACTTTCTGTTTGGGATAAAACAGGCGTGATCGAGTTGGCGCAAAAACTGGCCGATGCCGATTGGCGTCTGGTTGCCAGCGGGGGCACAGCACGAACCTTGCGCGCTGCCGGGCTGGATGTGACCGAAGTCAGACAGATCACTGGCGAACCGGAGATGTTCGACGGGCGCGTCAAGACGTTGCATCCGGCCATCCACGCTGGGCTGCTGGCGCGCGATACCGAGGCCGATCGCGCCGATCTTGCGGCGCGCGGCTGGGAGGCGATTGATCTGGTTGTTGTCAACCTGTATCCCTTTGAGCAGGTCGTTGCCAACCCCGAAACCACCCTGGCCGAAGCCATCGAAAATATCGACATCGGCGGGGTCGCCCTGCTGCGCGCTGCGGCCAAGAATTTCGTCCGTGTAACCGTGTTGAGCGATCCCGGAGACTATCCCGAAGATTTGTTTACGCTCGAAGATGAAGCGTACCGCCAGCGCATGGCGCGCAAGGCTTTCATCACCACCGCCCGTTACGATGCCGCCATTCAGGATTATTTCACCGCGCTAGAAGGCGAACCTGAAACCTTACAATTAACACTCTATCCGGCGCAGACCTTACGCTATGGCGAAAATCCGCACCAGAGCGCGGCCTATTACACCCTCCAGCCCGGCGGCGGCCCGATGGGGGGCAAACTGTTGCAAGGTAAGCCGCTCTCGTACAATAACCTGCTCGATCTGGATTGCGCCTGGAACGCTGTCTATAATTTCGAGGGGACGGCTGTTGTGGTCGTCAAGCACGCCAGCCCGTGCGGCATTGCCAGCGCCCCATATGTCGGGCAGGCCATCGCTCCGGCTATCGCTTCTGACCCGGTTTCGGCTTTCGGCAGCGTGATCGCCAGCAACCAGACGATAGACGTAGAATTTGTTATGGGGCTGGGCGATCTTTTTGTGGAGTGCATCGCTGCGCCTTATATCACCGAGAATGCTTTAAAATTGCTTTCCGCCAGGAAGAATTTGCGCCTGCTTCAAATACCCTTGAACGTACTGCCTTTTGAATACGAACTTCGCTCAGTATTTGGCGGATTCTTACGCCAGCAAATTGACGGGGAAAACCTTGCCGAAGCCCCGGCCTGGCGCGTGGTCACAAAGCGACAGCCAACGCCCGAAGAAATGAACGCTCTGAAATTCGCCTGGAAAGCCGTTCAGCCGGTCAAATCCAACGCCATTTTGCTGGCGCATAGCGACGGTGAGATCAACTTCACCGTGGGCATTGGCGGCGGGCAGCCTAACCGCGTCGATTGCGTGCGTATCGCCGGGGAGCGCGCCGGGGAGCGCGCCGCCGGATCGGTGCTGGCCTCGGATGCTTTCTTCCCCTTTCCGGATGGCGTACAGGCCGCTGCTGAATTGGGCGTGACGGCCATTATCCAGCCGGGCGGCTCGGTGCGCGACGAGCAGGTTATCGCCGCGGCAGACGAACTTGGTCTGGCGATGATCTTCACCGGCGTGAGACACTTTCGACATTAGGAATGGTGAATTGGGAATGATGAATAATGAATGGCAAGATGAAATAGGTGTCGGACGTTTGACGTTTGACGAAAAAGGTTTGATCACAACCGTTGTGCAAGACGCAATGACGAATGACGTTCTCATGGTCGCCTGGATGAACGCCGAAGCCCTGCGTCTGACACTGGAGTCGGAACAGGCCCATTTCTGGAGTCGTAGTCGCGGGAAACTCTGGCATAAAGGCGCCACATCGGGAAATTTCCTCAACGTGCGCGAAATTCGCGTCGATTGTGATGCCGACACCCTGCTGCTCAAAGTTGATCCTGTTGGGCCAGCCTGCCACACCGGGGAGCGGAGTTGTTTTTTTCGTGTACTTGAATGAATTTTTACCGCGGAGTTCGCGGAGAGCGCAGAGATTGATTTTCGGCGACTGCTGCGAGCGCAATAGTAAATGGAGATCGTATGTTGCATCAATTATTTGAAATCATCACAGACCGCAAGGTCAACCCTACGGAAGCCTCTTACACGGCGCGGCTGTTTGCCGAAGGCGAAGACAAAATTCTGCAAAAAATCGGCGAGGAGGCTGTGGAGGTGATTCTGGCAGCCAAAGGACAGGGCAGGCAGCGCATCATCGAAGAAGCCGCCGACCTGTTCTATCACACCCTGGTGATGCTCGCCGCTAAAGGCATCACCCTCAACGACATCGAAGCTGAACTTCGCCAGCGCCACAAATGAGCCAGAAAATTCTGCTTTTCGACATGGATGGCGTACTGCTTGAATCTGCTGGTTATCACAAGGCGCTGACCGAAACTGTGCGTTTGATCGGTGAAGCGCTGGGCTATAAAAACGTAGAACTCACCCCTGCTGATATTGCCGCCTTTGAAGCTGCCGGAATTACCAGCGAGTGGGATTCGTCGGTGATTTGTTTTATTTGGTTGATGCTGCCGCTGTGGGAGCGATTCCCGTCCCTGGGGATACCAGCCACCCTCACCGAGGGCCTGTTCCCCAGGGAGTACGGACTCGCTCCGAAGTGGGAGGCGCTCTTCGATAAGTTGAATCAACCTCTGAGCGAGTCTGGCAACCCTGTCTTTCGGGCAGAGCAGATACTGGCGTCCGGTCACCCGCGTGAGCAGAATATTCGCCAAATTTTTTACGAGGCATATTCTATTGAAAAATCGCTCACCTATCGCATCTTTCAGGAGTTGGTGCTGGGTAGCTTATTTTTCGCCGAAACATATTCCCTGTTGCCCTGGTTTGAGGCCGAAAGCTTCTTGTCGCAATTTGATCGCCCAAATCTGATTCCGGATGAAAGCGCCAAGTTGTTGAACTGGCTTGCTGAAGATGGGCATCGGGCGGCAATTTTTACCAATCGGCCTTCAGGGTATGGAGGTTTGAGTACGCCCGAAGCCGAGATTGGCGCTCGGCGTGTTGGCCTGGCTGCGCTGCCGATCGTGGGTTATGGCGATATGCTCTGGCTCAGTCAGCAGCGCGGCGTTGAGGTAGGCGCGCTGCGAAAACCATCCCCGGCACATACACTGGCGGCTTTGCAGCGCGCCCGGGGTATGGATGCGAAAACCGCACTTCACCTTGCAGCGGATCTGGCGCTGGATGGGAAAAATATGTCCGACTGGCATCAATTTCAGGGCGTTGAGGTGTATGTTTTTGAAGATACCAGCGCGGGCTTGAAGAGCGCGCAAGCCGCGCAAGGTATTTTGCAGGAGCTGGGTCTGAATAGTTTTTGGCATTTCTTGGGAATATCGGCGGTGGAGGCAAAACAAACTGCTTTGCGTTCAGTGGGGGCTGAAGTTTTCTCCAGTTTGTCAGAAGCGCTGATGGCTGGTCTTGTGCGCGGCCCGTTGTCGAAGTAGAATAGCTGTAATTACGATTTTCGTTATATTTTAGGGAAAAACCTACTAATGGATGAACTTGATCTCGCAATTCTTGAATTCTTGCAATCGGATGGACGCAAGCCGTTTACCGAAATCGCCAACCAATTGAATGTTTCCGAAGGCACGGTGCGCAACCGCGTGACGCGTTTGATGGATGAAAATGCGCTGCAAATCGTTGGCGTTGTAGACCCGGCCAAAATGGGCTATCAAGTATCTGCCCTGATCGGGGTTTCGATAAGCGGAGGCAATATCGAACAGGTTGCCAGAAAAGCGGCCGTTTTTGGCGAGGTTAGTGATGTGGTGATGGTCTCAGGTGAATTTGACTTGATGATCTCTGTTTATTGTAAAGATGGTGAGCATTTGAGTGATTTCCTTAGCCAAAAACTGCGTTCGGTTGAGGGAGTGACACACACACAAACTTTTGTCATTTTGCGCAATTTTAAGAACACGAATCACTTAAGTCCGATAAACCTGGAATAAGCCTTGTGCTATAATTAAAGCAATGGATACAGAAATAATTCCCACCCAAGATTTAACGGAAGAATTACCTGCCCCCGAAGATACTCGCAATCAGCGCGGTCTGGTTGTTGGTTTGGTAATCGGCGGGATCGCGCTATTGGCTGTGATTGTGGGCGCTGTTTTTTTGTTGCTGCGTCCATCAACAGATACAGCGCGCGTGCGAGATGTTTTTATCATCTTTATGGCGCTGGAATCGATTGTCATCGGCCTGGCGCTGGTGATTTTGCTCGTTCAACTCGCGCGCCTGATCAATTTGCTGCAAAATGAAATCAAGCCAATTATGGACTCAACCAATGAAACAGTGAGCACATTGCGTGGTACGACACAGTTTTTGAGTGATAATCTGGTTGAGCCAGTGATGAAATTAAATGAATATCTGGCCGGGTTCGGTCACTTGATCCGGTTTGTGCGACCAAAAAAATAATTACCTTAAGCAGTTCAAAAAAGGAGTAAAAAATGGCAAATGACAGTAATGAATTTGGCGCTTTCCTATCAGGGTTAGTGCTCGGTGGTTTGGTTGGGGCGGCTGCGGCTTTGTTGTTGGCGCCTCAATCGGGCGAAGAAACCCGTACCTTTATCCGCGATAAGAGCATTGAGTTAAAAGATTTGGCTGAAGAAAAAGCTGGTGAAGTTCGCATACAGACCGAAGCAAAGCTGGGTGAAGCGCGTACCCAGGCTGAAGTCAAAATGGCTGAGGCGCGTCAGCAGGCAGAAAAATTAGCCCAAGATGCGAAGACCAAAGCCGGCGAATTACGCCAGCAAGGTCAGGTTGTTCTCGAAGATCAGAAATCAAAAATCGAGGAAGTAATCGAGACCGGCAAAAAGAAGATTGCCAAAAAAGATGCACCCGCGGATGAAACTGCGGTTTAGTACGTGATTGGATATATGTGTTGCAATATCGCCCCAGCACTGGGGCGATATTGCTTTTTTGATGCAGAATGAGCAATCGACGACTTAATTCTCAACCTCAAGGGGGAATGGTTCTGATAATGGGCCTAATTTTCATGGTGGTTGGTGGTTTGATTATCCTGATGGCTGTGGATATACTTCCCCTGGATCCGGCTAGCCTGCACGCGCCGCGTTGGGTATTGGGCGCGGCTGGGGCGTTGTTCTTTCTATCCGGGGCTTTAGTTTTTCTCCAGGGGATTGCAGGCCCCGACGGAGAGCATGATGTGCTGGTGCAGTGGGTGCAGTATGTTCTTGTACTCGGTGCCATGCTAGCTTTTTCATCGGTGTTCCTCTGGGTTGGATTTGGCCCCGGAGAACGCGAATTTCAGACAACGACATCGGTTGGGCCGCTCAGCGTTTCGGGGCAAGGTAATGATGTGGTGGGACGTTGTCTATTTGGCGGCTTTGGGGCGCTGACGGCGCTGGGAACTGTTTATTATGCGTTTCAGCAATTGACAAAAATTCTGAATTTATCTGGAGATGGCGATGAGTGAAAACGTCTTCAATAAATGGAAAACCGGGCTGGCGCGCACGCGCAAGACTACTTTTGGGCGAATTGCCAATATGCTCGGCGCCAGCGAAATCGATGCCGATACCTGGGATGATCTGGAAGCCCTCTTTATTCAGGCCGATATGGGGTTGGAAACAACCGAAGAGCTGATCGAAGCCTTGAAGGCCGCCCAACAAAAAGACGGTCTGACGCGCACCGATGAATTACGTGAAACTATCAAAAGCGAACTGGTCGCCCGCCTGGACGCGCCGCCAAACCTCAATATGGATGCTCGACCTAGTGTGATTCTGGTTGTAGGGGTCAACGGCTCTGGCAAAACCACCAATTTGGCGAAATTGGGGCAGCGATTTCAGCAGCAGGGCAAGAAAATTGTTTTTGGCGCAGCCGATACCTTCCGCGCGGCGGCGATTGAGCAACTGCAAATTTGGGGTGAGCGGCTAAATATCCCGGTGATTGCTGGTCAGCCGGAAGGCGACCCCGGCGCTGTAGCTTATGACACTGTGCAGGCCGCAATAGCCCGTAAAGCCGACATCGCGTTCATTGATACTGCTGGGCGCTTGCACACGCGTTTCAATCTGATGGAAGAACTTAAGAAAGTGCAGCGCGTTTGTGGCAAGGCGCTGCCTGGCGCGCCGCACGCTGTCTGGCTGGTGATGGATGCCACCACCGGTCAAAATGCCCTGCATCAGGCGCGTGCGTTCAAAGACGCGGTCGGCGTAACGGGCGTGATTTTAGCCAAGCTGGATTCGTCGGCGCGTGGCGGTATGGCTTTTGCCATTCAGCGCGAATTGGGGTTGCCGATTCTTTTTGCCGGGTTGGGTGAAAAGGCCGAAGACCTGGCCCCCTTTGCTCCAGAAGCCTTCATTGAAGGAATTCTGGCCGATTTTCAATGATCCCTAAACGCTACAAAAAAAACTTTGCCCATAGTTATACCTTTGGGGTTTTTCCCACGCTTGAGCTGTTAACGTACCGGATGCAGGATGTGCTCGGAATTTGGCTGCACCCCCGTGCGAGTCAGAACAGCGGTGTGCTAAAAATTGAGCAAATTTGTCAGCAGAATTCCATCCCGATTGAGATCCATGAGAAAATTTTTAACCGGCTGGGCGCGCGCGAGAATGATTATGCGATCGGTGTGCTGCGTAAATTTTCTGCTCCACTCGATGCGGCAGCGAATCATCTTGTTTTGGTGAATCCTGGCAGCCGTGGCAATTTAGGCACGATTATCCGCGCGATGCTGGGATTTGGTTTTCATGATTTGTCGGTGATCGAGCCTGCGGCGGATATTTTTCATCCCGATGTGCTGCGCGCGGCTATGGGGGCGATCTTTCAAATGCGTTTCGAGCATTTTGCGGATTTTGATGCCTACAAAAATGCGTATAGCCAGAATATTTACGCGCTGATGACCGATGGGGCCAAGCCGCTCAATATGGTGGAATTTCAGACTCCTTTCGGGTTGGTTTTTGGCAATGAAAGCAGCGGACTTCCCCCGGAGTTTCACGCAATTGGCACAAGTTTGCGCATTCCGCAGAGCGGGGCGATTGACTCGCTCAATTTAAGCATCGCCGTGGGGGTGACGTTATATCAGGCATCACTGGCACAAGATTGACGTTTTGCATATAATTGACAGCAGATGACCGCTGACAGATGCAATACTACGGTCTGCCGTCGGCGCTAAAAAAACTACAATAATTGAGGTAATCACACAATGGAAGAACTGCTCGCCCGTCTTCGCGAAAGTGAGACAAAAATCCAAAACCTTCTGGTGCGTCTTTGACGTAGCTGGCAGAGAAGAAAAACTAAAAGAGCTGCAAAAAGAGTCTGAAGCCCCTGATCTCTGGGATAATCCCCAAAAAGCGCAAAAAATAATGAAAGAACTCTCGCGTTTGCAAGAGAGTGTAAATGGCTGGCATAAATTGCAAAACCGCCTTTCGGACGCGCTTGAATTAGGGAATATGGGCGATGATTCACTTTATGACGATTTAGCCGTAGAATCCGAAGCTATTGAAAAAGAAGTTGAGCGGCGCGAATTTCGGGCGATGCTTTCCGGGGAATACGATAAAGGCAATGCGCTGTTGGCGATTCATGCGGGAGCGGGTGGTACCGATTCGCAAGATTGGGCCGAGATGTTACAGCGAATGTACTTGCGCTGGATGGAACGCAGCGGTTATAAAACCGAGATTGTGGATGCCACTGCAGGGGAAGAGGCAGGCATCAAAAGTGTTACTATCTCGGTAGATGGGCGCTATGCCTATGGCTATTTGCGCTCCGAGAAAGGCGTGCACCGCCTGGTGCGCATTTCGCCCTTCGACGCCAACAGCCGCAGGCATACTTCCTTTGCGCTGGTTGAAGTGTTGCCCCAGGTAGATGATGATGCCGATATTGCCATCAATCCGAGCGACCTAAAGATCGACACCTTTAAGTCCGGTGGCGCGGGTGGTCAGAGCGTGCAGAAGAATGATACTGCCGTGCGTATCACCCATATTCCCACGGGAATTGTGGCAAGCTGCCAGAATGAACGCTCGCAAGGTCAGAATCGTGAAATGGCAATGAAAGTATTGCGCGCTCGTTTGCTGGAAATCAAAGAGAAAGAAAAAGCCGAGAAAATCGACGAGTTGCGCGGCGAATATACCAAAGCCGAATGGGGCAGTCAGATTCGATCGTATGTGCTGCACCCGTACAAAATGGTAAAAGATCACCGCACCAATCATGAAGTTGGCAATGCCGAAGGCGTACTTGATGGCGATCTGGATAGTTTGATCGAAGCCTATTTACGGGCTAATGTTGGCGATCAGGCATAAAATAATCTGTTTTCCCCTTGACAGACACTCAGGCACTCCGTATAATCCACGGGCTATTCTAGTGTGCCAATACTAAGTATAAGTAGGAGTAAGATCATGGCTCTTCCCAAGCAACGTACTGCCAAATCACGGCGTGACCGCCGTCGTTCGCATCATGCACTCAAGGCCAAAAACCTGGTGCAGTGCAGCAATTGTGGCGAGAAGCGGCTTCCGCATAATGTTTGCCCGAGTTGTGGGCATTACAAAGGACGCGAAGTCGTCGTTATTGCTGAGTAAATTGTTAAAAGAGCCGTGACTTTCACGGCTCTTTGGCGTTAATTAAGAGAGAATCATCGCTGACCGGGCTGATGCCCGGTTTTTGCGTATAAGGAGCGTATATGCCAGCAAAAAATACCGCTTTTCTATTTCCAGGGCAAGGCTCGCAGTTTGTCGGGATGGGCCATGCATTAGCACAGGGCTTTAGCGTTGCGCGGGATACCTATGCCGAGGCCGAAAATATCCTTGATATGCCAATTTCGAAACTCTCCTGGTTTGGGCCGGAAGATGAACTCAATGACACGGTAAATACCCAGCCCGCCCTGATGGTGCATTCCGTCGCAGCCTGGCGGGTTTTGCGCGATCTGCAGCCGGATTTCATACCAGCTTATGTGGCCGGTCACTCGATGGGAGAGTTGAGCGCAATGGTTGCGGCGGGAGCCTTGTCTTTTTCGGCGGCGCTGCGATTGGTTCGCCAGCGTGGTGAATTGATGAAGGAAGCCGGGGAGCATTCGCCGGGGGGCATGGCAGCCGTGTTGGGGTTGGATATTGCCTTGTTGGATGTGATTTGTTCCCAGGCCAGTACCCCCACCGAGGTTGTCCAGGTTGCCAATGACAATTGCCCGGGACAGGTGGTGCTTTCGGGGGCAGAATCAGCTCTTGAGCGCGCCATTTCTGCCGCATCGGAAGCAGGCGCCAAGCGCGTGGTTAAGCTAGCTGTCAGTATTGCTGCACATTCCCCCCTGATGACACAAGTTCAATTAAAATTTAATGCCGCTGTGGGTGCAGCCCCTATTGAGACGCCGCATATTCCGATTATAGGCAATGTTAGCGCTGCACCGTTGATTTCTCCCGAGCAGGTGCGCGCTGATTTGCAGGCACAGCTTACGGCGCGGGTGCGTTGGACGGAGAGCATTCAATATTTGCGCGTCCAGGGTGTAGATACGTTTATTGAACTGGGCAGCGGCGATGTGTTGTCGGGCCTGGTAAAGCGCATTGACCGCAAGGCCACGCGCATAGCTCTGGGTGTGCCGGAAGATTTTGAGAAAATAGAGTAAGCCGCAAGTCTATGCAGTTACTGCGGTATAATAAACCAAGCTTATAAGGATAGGACTTACGCAAAACGATGAAAAACACACCCCTATTCTCGGGCTTTCTTTTGCGAAAGTGCGTAAGTCCTGAGGAGTATTATGTCGATTTTTGCACAATCATTTGAAAGCCAGGTTGCTATTATTACAGGCGGGTCGCGTGGCATTGGGAAAGCGATTGCCAGCCTGTTAGCCGCGAGCGGTGCGGATGTGGTAATTGTTGGCCGCGGCCGCGAGCAGGCGCAGGCCACGGCTGATGAGATCGCGGCTAACAGTGGGCAAAAAGCACTTGCATATGCACTGGATGTGGCGGATTTTGAACAGGCTCAGGAAATGGCAAAGCAAATTAAGGTAGATTTTGGTCGGATTGATATTTTGGTCAATAATGCTGGCATTACACGCGATAATATCATCATGCGCCTGGATGAATCCGACTGGGATGAAGTGCTCGATATTAACCTAAAGGGTACGTTTAATTGCTCGAAGGCCGTTATTCGCACAATGATGAAACAGCGTTATGGCCGTATTATCAATATTACTTCTGTATCGGGGCAGGCCGGGCAGGTTGGGCAGACGAATTATTCGGCTGCTAAAGCCGGAATGATTGGTCTGACAAAAGCGTTGGCGCGTGAAGTGGCTTCGCGTAATATTACTGTCAATGCGGTGGCACCGGGATTTATCCCAACTAATCTGACCGAAGATTTGCCCGCAGAATTAACCGAGCATATTTTAGGTGTTACTCCGATGGGGCGCATGGGGACGCCCGAAGAAGTTGCTTTTGCTGCTGTATTTTTGGCTTCACAACAGGCCTCGTATATTACTGGTCAGGTGATCGGTGTAGACGGTGGCATGGTAATGATGTAAAAGAGAGAAAAATAATATGTCTACTACCTCAACTCGTCCCCCTGGAAAAACAACGGTTGCCACCAGTGTCTTGTTAACGATTGCTGGTTTAACGACTTTAAAGGTTGAAGGAGTCAGCCGCATGTGCCATCTCCCCGTTGGTGTGAATCGCCTGTTTCAAAAGGGTGATTACCGGGATGGTGTCCATATCAAAATTGAAGATGACCGCGTGTTTGCAGACCTGTATGTGGTGTTGCAGCATGACGTGAATATTCGCGACATGAGTCGCAATATTCAACAGGCGGTACAGCGTGCCTTCTCCGAAATGGTTGGCATGGAAGTTGGTCGCATCAATGTTCATATTGAGAATATTGATTATCCGTTTCTTGAAGAAGGTATTGCTGAGAAATCGGATATCGCATGAAGCCGCGTACCCGCGCCCGAGGCATTGCGTTACAGGTTCTTTTTGAAGTTGATTTAGTTAGTCATCCTCTGGGCACAGCCATTAAATATCGCCTGGAAGATGCCAGTCTCGACGAAAGGCTGGCTGAGTTTTCGGCCAATATTGCTCGAAGCGTATGGCCGATCAAAGACCAGTTAGATGCTTTTATTGCCGAGCATGCTCCAGAGTGGCCGCTGGAGCAGGTTGCGATTATTGACCGCAATATTCTGCGCATCGCGCTTTGGGAACTTGCCGTTAGTAGTGAAACCCCCGTAAAAGTAGCCATTAATGAGGCTGTTGAATTGGCGAAAATGTATGGCTCCGAAAGCAGCCCGCGTTTTGTCAATGGGGTGTTGGGAAGTTTGGCGGCGCGTCAGAATGAATTGCGCCAGTCTCTGGCTGCGGCCATTATAGAAAAAAAACCGCAAGAGCAGTAGTGAAACGAAAAATATGGATATTCTTGGCATTGGCCCATTAGAAATTATTTTCATTCTAATCATCGCATTGGTTATCTTTGGTCCCAGTGATCTGATCGAGGCGGGCAAAAGCGCCGGGACATTTTTGCGCAAAATTGTAAAATCTCCTGAGTGGAGTACTCTGCGAAAAGCATCCAAAGAAGTTCGCAATTTGCCGAACCGCTTAATGCGCGAGGCGGGGATGGATGAGCTTGAGAATGAAATTGGTAGTATCAAACCCCCGAATGTAAATTTCTCAAAAAGCGCCATCGACAAAGAAATTTCTGCCTGGGTAACGCAACCTCCCACAAAATCGGCTGAAGCCGTTGCGGTGGCAGAAACGCCATCGATTCCTGAAGTTATGTCTCCCTCTGTTGACAAATCTGCTTCTCAATCTGAAAGCTGAACCTATGTCCCGTTTCTTTAAAGATTTCCGTGCTTTCTTCATTGCTGAACCGGAAGATTCCCCTTTGCCTGATACGTTTGCAAAAGTTGTTGAACATCCTGGAGGCGTACTGGAACATCTTGATGCTTTGCGCAAACATCTTTTTCGCGCCATCATTGTGCTGGCGCTTACTACCGCGGTTTCTTTTGTATTCATTCAAGATTTATTAGCCTGGCTGACAAAGCCGATTGGGGGGTTGGATGCACTTCAGGCCATTGAAGTCACAGAGCCGTTAGGGGTTGCCATGCGCGTGGCCTTGCTATCTGGTTTCGTTGTTGCCATGCCATATATTGTTTTTGAATTATGGGTTTTTGCCGGGCCGGGCTTGAAACGCAGCGCCCGTTTGCGCGGCCTTTTGGCGATCCCTATGGTGGTCATTTTCTTTTTGGCGGGGATGGCTTTTGCTTATTATATTATGTTGCCAGCCGCGTTGCCTTTTTTGTTGAATTTTTTAGGTATTCCTGCGGCAGTGCGCCCGGCTTCATATATCCGCTTTTCAACGGGGTTGATGTTCTGGATTGGGATGGCCTTCCAATTTCCATTGGTTATTTTTGCACTCGCCAGTATGGGGCTGGTTCGCGCCCGCGCCCTGGCGGTTCACTGGCGCATCGCAGTGATATTGATCGCCGTGCTGTCTGCCGCGATCACGCCTACAATTGACCCGGTCAATATGGGGTTGGTAATGGGGCCAATGATCTTGCTCTATTTCCTGAGTATCGGGTTGGCTTATTTAGCGCAGGGACGCCGTGCGAAAGAAGAAAACTAAATGAATTAGATGACCTGGTATTCACTTGGGTCATTTTTTTGGATAATATGGTCAACCGCCTCAAGGGGCGGATCAAACTAATCTCTAGGAGGAAGCTGCATTATGAGACCTGTGTATGCTATTTCGGGGGGAGTATCCAAGTTTGCCAAGTCGCGTCCTGACAAAACTTTCGCAGCGATTGTCAAAGAAGCCTATGATTATGCCATCAACGATATCGACCTGGATTTTCCAACATTCACGCGTCTGGTGGATGGTTCGGTAGCTTCATATTTCTCCGATCACTTTACACGCCAATTGATGGCCGCCATCATGACCCAAGATTATCTGGGGTTGCTTCCCAAACCCAGCCATCGTGTGGAAGGCGGCGGAGCAACTGGCGGATTATGTTTTCAGGAAGCCTGGAAATCAATTGCCAGCGGACACATGGATATTTGTGTGGCCTACGGCTTTGAAACTATGAGCCATGTGGAAACCTGGAAGGGTAATGAGTTTATTGCCCTGGCCTCCGATGTTTCGTTTGATTATCCTGTGGGTGGGTTCTACTCAGGGTACTACGCCATGATGGTCACGCGCCATATGAAAGAATTTGGCACTACCGTGGAACAAATGGCGCATGTCAGTGTGAAGAACCATATCAACGCCTATCACAACCCTTATGCCCAGAAGCGCAATCGCTATACCATCGAAGATGTTCGCAATGCGCCGATGGTGGCCTGGCCGCTCACCCGCCTGGATATTTGCGTGATGTCCGATGGCGCAGCCGCGACCATCCTGGTTTCTGAAGAAGGCCTGAAAAAACTCGAAGATGCCGGAGCACAGATCGCCCGCCCGTTGGTCAAAGTTACCGGCATTGGCCGTGGCACCGATGCGATGCGTATGGCGGACCGCCCCCATGTCGATTTTGATGATTTCATTGCCAACTATGCCACCCCACAAGAAAAAGATTCGGATGAAACTCTGGCTTATTACAAGGAGCTTTGGAGGCATGGTACGCGTTATCCAGGCGTTCATTCCTTCCGCGCCGGACGCACAGCAGGAAATATGGCCTACAAGCACGCCGGAATTGCCGATCCGCTCAGGGAATTGGATTTTGTTGAATTGCACGATGCCTACACATCCAGCGAAATTCAAACCTACGAAGACCTGGGGTTGTGCCGTTATGGCGAAGGCGGCGCATTTGCGGCCTCGGGTAAAGCCTTTATGTCTGGAGTGGATTATGGCCTCGACTTGCCAGATGATCCCATCTGCCCCGTAAACCCCTCTGGCGGCTTGATCGCTTGCGGTCATCCTGTGGGCGCTACGGGACTCATGCAGGCTGTCTTTGCCATCTGGCAATTGCAGGGCAGCGTTGACAAGCATTTTGGCGATGCCACCTTGCAGCTTGAAGCCCCGCAGCGCGGCGCTATCCACAGCCATGCTGGAACCGGTACATATGTCACGGTGAGTGTCCTCGAACGCGAGGCCGGAAATTAGGAACGGAGAGATGATGATGTCTGCAATCCCCTCAAAACGCGAAGAAACCCTGGGCGGGTATATCGTTCATAACATTCCCTTCCCGGTAGAGACGAATCCCGAAGCGCTGGCCTGGCTCAAGCAGATGGCGCCAATTCAGATTGAACAACCATATCAGATTACGTACTTACACTCCTATGCGCAAGATAGCCCCTGGTTTGCAGGCCTGACCAACAAGAAATTGTTGGCGAATCAGGATGCCGAAAGTGGTTATACCTATGCTACGCCGCGCGGGCATGATATGTATACCGGTGCAGAAACGCACTGGATTGACATCACCGACCGCAAAGCCGAAATACACGCCTTTACCGTTTGCCATTTTGGCTCTGAAGAGTTCCTTCCGGATACGCCTTTTGTCCTGGCGTTGATCAAATTCGAAGGCGTCAACACCTTGCTGCTGACTCGCATTACGGGTATTGACCCAATGGAAGCCTCGCTGGATTGGATTGGTATGCAAGTCGCCCCCAAATTCTTGCGCAATAGCAAACTCAAACCTACCGACGTATATTTTGTGCCGGTGTAAAACATAAAGGGGGGGGAAACTGCTCAGGTTGACGCCTCCGCAGGAAACAGGCCGCCAAAAAGGGTACGGCTCCCCAGGCATACCCTTTTTGGCGGCGTATCCTCTTTGTGGGAATGCAACTTGCACCTGTCTAGCACTGTGTCTGCTCATCTTGCTCCCGCCAAATCTCAAAATCTAGGCCCGATGGTCGCGATATATCGCGATCGCCCGTTGTTGTGGCGCGATCTTTTTGCGCTATTTGTGCCCGCGCTGCTGGCAGTTTTATTGCCATTGCTCTATGGTTTTATGCGCAACCTGTATGCCCGGGCCAATTACGGCCTGCTGGCGGCGCGCGCCTGGAGCCGTCCGTGGTATGCACTGGCGCTGATTGCCGCGGTTCCTTTGCTGCTCCTGGCGCTGCGCCGCGTGCGTCGGGCGCACCGGCGGGTGGCGTTGCACAAAAATGGTCTCCGGATTGAATGGACAGGCGGTCAGCAGCATGTTTTTCTGTGGGAACAATTATCCGGTCTGAGTTGCTCCGCGATTGAAAATAGCTTTCTTGGATTTCAGCTTGGCACGCGTTATCAAATGACATTTTTCCCGCGCGCGGGCGCTGCGCTGCAGATTGACGATCACCTTCAGAATTTGCCGGATTTAATGGCGCGCGTGAAGGCAAAACTGCACCCGCGCTGGCTCCCCCAGATGCGGGCCGCCCTCCGGCGGGGCGAGACGCTCTCATTTGGGGTGGTTTCTGTCCATCAAGGCTGGATTCGCCTCCGGGGGCGGTCGATCCCTTGGGCGCAAGTATCCCGCCTGAGCGTCGTCCGCGGGCATCTGGTGGTAGAATCCGGCCTCATGCGCCGCGTTAAAATCCCGGTTTACAAAATCCCGAATATCGAACTACTCATCCAACTGCTCCAAGAAGGGGTGATTTCATGAAGTTCAGAACGACCCGTTCGTTCGTCGTACTTGTCTTGCTGGTGTTGATGACAGGCTGCCAGCTTGTGCTGCCGACGCCCGTCGCACAGCCGAGCGCAACGCCCGCGCAAGCTGAAATTGGCGCAGATATGGCGTTGGTGACATTTTTTGTCGAAGTGCCTGCCGACACCCCCGCTGACCCACCAGTTTTGCTGAGTGTACTTGACGAAGTCACCGGCCTGGCGCTGAACGCGCAGCGTTATCCGATGGAGCGCGTGGATGAAACGCATTATGTGGTGGGGTTGCCGTTGCCATTGGGTACGGTGGTAAAGTATCGCTATTCCCGGCAGGGGAATGTGCTCGGTGAAGAGCATACCAGCGATGGGCGCGCGGTGCGTTATCGTTTATATGTTGTCGCTGCTCCCGGTGATGTGAATGACGTGGTCGCGCGTTGGAATGATACCCGCTTCAGTGATCAGCCAACCGGGCGGATTACTGGAACCGTGCGCGCTGCCGAGACCGATACGCCCCTGGCCGGGTTGTTGGTGACGGCTGGTGGTATGCACGCGTTGACCAATAGTGAAGGCCATTTTTTATTTGAAGGCTTGCTGCCAGGCACGCACAACCTTGTGGTGTATCCACTGGATGGCGCGTACAGCACCTTTCAGCAGGGGGCCTTTGTGGCCGCGGAATCGAACACGCCCGCCGAAATTACGCTGATTCCGGCTACGTATGCCGATGTGACCTTTTTGCTGCACGTCCCTGAAGATACACCGCCCGTAGTACCGCTGCGCATTGCAGGGAATTTGTTGCAGCTCGGTAATACGTTTGCTGATCTGTCTGGCGGGATGAGTGTGCTGGCCTCGCGCATGCCAATGCTTACATATTTGTCTGGAAATACGTATGGCATTATTCTTTCGTTGCCGGTGGGCGCCGATGTGCGCTATAAGTACACGCTTGGGGATGGCTTTTGGAACAGCGAACGCAGCCCCGATGGTTCTTTTGTAGTGCGCCAGTTGGTGGTGCCGCCGGGAGGCCTCGAGATTGAAGAAAGCGTTGAAACCTGGCAAGCCGGAGATGCTGCGCCGATTACCTTTGATATTATTGTCCCCGAATTGACGCCGATGGACGAGGGCGTTTCGATCCAGTTTCACCCCTACGGTTGGACTGAGCCGCTGCGCATGTGGCATCTGGGTGGGCAGCGGTGGGCCTACATTCTCTACAGCCCGCTCGACCTGATTGATCAGCTTGGCTACCGTTATTGCCGCGCCGACCAGTGCGGCCATGCCGATGACGAACGCACTCCCGGGGTTTTTACCTCCGGCCAGATTATTGAAACCAGCCCCGATCCGCAGGGCCTGCCCGATGTGGTTGAAGAATGGCGCTGGCTATATCCCGAACTGCCCGAAGTCGATCTTCTCGAAACCTCGGTTACACCGCGTAGCGCAAGCTTCTTCGCTGGAATCGAGATGCAAACGTTTTACCAACCTTCGTTGATTCCCTATGTACCCACTGCGTTGGATGAGATCGCCCGTCGCGGAGCCAACCAGGTGATTTATACCCCCAGTTGGACGTTTACGCGTTCCGATCCACCGGTGTTGGAACTGGTCACCGGGCAAGATATTCTATGGCCTGAGATGATGACCATGATTGAACAGGCTGGCGACCGCGACCTGAATGTGGCTCTACGCCCTGTGCCGCGTTTTCCCACCGCGGTAGATGTTTGGTGGAGCGCCACGCCGCTCGATTTTCCGTTTTGGGTTTCATTTTTTGACCAATATCGCGCCTTCGCCTTGCATCACGCCGATTTAGCGCAGCGCAGCGGCGCGCAGATGCTCATCCTCGGTGGCGACTGGATGGCCCCGGCGTTGCCCGCTGGAACCCTGGCAGATGGGACAACATCGAATTTGCCACAAGACGCCAATCAACGTTATCAGGCGCTGATTGGCGAAATTCGGGCGCGTTTTGATGGCACGCTGGCCTGGGCGTTGCCGTATGATGAAAATCTCATTACGCCTCCTGAATTTTTGAATGCGGTTGATCAGGTTTATGTACTCTGGTCTGCGCCCCTGGATGATGAGGTGGATGTTGCGACCGAAGCTTTGCAAGCCGAGGCTGCGCGTCTCATCGCAACGGAGATCAAAGCCCTGCAAACATCAATCGGTAGTAAACCCATTATCATTAGTATGGCCTATCCCTCGGTCGAAGGGGCGTTTACCGGCTGCCTGCTTGATCCCTTTGTAGAATGCCTCTCCCCCGAAGCATTGAATTATCCCGCCCCCGACGTGCCCTTGCTGATCGTCAACTTTGTCGAGCAGGCCAAAGCCTACGATGCTGTCTTGGCAGCGATCAACCAATTTGACTGGATTAACGGTGTTGTTTCGCGTGGCTACTATATCCCCGCCGTGTTGCAAGATAAATCAACCTCGGTGCATGGCAAACCGGCTGAGGATGTGCTGCAATATTGGTATGGGCATTTCTTGGGGGTAGAGTAGAGATGCTGGTGCATCGTAAATCGAACAGAGTAAGGCCGATAGATTCTAAACAAATCAACGATTGTCTAAATCCAATGGCCCCTTCAGGGGATCGTCGGCTACTGGTGTCATCCCTGCTTCTTTGAGTTGGGCGCGTAATTTGATGATGACTTGTTTGAGTTCTGCCATGCGCACCTCGCGTCCGGTCATGGCGTTGACCAGGATTTGCAGTTCGCCCGTTCGATCTTCAACGCGTTCCTCTAATTCGCTGGCAAGTTGCTTATAGCGTTGCTCACTCTCTTGCAAGGCTTCTGCGGCGCGTTTGCGTTGTGAAATATCGCGTGTAATCCCAATAAATCCGCTTGGCTGTCCGGAAGCATCCACAACCAGAGTCGATACAACTTCTGCATCAATCCAGTGACCATCTTTATGCCGCATTTGGTAGTGCATGGGTTGGATGGTGTGTTCGCTGCCGTTGGCAAGCCGGTTTTGAATTACGGTCCGCATTTGTGCTCTGCCTTCTTCCGTCAACAAATCACTGGCTTTGATGTTAAGGGCTTCTTCTACTGTATAGCCAAATACACGTTCTATGGCCGGGCTGCAGTAGGTAAATTGTGTGTCGAGATTCATTTGCCAAACGATATCCTTGGCGCGTTCGGTAATCAGCCGATAGCGTTCGTCACTGATACGTAAAGCATTTTCGGTATTTTTTCGTGCGCGCACTTCAGATTGCAATTCAGTTAGCGATTGCTGAAGTTGCAGCGCCATGATATCGAAAGATTTTGACAAATTATCAATTTCAGCAATATGCGTGCCAGGTGTCTCGGTTTCCCAGTTACCTTGCGCGAGCGACTGGGCCGACTTGTTGAGATTTTTGATCGGGATGGCTATCCAGCGGGCCGTTTGAATTCCAGCTATCAGCGTAATAATAAATGTGGCACTGATGAGGATGAGCGTGGTCAGGTTGTTTTGCTGGATCTGCCCCATAAAATCGGCCTCGGGGATCACCACCACAATCAACCAATCGATGCCATACGCATCGCTCAAACGTGATACCTGAACAAAGAAACGACTTCCATTCAGCGTATATTCCAAATGTGCCTCTTGCGGGATATTTTCGTAATCCCCGTATTGGGCTTTGAGAAATTCTGCCGTAGAACGAATAATCGGTATTTGGCTTTCATCTGCCGATAAACGACTTTGTGGATTTTCAGTATCCAGACTGGTAAACAGTTTTTCATCGGCGGACGATGCCACTAATAACCCCGAGCGTTCTATGATAAAACCCTGCCCGCTTTTTCCAATTTTTAATTCTTTCAGGAATGCGCTGATATGCGATGCAAAAATATCAATTGAAGTCACACCTAATAGATTCTGATTTTTATCATAAACAGGCGCGCTGGCAGCGATCGCCAGGTCTTGACCGGTGAAGAGGATATACATATCGCTCCAGGTCGGACCTTTTTTATCCACAGCGCCCAAAAACCAGGGTCGCGTGCGCGCATCGAAATAATCTAAAGCTACCAGCGTATCGCCGCGTTCACCTGAGCGAGTGGTGGCATATTTACGCCAGGGGCCATCGGAGGATTCTTCGGTAGTTGTGATATAAAAAGAACCATCCGCACCCTCTCGCCCCGCACCCACCATGCCGCCTTCCGCATAACCAAAATAAATACTGGTTACGGTTTCAAAGTAGTGAATTTGATTAAGGAAAATACTTTCAAGTGCAGCCGGGTCGTTAATATTAATGCCCCCATTCTGAATAACATTGGTATTTCGCTTAATAATTCGCTGAGGCGTTTCCAGAAAAACTTCTAAATGGTCCAGTATCCGCGTGGTAATTTCATTGCGGAGTTGGTTGGCAACATCATTGACGGCTCTGCGTCCGTTCTGATTCGATAAATACCCAACCAGCCCAATCGACAGGGTGGTAATAAGTAGAAAAGGGATGAGAAAAAGTGTCTGTAAAGACACTTTTGGGGTTTTGAATGAATTCATGGTAGTTTTCATCGCGAGAATGTGATCCTGGTTTATAATTCTCAGAAACCGATTATTTGAACACTGGGTGATTGCCATGCGCC
>JACKQG010002961.1_pt1 | contig 21438 bp, 16 predicted proteins | sample 8237621 | NCBI WGS metagenome assembly JACKQG01 (sample SAMN15677084, study PRJNA649215) | marine metagenome | biome: marine; feature: Black Sea; material: saline water; isolation source: suspended particulate matter (SPM) from the Black Sea western gyre | collected 2013-06-09/2013-06-10 | depth... | reverse complement strand
ATTTGTTACCGACAACAGCAGGGGAGAATTCGTAAAACTCATTCCTCATGAAAGATTTTGCTTATTGGAATTTTTCCCATATCTTCCACGATTAAATCAGCTTCTTGTAAGTATTTTTCATCTTTAATTGTGGTTTTTACTGCAACACAATACATCCCGGCTGCTTTAGCTGCTTTTATTCCCAAAGGTGCATTTTCAATGACAACGCATTCTTCCGGTTTAACGCCTAATTTCTTGGCGCCGGTTAAAAATGGTTCAGGATGTGGTTTGTTATTCACGACTGAATCTCCCGTAACAATCGCCCCAAATTTGTCCAAAAATTTTTCACCCGTGATAACGCTTACATTAAATAATATCGACCCGGTAACTATTCCAATTTTCACCGACATCTTATGCAATTGTTCGACAATTTTTTTTGTCCCTGGATAGACCTGTGCTTTTGTGATATTATTGAAAATTTGTCGCTTGTTTTTAACAATAGCATCTAATTCATGTTCATCTAAATTTAATCCTTTTTCAATTGCGATGTCTGCGGCAATTGAATTAGCTATTTGTCCTTCCCGATAATAAATATCATCGGGTAAAATTTTTATTTTATAATCCGCAAATGCTTTCTGCCATGCCTGAACATGATAAGGCAATGTCCCGGCTATTACACCATCAAAATCAAATAATACAGCTTTGTATTTCAAGTAATGCTCCCTTTCAATTCTAGTCTTCAGTTATGATTTCATTGTAATTACTATTGAGATACAATCGTTTAAAATTACATGTGTTATGTTTTAAATAGAATTCGAGTACACAATCGTAAATCCAAAATCGTAAATTAAGATCAGCCCATTTTTATCGGTTCAAAATTCATAAAATCAGCATGGTGGACAATCACTGCCTCGGGACAACGATAACCGCTGTCACCCTCTTTAGCGTGCACTGCAATCATGTGAACGACTTTGTCAGGCAGATCGTGTCGCATTGCTAATCCAGCGCCGCTGAAAGGATGACGCAGCAATTTACCCATTGGGCTCTTTTTAATGCCATCATCACAGTCCGCATATTCAACAATTTTACCTACATCATGGAGCAATCCACCGGAGACGATCATATCCATATCCAGTTCATAAGCGCCGCCATTGAACTGAACTAATTGCTTTGCTGCTTCAATCGCGACTTTCGTTACACTCCGGGTATGATCGATTATATTAACCGGGCAATCAGGGATGAGCAAGGTAAATGGAATTCTCTCCAGATCACTCACTTTCCAGCCACCTTTTTCAATCGCTTCAATCCATACGTTGATACTTTTTTCACGTAATTCTTCATCTTTGATCAGGTCAAATTCCGGGAATATTTTTGTTAGTTCTTCTTTCATTTTTTCTCCATGATTTAATAGTTACTGTTTGCAATTTAAATAGTGTTTGTCCAAGATGTCATTCCCGCATGTTTTTAGCGGGAATCCATTTTGTTATACAAGGAGATTCCGGCTTAAAAGATTACCGGAATGACAAAAACGGAGCTTTCTCGGACAGATACTAAATATTTATTTCTCTCTCTCCTTCTTCTCCCCCATTATTTTATACTGTCGTTTGGAAAATTTAAAAATATTATTTCTTTTCCCAATCAAGGTCAACTTTTTTGTTGGATCAGAAAAAATATTTCTCATCGATTGCGCAGGATTCTTTGGGTCAAATTCTCCTTCAACCGTAAATCCGAAACTGCCAATTTCATTTTCTTCTCCTTTGAAGGGCAGCGGATCAGAACCAGCCATTACCCGGAATCCTTTTTGTTCAGCTTTTTTTATTAATTTCGGTTTGAGCCAAACAGTGGGGCGCATGGTAGTTTCACCGATGTAGATGTTCTCCGGTGATTGTTTTTCTATTTGTTCATTTATAATTTTTCCCCGATTCCCAAACCATTTCCCTGGCGCCCAATTTAATGCGGTAATGCCACCAGCGTTTTTTATTAGCGGAATGATTTCATCCATATTTTTTTCTTTATCCGATACATTGTAATCGGAAATCAAAGAGAGTGCTTCCAGGTTTTCACTGGTTACTAACTGACGACCGGCAAAAATGTATAAAATCGTTTCACTATTTTTTTCAACTTTGATCGTTAAATTATCTTTTGCTTTTACAAATTTTATTTCGCCCTGGTTATACTTTTCCGGGGAATTTGCCAATTCATCGAAAAAGTTTGTATCTGATCGTTCAACCAACAGCAAAACCGGTACAGCATTCGTCAAATTTATGTTTTTTTTCTTTGCGTTTGAAAGCAGGTTTTTTCGTCCTTTTTTGATTGCTTGTATTAAATCAAAAACCGGGTACAGATGGATATGTCCATCTATCAGTAAAGTCGTCTGCGCCATGGGGTAAACTCCTTCAGTATGCTATCAATATTAGATGGTAAGAAAACTATTTTTTTTTAGCTACGATTATTTTTTCGCAGAATTATTTGTAGCAGAATAATTTTGCTCTCTATCTCTTATTATTCTGCTATCAATTATTCTGCTAATTTTTTTGCAAACTTCTGATAACTTTCTATTTCATAAATTATTCTGACATTTGATTTTGATTGGATTCATTCTTCCTTCAAATGGTTTAATGTTTTCCCATCTTCTTTATATATTCAATTCGGTTATCAGTTGTAATTACCGGAAACATGGGAACAACAAAAGGATAGGGCTGGTGCTGTTGTTTCACTAATAAATCGATACTTGTCAGGGCTATATCTTCGAACGCTTCGAAATCAAGCTCAACTTTTTTGTAATATTTCTGTTGCAAACTGTCTGTGTAAACGTTCAAATGTTCGCCCATAATACGCATATAGTCTTTTGCAAAACTTCTCTTTTCACCGACAGATTTCAGGTACAGGTTTTTTTGATAGATTGCCAAAAAAGCATCACGCCACATGTTTTCGTTTCGCAGGACAACATCAACCTTGTCATATCCTTTTTTATAGGCTTCCTCTGTTACAAAAAAATCCCTGATCAAGTCAACAACAGCCAACCTGAATTGTACGGGGAATTCATTCGAGTCCATTTTTCTTTCCCGAAAGACCAGCGGATGAGACATGAGTTCTTTTCTAAAATCTTCAACAAGCCAGGTTCTTCCATCAATTGTAAAAAACGGTTGTTTTAAAATATCCTTTTCAACCAGTTCGTCCAGAGCATTTTGTTCTTTCTTTTCAATATCCCATATTTCTTCTTTTATCGATTCTTTCCTTTCCTCGTCCGAGGTAAAATAAATTTCAAAAAATATTTTATTTAGTTTCCAAAAAGTATCATCCGCAAAATCAATTGTCTTGCCGCGCATTATTTCAGCAAGTTTTTTGTTCCAAATTGCGCTGGATTTGATCCTGGTTAATTCTTCATCAACATCGTTCCACCTTTTTTGAATTTGATTTTGAGTGATCATTTTTGTGTCTGACCAGCCTGTAATTTTAATGATCAAAAAATCGTTCTTCCCAATCTTAATTGGTGGAAGCACCTGTCCTTTTTTATAATTTTTTGAGAACAAAACTTCTGTAATTTTTCCATGCTCATGTCTCCCCCAGCTTACTTTTCTTTTGGGGATTAATGAATCACTATAAACATCCTGAAATAATGTTTCAAAATAATTACTCTCATTTACTAAATTATCTGTTACACCTTCAACTGCTGAAGCATTATTCAGGGAATAATATTCAATTTCATATTCCCGCCCGGCAAATTGATAAAATTGTTTTATTTGAGAGGAATCCAATTTTACCTTTTGTGTCGCTTCCTGGTTATGCATCCACTGACGCATAACCTGTTCTCTTCTACCTTTCAAATAAGCCAGAAATTCTTCATTACTTAACAATGGATTTTGCTCTCCAGCTTCCAATACAAGCAATTTTTCAGCGATGAGAGAATTCAAAATAATTTTCTTGTGAATATAATTATTATGTTTGCAAAAAGGCGGACGAATGGTGAATTCAGCCCGGCGAATAAATTCATTCAGGCTGATGGTTACCTGGTCATCGATGCGGACTAATATTTTTTCTTCCGGCTGTTTAATTTCAGTCTTCTCGCATGACAGGGAGAAAAGGAGGAAAATTATGTTTATAATTATTATTTTTCTAAAATTCTGATTTTTCATATAATACAGTTCTTTTATATGCTGTGTGATACTCAAAGCCTCGATTATCTATTTTACTCCGCAAAAGGATTTAATTCCTGTACCCGCAGGGTGTGTAAAGATTTTATTGGTTTTTGTTGAAAATAAAAGGCTCACGCCTTAATTCCGTGATTAATACAATACATGGGTGAAATTGTTGCTTAAAACTTAATGACATTGACCACTCACTAATCACAACTCACGACTCACCACTATTCCATCTCAAGAATATAGTGATAATTGATCTCATGCCATTTTGCCCATTTCCCATCACCTCTCATGAAAAAGTAATTTTCAGCAAAAATGCCAGGCTCTGTAGGTTTACTGCCGGTAAAATTTTGATAGGTTAGTGACTCGCCTGTAATCCAAGAATTTAGCCTCCTGTTTCCAAAGAGAAAAGTTAATCCGATCCAATTATTTTCTATAAAGGGATGTCGATTATCAATGAGGAAATTGCTTTCATCCGCACTGTTTATAGTTACTAAATGCCCGCCGGCTTTCTCACAAACATCTCTGCTCTGTGTCCATAACATTTTATATAACGACATATAATAGTGATGCCCATTTAATTCTCCCATATAAAAGAAATATAAAGGGTCTGCCCAATGTTTCATAACTTTCACCGGGATCGTCTTTTTTGCTACATTCGTGCTATCTTCCAAAACGAAATTGGTGGCAGTTCCCTCCAGCCCCATTGCAATGGCAAAAGCTATCGCCTGGGAATCCGGGCTGACCATAATCTTTAAAACATTTTCATTTCCGGAATTCCAGGTAAAATCAGGTCTGCCGGGTAAAACACTGCTGGCGACTAACTCTAACGTGTCGCCTTCATTTATGAACAAGGTATCAATTCCAATTGGGCGCTCCGAAGACATATTTATGAATATGCCCTGTCCCCTATCTTCAGGATCAACTTTTGGTTCCACAGTGTTAATATCACGACAGGCAAAATTGAAAATGAATGCGACGAAAATTAATAACAATATAATTTTTACTTTCATGATTGTTTACCTTCCTTTTGTACTTTTTTTATCCTTTTTTACATCCCCCCTTTTCCCCTACCCTTCGGGCATCTTCGACCTTCAAAAAGGGGGGAATCGCTAATAATCCCCCTTTGAAGGGGGACACAGGGGGATGTTTTAATTGACTTAAGTATCTTCCATAAGCTTATCCGTTAATTTGGATTTAACTTTGTGCACCCTTCGGGTATTAAAACCTTCGTGTCTTTGTGGCGATAAATTTTTCTCTTATTGAACACAGTATTTAAAACACAACCGAAAAACTTGTACAATGCACATTTCCCAGTATGCCGATTGACTGGTAGGCATAATCAAATTTTAAACATCTCGATGGTGATAACCACAGTTTAACACCGCCTCCGAATGTTGCGCCATATTGTGCGCTATCAAATGCTTTATCATCTTTGTCTTCTGATTTTTGCCGGAATAATGCCTTATAACCACCGCGCAGGAAAAAGTCACCAAACCCGGGAGCGGTTAATTTATACTGCACGCCAAAATTTGTTGATTCTCCCATGTTGTTTGGATGCAAAGCGTCAGCTTCAATTGTTACGCGCTGATTTGAGGTAACGATGGGATCAATCGCCACACCAACCCTGAAAAGCAGGGGAAGTTCCCATTGTCCCATTTTATACTTGCCCTGCACGTTTTGATAATTTCCCTGTTCATCCGGTGCAATATCCACAGGAAAAAGCAGGTCGTATCCATCGAACTGCATTCTTGTCCCGTAATTTGAAATACTCATACCGATCTTCATTCCGTCTTCATTTCTTCCGGTTCTGGAAAAAAATTCGGTTTGCACCAACACACCGAGATCGACAGCAAATGCGGATGCTTTGGAATGCCAGATTTGTGAAGTGATATATTTCGCAGTCGCGCCAAATTGAAACCAGTTGACCAGACTCCTGGCATAGGACATGCTTAAAACATAATCATAAGCCGTATATCTTTCACCAGTGCCCGCCTGGTAATCCAATGTGGTCACTTCAATATCGCCGTAGTCCAGTCCGAATATACTGAAACCGATGGTACCGATTCTTGGCAATACCAAGCCGAAACCAGCAAACATGGAATTAATATCCACGACCCAGGGTTGATACACAAATGAAACTTCATTTCGCTCCATAAGCGCTAAACCGGCAGGATTCCAATAAATGGAAAACAGGTCATTTGTTGATGCGACAAAGGCATCTCCCATAGCGATACCAGGACTGCCAACGCCCATTTCCAAAAAACCCGCTGCAGTGGTGCCAAACCGCTGCGGTTTCTGTGAAAACAGCAAACTTTGGCAAGACAATACGAGAATTATTACCGTTAATAGTTTTTTATTTATCATCTTATTACCCTTTCAAGTTACTTGATAACACCGAACTTTCCCATTCTTTCTTCGCCGCTTTCATCATCTTTGATATGATAGATGTACATTCCGGCTGCTATTTCCAATCCTTCTTCGGTTAACATATCCCAGTGTAAAACACCATTGTTGGATAGTCCCATTCCGCTAAAAGTTGTCAAAGCATCACCCGGCGCACGAAGTGCACGAATTAAAACGCCATTTACAGTCAATATCTTCACCGTACAATTTTGAGGAATATTAGTGAACATAATTCTTCTTTGTTGATTGAGATATTTGTTGACTGCCGATGTTTCCATCAGGTTTGTAGCAACATAAGGATTGGGAACGACTTTTATTTCATCCATTGTCTTTTTTAACGAATCTTCATTTACAGTTTTATCCAGGCTTACTTTTATTATCAATGAATCCGTATTAATAAACGGTCGTTGAAACCTGATACTATAAACATCGTTCGGCGCCGGCAATTTACTTTCATCAGCAGCCTGGAGAAAGTCGATGGCAAATGCAGTTGCTTCCCATTGATTTTTATCATTGAGTTTACCTACTAAAACCTGGTCGCCAATCATATCATATACATCGTTATCATTCAAATCATAAACGATCATATCCAATAAAGTGGGAGCACCAAGCGAATCTGTTTCACTCAAATTTTCCACCCTAAAATTAAACTCCTGCTGATAAATTAGAACCGGAGGATAGAGCGTATTCATATTTGCATCGACGATTCCCAGCGTGTACGAATTACAAAGCGCGGTGTACACTACCTGGTCTGAAAAAACGATATTACAATCCAGCGGGTAAAATTTATTTCCGTAATCAGTGACTCGCAATCTCATCGGTGAATTACCGGGCATCCAACCGGATTTTTCGGGATCCATCTCGGAAGTTCTTGCCCCGATTTGAACGTGTAATTGCATACCATCAAAAATATCCGTTGATTTTGGTTCTGTGTAGGCGAGGTGATAGAAATCATCATCTGTATTTGATGTAAAATTCTTAAAGAATTCCATAACAGTGTTAAAATTTTGTGGTATTTTTGAACCATATTCATCGAAAGTTAGTAAATCGGAATAAACTAATTTTTCAGTATTATCCGTGATATTATAAACATATAATCCGTCGGCAACAAATTGCCTCTTTTTACCTACATGAAAGAAATAGACAGAATCAATAGCTGTGGTGTGAAATTTTATTTTATAAACGCGATCATTTCGAAAAGCATCAGATGCAATGATCTCCGGGATAATTGAGCCGGTACCTACAACACCACTGTTATCTATTTCATATTTTGTCGATGATGAAATACCGGCAGCCCTGGCACCTGGCGTTACGATGGCGACGTTTTGACCAATGAACTCGACATTCTCAAATTCGTCCTTCCTGATGACAACGTTATTCTCTGATGGTGAAATGCCGTATTTATCATCCTGAGCAATAACGCTGGTTCCTTTTAATCTATCCGGTGGTATTCCATAATCATAAGCTGCCACTGCATAATAGTAGGTTCTGCCGTTTTTAACATTTTCATCTTTAAAGGAATAAGCTAACCCGGTATCAAATCCAAGATTATAAGCCATACCATTTAGCAAACCATAATCTGTAAAACCTTGTTTCCCATTCCTTAAATCACATTGAAATATTGGTTTCATCAATGTTTTTGTGCCATAACCATCGGTAATGACAACCGGATCGGTAAAATCCCTGTCAGTAGCGCGGTATATTTTGTAGCCTTCAAAATCGTTTTCATTATTTAGAAGCGATTCCCTGGTTTTTTTATCAGCCCGATCATCCCAGACCAGGTAAACGAAACCATCGCCGGGAATGGCAGACAATCTTGGCATAGCCGGGGGTTGAGCAAAACGATAGTCTTTTTCATAAATAATCTGCACCGTTTTCTTCAGCGTAAATAATGCCGGCGCCGAATGAGGCGCTATCTTCAATCCTGATAAATCGTCATACGAATGCAATTCGGCTAGCGAAATAAATTCTGTCCTGCCCTGATAGAGGGGGAAAATCGCGGACGAAAAAAGCTCAAATAAATTACTGATATTTGCGGCGCCTTCTTCCAATGAATCGACCATCGCCATCCTGTCCCAAACTGACTCATCATGCTTGAACCAGCCTTTGTATGGTTCAACGTGGGGTACAGCTTCGTAAAACATAAGCGTTGTTAATCCAAGCATGTCTGTTTCAGAAACATCTGTCCAGCCAAAATTCGGTTCGGCATAACCTTCACTTAAATCGGGTTGATGATTACATTCTGTGCCATCTTCATCCGGCCCAAAATAATTTTCTTCACCAGGCGCTACACCATCCAAACCAATATCGTCACCAGCAAATTCATCATCGTCATATTTTCCATTATCATTTAAATCTTCGCCATCCTGCCAGTCCTGATCTTCATCCCCTTCGAAATGATCTTTCAGGTCTTCCTCTTGAAGTCCATAAAAACTTAAAAATTTCGTGAGATCATCTATTCCGGCAGTTGCTCCTATTTTGATACCAGCCGGGTTGTCCCGTTTTTCGTCAAGCAAACCATCATCATCATTGTCCTTCTCATCATTCGAAATTCCGGGACTTTCAAGGAATGCAAAGCCTTGAGTGCCGGTGTTATATCCATCTTCACCAACGCCATCCGTATCCCAGGTATAGGCTAAATTGGCTATTTTGTCAAAACTGCCATCCTCTCCCCTATTTTCACCGCCGATGTCATTATCGATCCAATAGCCAAAAGCAACATACGGTAGATCGTAATCAGAAATGTTGGCAATCGTATATTCCCAAAAAATACAATCCTGTGCCATTGGATTGTTCCACTGAAAGCCCCTTTGTTTAACCCGCACACCGAGACCGCCCCAGGGTTTTCCATTCTGAACCGTTACGCCGGAATGGATGTCACCAATGTTAATGCCCGGACGCGGATAATATTTCACCATATCATCATCGCCTAAATATTCAAGATCCTGGGCATCGTTTGCCACAAAGTAACATTCCAGGTCTGATCTTATCTGCCCGCGACCAAAACGACCGTCCCATTCTCCGGGCCAGTGTAATGCACTATTGCTAAAGGGCCATCCTGCTTTGGGCCACGATGTGGTATCATTACTGAGCGCCGGGGATTCACTGGAGTTATTCATATAGCCAGGCGCCGGATGAAATCCCCACTCAATTTGACCGGTTTCATCACGATCCATTTCTTCCCGGTAATTCGTCTGGCAGTAAAATAACGAATCAAGCAAACCCTTACGAAGCAGATCTTTGATATCGGTCGTATCTGTTACCGGCTGGGTTTTGTTTTGTAAATAAACTTTAGCGCTAACCAGCAGACCAATCCCATCATGCATGACATTTCCGCCAATACCTTTGGGCCAGCGGGCAGCATCCTTTCTTGGATAGTCTCCCAATTCAGTGTTGTTTTTAAAAAGTAGTTGCACCCGGTTGCCCTGCATAAATCCTTCCCGCTCCAGATGCGGATCCCCGGCGCCATCTGATGGTCCTTCATAAATCTTACCTTGAGCCGATAAATTTGTGCTAATAAATATCAGGATCCCGATTGTAAGTAATACGTGGATTATCCTTTTCATATTTTTTCCTTTCAGTTCTTGTTTTTTGTTATTAATGTATTAGCATCTTTGAAAAAAATACACCAATAATTCAATTTTTATATTTTTGTCAGGTAAAGGCAAAGGTATAGGTAAAGAAGAATAGATAACTTTACCTTTGCCTTTACCTGTACCTTTTTATTCTATTGTTTAGAATAAGAAATATTTTTGCTCTTTGGGCAACTAATTAACTGCTTGGTATCTAAAATACAACCCCCAATCCAATTTTCACTAATCGCGGCGCAGACCAGTTTGAAGGACTATAAATCCGTTCTTCGTAGGTGCTGAAATCACTCCAATGTCCAAGAAGGTCGTCGGGACGAATGATCGCCTGGTTCGTTCTCCCTGTATTGGAATTTACACCATACTCATTCATACGATCCAACAAATTATAAACGCGAACTGTCAGCCTGAATTTCATTCCCTTATACGCAGGCAAGTCATAAAAGGCTTGTAAATCTACAGTATAATGAAAAGGCTTTTTGCTATTATTGGGATATAAATTCACCCGGTTCAAAGGATTCTGATCAATCGGGGACCAGGAATAAGCTGATCCGGAACCAAAATAACCTGTTGCTGTAACGCCATAATCGGAAGTGTTATACCCGGCTGTTACATTAAAAGTGTGACGTTGATCCCAGGGCATGGGGATTAATGTTGGGATCGGGTCCTGGCTATTTCCAGCCCGGCTAAAAGTAAAGGTGGGATTATCCGCGTTGCCACGGGTATATTGCAACGTGTAATTAATTTCAGAATAGAAATGCCCAACCTCTGTATGAAACTTCAATTCAAGTCCACGGGCATTTCCGTAATCTTTGTTGCCGTATAAACCATACCTGATCTGGTTATAAGTGGTAACAATATTAACGGTTGACAAATTATAAATGTCCCGGTACCATAAAGCAACTTCGAGATCCATATAATCATTTAATACCTGCCACAAACCAATCTCGTAACTTACAGTTTTTTCCGGCTCAACTCGTGGATTGCCTATTGAGCTGGAATAATTGGATGGTGACAAAATAAAGGAATTGTTAAAATACATAGTGCTGTGCGGCGGATACTGGTAAAAATGTCCGTAGCTAAAACGAAGTAACGCTGTCTTACCCAGTTGATAAGAAAATCCGAGTCGGGGTGCTAAATTAGTTTTTGCTTTAGCATTTGGATATGTTGATACCCATTCCGGCTGATCTTCTTTTGCCAACAAATTTCCAGGATTGCGGTAATTTGATGGGTAAACTGTTTTCGGGTCAAAATATTCGAACCGCAAGCCGAGATCAACAACCATGTTGTCAAATTCCATTTTATCCGAAATCCAGGCTGCTATTTGAATGGGCTTTTTATAATACAGATCTGCGTATGCTGTTGTGTCATCCATGATTTCCGGGGAGTAAATGTAGTCCGAAGCAGATGTGTTTCTGAAATAATTTAAAACTGAATAATTTCGCACATCGTATCGAAACATGGTCCCTTCAAATCCGCTTGATAAACTATGCGCTTTATTCACCTGCCAGGTAGCATCAATTCTTCCTAAAAACTTTTCTGTCGTGGTCTGGCTGTGCCCTTTATCCTGCCCCCCGGTTACAAAGCCGGTAAAGCTGGCATTGGCAGAGTACTTGTCATGAATATATCTCGGATCCAATGGATTTTCATATAGATAGGAAGCGCCGTAGCTGTTGGTATATGATAATTTTAATTCATAGAAAGCTTTCGGAGAGAGTAAATGGTTTAGCTGGTAAGTTACCATGTGACTCTCGCCGTACCCCACATTCCTGCCATCCGGCTTATATTTACGGCTGTGGCTGTATCCCTGTCCCTGCCCCGTATCCAAAATGTACATCAGGGACATTTTCAAATCTTTTAGCTTATAAGTTAACTTGCCATTAACATCAAAACTTTTTCCCCAACTCATTGGAACATAGGAACTATCGCCGGTGTGTTCATTAAAAAAATAATTTCCGTCCCGATCATAAGCCAGAGAATCCTGGAAGTATGCATAATTAGGTTCGTCAGTAACGTTAAAGCGGCGAATTCCGCTCAAATAATTTTTATTGTCCTGTACCCTGCCGCTGACAAAGAAAGTAAGATTATTTCCCAAAACAGGGCCATGGAGCATGAATTTGTAGTCCTGGTTTCTGGCGATTTCACTGGCTTTCAAGCCAATAAAAACATCATTGTGAGGCGTATAATAGTTGCCAAAATAACCTTCGAGCTTGCCATGGAATTTACGCCCGCCTTCTTTGGTGACCATGTTGACCACACCACTCATCGCCTCTCCGTACTTGGCATTGAAGGTACCGGTTATCACTTCAACTTCTTGAACAGCATCCGGGTCGATACCAACCATGCTGCCGCGATTCAATCCATTGTAAAGGGAAATGCCATCGATCAAATAAACAGTTTCATTACTTCTCCCCCCACGGACGTGACCGACCACCACACCAGGCTGCATTGCTACAACACCGCCGGTACTTTCAATAGGTAATATCTCCATATCCTTCGATGACACATTGCGGATTGAACTTGTCTGATCTTTTTTGATGGAAATCTTACTTGCAGTTACGACTACTTCCTCTCCCAGATCGATTGCAGTTTCTTCAAGTTCAATTTTTAGTGAAGTTGTGCGGTTGACTGATACACGAACACCTTCAATTTTTTTGTGCCTGTAACCGATAAGCTGCACTTTTAAATCGTAGCTGCCAGGGGGCACATTAAGGATAAAAAAACTTCCATCCAATCCCGCTGCCGCGCCTAAATAGGTGCCATCGATTAAGACATTCACACCGGCGAGACCATCGCCGGTACTTTTGTCCGTTATCAAGCCGGATATTTTTCCAGTCGTTTGAGCGAAGACATTACCAGCTATCAGTACAACAAAAATGGTAAAAAGTAAAATTCTTCTCATAAGTTGTTCCTTTCTAAAAGTGAGAAAGTATGATATTTTAGTTGGGTACTTATACATTAATATCGACATTGCTCTCGTCGTTTTTTTAAATATTAATATTAGGGATTAGGGATTATTGGAGCGGTGGAGTAATGGAGTATTGAAGTTCAAAATTTCCAGAACTCCAAAAATCCATTAATCCAATACTCCAATATATTTGTTTACCGCTTCATCAAATCAATCATCTCCCGCACGGCTCTGTCCATTCCAACTAACACTGCTTTAGAAATAATTGAGTGACCGATGTTTAACTCTTCGATCTGTTTGATTTTGGCTACATCAACAACATTTTGATAATTCAAACCATGACCGGCGCTTACGCCAAGTCCCATTTTTGCAGCGGCTGCTGCCATGGATTTTATTCTCTCCAACTCATCCATGACCTGGTTCAAATCGTCCGCATTCGCATAAGATCCGGTATGCAGCTCAACATAATCAGCGCCTAATTTTGCTGCTGCTTTAATTTGGTAAATATCCGGATCGATGAAAAAGCTGACAACAATATTATTAGCGCGTAAGCTTGAAGTTACTTCTTCGAGATAATCATAATTTGTTGTGATGTCTAATCCGCCTTCGGTGGTGATTTCCTGCCTCCGTTCAGGAACCAATGTTACCATATCAGGCAGTACATTAATAGCTTTCTTGATCATCTCGTCAGTGGCTGCCATCTTCAAGTTCAAATGCGTTCTGACGATTTGCCGAAGCAGAGAAAGATCCCGGTCTTTAATATGCCGCCGGTCTTCCCGGAGATGACAAACAATCCCATCTGCGCCGGCAAGTTCAACTAACACAGCAGCGCCAATGGGATCAGGTTCAATCCCTTTACGTGCCTCCCGGACAGTTGCCACATGATCGACATTCACTCCCAATCGTACCATAAGCCCTCCAATATTAATTTATGCAAATTATTTAATAACTATCTAGCGAAACTTCACTTCAAACCGATAAGTGCCAAAAGAGGGAGACAAGGAGATGGGGTGAGAGGGAGAAGAAGCCATTAAGTTATACTCAAGCCAAAGTGGTTTTGAGAGTAATGTTTTCGGAGTGCAATCCATTTATGGATTGCGCATCGCATAAAGGCGATGCACTCCGAAATCAATTTTTAAAGATGAATGCTAAAACCAATTTAAGTTTAGTATATTATGATATTTTTCTGCTTTCAAATTCTCCCCTTCTCCCACTCACCTTGTCTCCCGCTCTCCTTGTCCCATTCTAAATGTATAATTACGAAATAAATTATACTTAAACACCCTATGATCAGCCACCCTCGACCAACTCCGAAACAGGCACTACAATAAATCCCTGTTTTTCCAATTTCGGCAATTCTTCCTTCAACACCTCTATCGTCTCTTGATATGGATGCCCGATAATAACGACTTTCCCTTTTCTTTCTGCAATTTTTGCAGCGAGTTTTAATTTATTCCGGATATGCTGCTTTTCTTCATTTTTGCCTCGCTCCAGAAATGTAGCATTTTGCAAAAATTTCAGATTGTATAAAGCCGCAACACCCGGCGATACACTATTCAACGTGGTTTTGCTGTCGATAAACATTTTATTATGTCTTTTAAGCTCTTTAAAAACAGCAGCCATTACCGCTTCATTTTCCGTTGCTTTTGAGCCCATGTGGTTATTTACACCGACTGCATCAGGAAGAACATCAAGGGCTTTTTTTACACGGGCTGCAATCTGTTCTTCGGATAAAGTTGTTAATATTGTAAACTCTGTATCTTCGACTCTCCCCTGCTTGGGCTCCATTGGCAAATGAAGCAAAATTTGTTTTCCATGCTGTTTCGCTTTTTGAGCGATTACTTTTGTGTGTTTCTGTCCGGGAAGGATGGAGAGAGTTATTGGATATTCAAATTCAAGAAAACTTTTGATGGCCTTATTTTCATAATATCCAAAGTCATCAATTATTATAGCAATTTTTCCGGTGGGTCTTTGAATATCTTTATTCTTGCTGAAAAATATGGTGAACAGCGTATCTTTCTTACTGACCACCATCAGGGTGGAATGGCTCCTTTTTAGATTCTCTTTAGAGTTAATGCATTTTAAACCGAGTTTTTTCACCGTTTGAATAATATCAAAAACAATTATTTCAGCCGGTAATTCAGGAGGCAATTGTATCCTAATAGCACGCGTTTTTCTTTTGATCCACGTTTCATTTATATTATAACTCTTAAAAATTTTGTTCAATGAATAGTTCAGTTTTTCGGTTGTGGACATTGTGTTTATGTTGGGAGTAACTTCTTCAACAAAATCAAACTCTTCCATTGAATCAACAGGAGGGGCTGGCAGTTCTTCTATTATCGTCTGCTCCTGGTTTTTTGACCTATCCTCAGGCTTGAACAACATATATATAATAAAAGCGCTAACACCAAATAACATTCCAAGACGCAAAGCCCTGGTGGTAAATTGAAGAAATTTATTTTCCTTACGTTTGTACCTTCTTTTTACAGACAGAGAGGAACGCTTGCGTTTTGTAACAGTCGTTCGCTTTTTATAAGGACGTTTTTTATTTGTTTTCTTCAATTATCTTCCCCTAACCTGGACAAGCCAAAATCAAGTAATATTTTATTTTTAATAGATTAATAGTGAATAGTTCTTATAGTTATCGAACTCACCTCCGGCCCCCTCTCTTAAAAGATGGGGGGAGTAACATTCAGAAATATAAATAGTTAACCATAGTATAATTGATCCCCCCCTTCTCTTTTTAAGAGAAGGTTGAAAATGTCAGCCAGCTGGCGGATAGGGTCGGGGGGATGAGTTAAATAAGAACAATTTCCGACACCATTAATTTATTATAATTCAAATAATTACTAACTGCCCGGACAGACACTAATTAATAAAACTTGCTTTAATCGTACTCCATGAAGGCAGCCTAATTGCCGTGCTGTCAACTGTTGTCTCATAATCTTCCCAACGGGTAATAACCCAATACCCGTTTCGGCGATTGAACCAAAAATCGGCTTTGCCTTTTCCCTGCCGCGGGTAGCTTTCCGATAATACATGATGTAAAACCAATGTATAATCTGTCCTGATCTGGACTGAATCAGGAAAATCATTTCTCGTAAAATCACTATCAAAAGTCAGAGTCCTGGTAGAATCATCAGGAATCGAAGTAAAAATTTTATTAATGTATGTTTGTTCTAACGAAAGATCCCAGCGCTCAAATATTCCAGTGTTCGTGGAAGCTTCGTAAGCATCGGGTATAAATTTAAATAGTTCATTGGAATCAACCAAACATTTCATATAATTTTCAACATTTCTCTCGCGGAATGCAGATTTCATATTTTCCAAAACAATCACCGGATCAGTCGGGAACTGCCAGGAGCTTTGATCTGTACTGGGTGGTTCTGCTTCCCGGGTGGCGAATGGGTTTTTGCAGAAAATAATAAAAATGATCCCAATTATTAAAGAGATTTGTATATTCTTTTTAACCATTTTTTGAGTTTCGTATCTTTTCTAATATTGATAAAAATTTTCGTAACCGTTCACCTGGTAAACAAAGAATGGATGAGATCGGGCAGTTGAAAATGAAAAATTAAATCCAACGGATAAAAAAAAGAATTGATATGAATTTTATTTTATGCTGCCTTTGTCGGATGCTAATTTCTTTTAGGGCAAATTTGTCATGTTTTTTTTAGTCTCATTATCTTCTATGCTTTAAGATTCTTGTACCATCCGTTGGGTTGTTTCTATCCGTTGGTTTACCATCTTGAAGCAATTGTTCTTTCCATCCGTATTTTGCCTGTAATTTCAAAAACGATTTGATCGCTTCCTGCAAGTTACCATTGTAATTATCTTGAACAACTTCTATCAAGTGTTTCTCAACATCCGATGATAAATTTATTGACAACATAATTCACCTGAATTTTATTTCTACTTTGTCACATTATCACTGTTCGCTTGTCATTCCGGTTGAAACGAAGCGGAATACCGGAATCTCAATATGTTGATCAGGAGATTGCGGCAAAAAAGGACGCCGGAATGACAGATGATCGTCATCTTTTTGTAATCTGACAAAGTAGAATTATTATCAAAAAAATTATTTGCAATTCATAAATACTTGTGCTATCTTATCATTAATAAAACTATTTTCTCAACAAGGATTTTTAAAAATGCTCTTTCGACTAATTCTACTCTTCACACTTATTCCACTGATTGAACTTTCCCTTTTAATCGAATTGGGAAAACAAATCGGACTGGGATCAACAATTGCCATTGTTATTTTAACGGGTGTACTTGGCGCCTATCTTGCTAAACATGAAGGATTTATTGTAATCAACCGCATTCAACAAGAATTGAGTCAGGGACACATACCCGCAGCATCTCTTATTGATGGAGTGATCATTCTTGCCGGCGGCTTACTCCTGTTAACTCCCGGACTTCTCACCGATGCCACCGGATTTATGGCGCTTTTTCCTCTCACACGTGATTATCTCAAAAAATTCCTCAAGCAAAAATTCAAACAAAAAATTGATACCGGCGAAATTCACACTTCTTATACAATCGAAGATTAAGGGGGTGGGATAAAATAAGATATCATTCTGATCTCACAAATCGTTATTTATCAGTATTAAAAGAATTTTAAATGTCCAACCTACTTTATCCAACCCCCTGAATGTACAATATAAAATAATTTATTTTATTTAGCAAGTATAAAATTCAACTTTCTTTGAACCTTTTATTATTTAGCGTGTCTTACAGGTTGAGTTCAAATATGCCCACACGGATCAAAAACTCACGCGGAAGGAAGAAAAAAAAATCCGTGTGCGTTTTTGATCCGTGTGGGCAAAATATAAGGAGATTTAAAAATGCGAAAAGTCATTTATTTTCTATTAACTTTGTCTTTTATTTTCTCTACTTTTGTCACTGTTTTTTCACAGGAAGTCAAACCTGAAAAAGTAAGGCGAATTGTTTATGAAATCAAACCAAATGAATGGTACAAACAACAGGCTAAACTGTGGAAAAAAGAGATTGAAAAAGATCCACAAAATGCAGGAGCCTGGCATAATTATTACAATGCCGTACGTTATGAAGATTACGTTAATACAATTAGCACAAAAGAAAAACAGGAAAAACTCCGGAAGATTGTTGAAAATTTAGAAAAAAACGCGCCGGAAAGTTTTGAATGTTATTATTTAAAATACTTCAACAGCAGAGATAAAACGAAAAATATTTCATTAATTGAAAAAGCACAACAGATCGATCCATCAAGACCGGATGTCTATTACGAATTAATCACTCATAATGAAATAAAAGGCAATGAAAAACAAGTAACCTATTATTATCAGCAATTGTATAAAACAAAGGATATTTCACCACAATTAGTAAATTATAATTACAACGTTTTGATGTCAACGGAAGAAAATGCTATTCTATTCACAAATGGTGATAATGATACTTACCCGGCAAGAATGCTGCAGGAAGCAAAGGGGATCAGAAAAGATGTATTGATCATTAACATTCCCATGAGTGGTGTGGAATCATTTTTGAAGAGAAAATTGAAATCAAAAAATATCAAAATTGATTGTAAAAAACTAATGAAGAATTCTATTTCAGTTGATGCGAACCAAAACAAAGCATTTTCCATCTCAACTTTTGTTCAGGAATTGAGTAAACAACTCGCTGAAAAACATCCTGAATACCCCATTTATTTTGCATCAACCGTTTACCAAAATCACTACGCCACTCTCAAAGATGATCTGTATTCTGCCGGGTTGGCGTTTTTGTACAGCAAGGAACGGATCGATAACATAGCCCTTATCAAAAAAAACTTTGAAAAAAATTATCATCTTGACGGTTTGAAGTTTTCCTGGTATGGTGAAAATGAACCAATCAATTCATTTATGAAAAAAATCAATATGAATTATGTAGCGCCAATTATTTTGTTGGCTGAACATTATAAAACAAGCGGGCAACCGGAAAAAATTGTTTCCTGGAAAAATCTGGCAATTAAGATCGGCAAACAAGCTGGCAATGAGGATGTGATAAAATACTTTGAGGATAAGGGAATGTAAACTTGTTGCTGGATGCTTGATGCTGGATTCTGGATGCTTGAATCTGGTTTCTGGATTCTGGATGCTTGAATCTGGTTTCTGGATTCTTGGTACTTGATGCTGGATTCTGGATTCTTGGTACTTGATGCTGGATTCTGGATTCTTGGTACCTGATGCTGGTTGCTTATTGCTGTTTTTTTCTGCATGTTTGCTACGTTCAGTTTATGTAAAAATTATCCAGAAAATTATAGTTGACAACCTCAAAACCAAGTATCCAGGTGCAAGAGACAAGTAACCAGCATCTATCATCAAGCAACAAGCAACGAGTATCCAGCATCCAGAATCAAGGAACAAGTATCCAGCATCCAGAAACAAGGAACAAGCAACCAGAATTAAGGAATGATCAACAACAAAAATAAATATAAAAGATATACTGATGAAACTTTGATGAAGCGCATCGGTAAAGGAAATATTCCCGCCTTTGATGAGCTTTATAATAGGTATAGTAAACGATTGTTATATTATTTTTATCGTATGCTAAGCGGAGACGAAGAAAAAGCCCAGGACTTTTTACAGGATCTATTTCTAAAACTCGTTGAAAAAGCAGCATTGTTCGACCCGGTGAAAAATTTTTCTTCGTGGATATTCACCATCGCATTCAATATGTGTAAAAATGAATATCGAAACAGAAAGGTACGGAATATATTTGATAAAAATTATGATCCGGATTCTTTCACTGCTCACACAGCGAACGATCCATTTATAGCAGAAAAAAAACTCGACCAGGAATTTTTCAAAAACGCTATTTTGCTTGAACTTGATAAATTGGACGAGAAACAACGCAGCACCTTTTTATTGAAATACCAGGAAAATTTTACCATCAAAGAGATAAGCAATATTTTAGGTTGTTCCGAAGGCACAACAAAATCAAGATTATTTTATACGACAAAAAAGTTGGCAGACCGACTTAAGTTATTTGACCTTAATTATTCCTAATGCAGCAAAGCCGCAACCAATAATGAATATAATTTAATTTAAAACAATTGTATCGCAGAATAATTTGTAGCAGAATGATGAAAAGCAATATTTTAAAACTCAACATAACTTTTGTCAACGTTGTATTTTCTTTTTTTTATTATTCTGCTATTAATTATTCTGCCTAATCGTGTACAAAATTTTTGTTAAAATAACAAAGTTTTTGAGAGTAATAGAATAAAAAAATATAATCGCAGTAACTTTTTTACTTCAAACAGTAAGACATATTATGTAGAACTTGAACTCATATTTTAGACATTATTCCTTAATATGAATAATTCAGGTCATCCCGCAACATTCAAAACTACAATGACAGGGCGGGACAATCCAAACAAAGTTAAGGTGTATCAAAATGACTAATTTAAAAAACAACTCCGAAATAAAATGTTCCGAAATTCGGGATTTTCTCATCCGGAAAAATTTCGACAAAATGAAAACGGATATTATAAAATTAATAGAAAAGCATTTAGAGACATGCTCGGGATGCCGACAATACCATAATTCAATAAAGCAGGTACAAAACTCGGTTGAAATAACTTCACAGGATCCGTTAATTCCTGATCCGGGGATCCGAGCTGCTATTATCCGGAAAATGGCTCAACCCAAAGCTGATAAACAGAAATTATTTTTGGTTTTATTTCAGCACATTTGGGAAATTTTAGACTTTCGAATTCCGGTTTACCAGGGAATAATCGGTTTTGCGATAATTTTTCTAATCTTCCTCGGATTGAACAATCCCCAATTTTGGAATAATCAAAATTCACCCGAATCACTGGAATACATTCCTGTGGAGCAACTACAACAGGTTAACGTATTAAACAGCTTAAAATTTATCCAGGAGCAAAAAGTCGGAAAAACCGTAAAAGAGGATACCCTTCTCACACATCTTTTATATACCGTAATGTAGGGCAAGATGGCATCTTGCCTTACAGAACAACGAGTTGGTTACTGGTGAGTTGTGAGTGGTGAGTTGTGAATGGTGAGTGGTTAATTTGGTAATAGGGTAATTGGTTTATTAGGTAATTTGGAATGTGAAGATATTCTAATTACCAAATTACCTGAATTACCCAGTTACCTTATTAACCAGTTAACTGCCCAATGTTATTATTAAGAAACTGCATGCAAATAGACTGAATATAAAATCCCTTATAACCTTATAACTGAAACAGATACTGTAATTTCATAAAATACTGCCTTTCAGTAGATTTGAAACCATAAGGTTTTTCATATTTATTAAAATCATGCGTTGAGCCGATATAAAAAACTGTGAATGGATTCAATCTATACCTGAAAAGCGGATCAATTTGATAATTTCCTGAGAAAGAATTGTATTGAGTGATAATTCTTAG
>JACKQG010002960.1_pt1 | contig 21438 bp, 22 predicted proteins | sample 8237621 | NCBI WGS metagenome assembly JACKQG01 (sample SAMN15677084, study PRJNA649215) | marine metagenome | biome: marine; feature: Black Sea; material: saline water; isolation source: suspended particulate matter (SPM) from the Black Sea western gyre | collected 2013-06-09/2013-06-10 | depth... | reverse complement strand
AGGATGATGGACCACCTTCGGAAAGGAACGCTGAAAACGGATAAGATTAAGGCTCTGATACTGGATGAAGCTGACGAGATGCTCAGCATGGGTTTTATCGAAGACGTCGAATGGATCTTGGAACAAATGCCCGAAAAACGGCAAACCGCTTTGTTTTCGGCCACCATGCCTTCCCAGATAAAGAAATTGGCGGACAAGTATCTGAAGAATCCCGCAGAAATCAACATCCGAGCTAAGACGGCTACTTCATCGAACACCCGACAACGATTCATCCAAAGTCGCAACCCGGAAAAAACGGGTACCTTGCTCCGTATTCTTGAAGTGGAGGATTTTGATGCGGTTCTTGTTTTCTCTCGTACCAAAAACGCCACTTCCGAAATAGCCGAAAGCCTACAGGGGAAAGGCTACGCCGCCGAAGCGCTAAATGGCGACATGGCCCAAAACCTGAGGGAAAAGACCCTCGCCAGAGTTAAAAACGGTAAAATCGACATATTGGTCGCCACGGACGTCGCGGCTCGCGGTCTGGACGTCGACCGCATAAGTCACGTCATCAATTACGATGCGCCTTTCGACGTGGAATCCTACATCCACCGAATAGGTCGCACGGGTCGAGCAGGTCGCCAAGGAGATGCCATTCTCTTTATCAACGGCAGAGAAAACCGAATGCTTCAGGCCATTGAGCGTACCGTGCGCTCAAAACTGGAAAAGTATACCTTCCCTTCGACCAAGGAACTCAACGAACGAAAGATTCAGCGATTATTTACTCGGCTCGATGAGACCTTGGCAAAAGACCTAAACGACTACAAGGAAGTTTTAGCAAAATACCTCGAAGAAAAGGACGCTGATCCTCTTTCGATTGCTGCCGCCATGGCCTTCTTGGAATCAGGGAACCAACCCTTTTACCTCAAGGCTGTTAGAGAACCCAAGCAGCGTGATAGGGAAAGGGGAGACGGAGGTCGGAGAAGTGATGGACCCAGAGAGAAATCTCGATTTCAAAGTGGCGATCTCTCCATGCAAAGCTTTCGGCTGGAAGTGGGAGAAAGCCATGGAGTCGGAAAAGGAGACATTGTTGGGGCTATTGCCAACGAAGCGGGCATCGAACCAAAGAACATGGGCAAGATTCGGATGTTCGAGGAACACAGCTTCATCGAATTACCGGAGAGCATGCCCAAGGATGCTTTTCAGGCATTAAGAAAGATTTGGGTGCGCGGGAATAAACTAGAAATCAGCAAGGACGAAGGAAGCCATACAGGGACAAGAAAACCTCGCCCTTTCAAAAAATTCGGCAAGAAGAAATATTTCAAGAAATCGTCTTCTCGCGATTAGGGATTCTGCACGAGGGTCTGAAAAGCTTCCCGACCCAAAGCAATCAATCGACGGGGGTGAGTGGGTCGGAACCCTCCAGAAAAGCACGCACATTGTCCATGCATAGTTGAGACATTGCCCGTCGCGTATCATGGGTGGCACTAGCTTGATGTGGTTGAAGGATTACATTGTCCGTCATCCGAATCAATTCATCGGGCACATTCGGTTCATCGGAAAACACATCTAGACCGGCAGCCCCGAGACGCCCATCTCGCAAAGCCGAGATGAGAGCGGCATCCTCCACCGTCTGTCCTCGCCCGATATTCACCAAAACGCCCTGTGGGCCGATGGCCTCGATAACGGCAGCATCCACCAAGTTGTGAGTGTCCTCCCCTCCGGGAGTGATAATAATGAAGTAGTCCGCCCACCGGCCAAGAGCTACCAAATCCTCGAAGTAACTGTATTCGACATCCTTTCGGCGGTTCCTGTTGTGATAACCGATCTTCATACCGAAAGCCTCGCAGCGACGGGCTACGGCAAGACCGATTCTGCCAAGCCCAAGAATTCCGAGACGACTCCCATACACGCGCTGACCATATTCCATGGCTCCCTCTCTAGCCCATCGCCCATCACGAACATAACGATCTCCCATCGCAAGGCGACGAGCCACCGCTAACATCAAGGCCACACCGTAATCCGCCACCTCCTCGGTGAGAACGTCGGGAGTATTTGTCACGACGATGCCCCGCCGTTTGGCAGCCTCAACCTCAACGCCGTCGTACCCTACCCCACAAACGGCGATGATTCCGAGATTGGGCAGTTTGTCCATCCAGTCCTCGGGAAAGACAGACCGAGTGACTGCCGCCCGACAAGTCGGGGCGATAGCACCCAGCAAGGCATCGGCATCCTCAGCCTCCCATAGTTTGTGAGCCTCACAAAAGCCGGCCACCTCATCCAGTGGGTAACTGTAAAGCGGTCGAGCAAAGAGGACGTCGGGTTTGTCTAAGTTCATGTAACCTTTCAAAAAAGGTTTTTTGCTCTTGTCGGCAAGTGCCTTTGATTCCTTGATCGTAAAATGATCGCACCGATAAAAAATACTCCATTGAACATTCTTGGGACGTCCCTTCAACCATGCTGCAAGAAACACAAGACCGGATGGTATCGAAACGGCAGCTGCGAAACTGACGGAAGCGATACCGGGCGACATGTCGTCTGCACCGTGATGACCGAGGAATTTCTCGCATTCAGCAAGATGGCCGGAAACGACCTAAGCACTCCGAGACCCGAGTTTTCTTTCCCTGGCCTAAAAGAAGGTGACTGCTGGTGCCTTTGCGCTTTACGCTGGCAGGAAGCCTTCGAGTCGGACATGGCCCCGAAGGTAAAACTAGAATCCTGCGAACAAAGTGCTCTCGAAGTGCTCGACTTGAAGAACCTAAAAACTCACGCAGTTGAAACGCCATGACCACGAGAAGAACCTTTCTGTTGAAAGGAGCGGGGGTGGCGTCCGCTCCAGCAATTTTCGGGCAAAAGACAAAAAAGACTTGGCGAGTAGGGGTAATTGGACACACGGGACGAGGAAATTTCGGCCACGGTCTGGATACGGTTTGGACTCTTCTGGACGAAACCTCCATCGAAGCCGTAGCTGATGCACATCCCGGCGGATTAGCCAAGGCAAAGCTAAAGCTAAAGACGGACAGAACCTATGCGGACTATCGCGAGATGCTTGCAAAAGAAAGACCCGAAATCGTCGCCGTGTGCCCTCGGCACGTCGACCAACGGGTGCCCATGATCACTGCAGCTTGCGAGATGGGGGCAAAGGGTATATACATTGAAAAGCCGTTTGCTCGTTCACTGGCGGAAGCTGATGAAATTGCCGAGGCTTGCGCTAAGGCAGGCACAAAGCTAGCGATAGCCCACCGCAATAGATACCACCCGGCAATGCCGGTATTGAAAAAATTGCTCAAGGAAGGCATTGTTGGAAATGTTTTGGAAATGCGAGGGCGAGGAAAGGAAGATCGCAGAGGGGGTGGCGAAGACTTGTGGATTCTAGGTACCCATATCCTCGACCTGTACAATTATCTGGCCGGAAAACCGCTCACCTGTTCCGCGGAAATGCTACAAGAAGGGCGGCCTGTAACCAAGAAAGACGTTAACGAGGGCAACGAAGGGCTAGGTCCACTCGCGGGGGACGAGGTGCACGCCCGATGGCGAATGGAGAACGGTTGGACAGCCTGTTTCGACAGCGTCCGCAACCGCGGGTCAAAACAGGCGGGTTTCGGGCTTCAGATTATTGGCAACCAAGGAATTATAGATATCAGAAACGACCGCGAGCCTCTCATCCACTTCATGAAAGATTCCCCATGGGAACCTGCAAAAGCCGATCGAAAATGGCTTCCCATCACATCTGCCGGCATAGGAAAGCCTGAACCTCAGGACATTCGCGGAACGGTACACAACCACGTCGCCGCAACCCGCGACCTCCTCGACTCCATCAAAAATAACCGCTCACCGATCTGTGGGCTTAACGAAGGAATCTCGACCGTGGAGTTCGTTAGTTCCGTCTTCGAGTCGCACAGGCTCCAAGGAGCAAGTGTAAGCATCCCTCTGAAAACGAGGGTCAATCCGCTCCTCTTATTGAGCTAAAAAGACAGCTGGACAAGGAAATGAATTATTTCCTTGAGCTCAAAAATTGAGGAGACAGTCATCGATCAAAATGATCTGACGCAAAAGTTCTGTCGTTAAGAAACTTGAACTAACTAATAAAAACGACAACCAATGAATCAAAACACACTCAAACAACTATCAGGACTATGCTTCGCTATGGGATTTGCGTCCATAATTGGATCGATTGCAATTTGGATGCTCACAAAAGGAATCTCCGTTGAAGAGATCGCTCATGCCGAAAGGTTCGGCATTTTCGTAGGATTGTGGGCACCGACGTTCTTCGTACTTTCTGGGAGACTCAAGGAAATTAAAACATTGTAAGACCTAGAATGTGGAGAGGAGCCTAGCGTATCTAATATATTGAATTCAAACATCTGCGTATTACGTATCATAGTAGACAAGCAAGTAACCGAATTCACGAAGCGTGTAGAATGTTCAGTAATCAAAAATTCCTATCTATCGACAGGCAGACCTAGTTATGGTATGCAAGTCGTAACTTGAAGGTAGTAGAAGAAGAATTTTGGGAAAGAATTGCTACAGGAGACACATCGGCACTGGCCGAATTGTATGATTCCATAGGCACCAAACTATTTTCGCTTTCCTATCAAATACTAAATGACAGGTGGGATGCGGAAGAAGTGGTACAGGATGCTTTCGCCGCTCTTTGGAAAAAACCTCAGGCATTCAATCCACAGAAAGGTAAGCTAACTAGTTGGCTAATGGTTTTAGTACGAAATCGAAGCGTTGATCGGTACAGGTCCCGCAAACGAAGAAAAGACACTGCCAGTTTAGACACAGTCTTGGAAGTACATCCCGCGGACGAAAGTGAGGACATCCCATCATCAGCTTCGCAAACCGATGAAAAGCAACTGTTAGGCAGTGCTATTGAAAACCTTCCTCCAAAACAAATAAAAGTATTGAAGCTTTCTTATTTCAAAGGTTTGACGCATCCTGAAATCGCTCAAGAACTCGGAATATCCCTGGGAACCGTAAAATCTCGCATACGCTTGGGAGTGGAAAAACTAAGGCTATCACTTCCCAACAGCTTAAGATGAGTGAGAAACCGAAAGTCCTAAACGACCAAAAAAAAGTAGTTTGAAAAAGCCATCTTTAAACATAGACCTATATTAGATGCCAGATTTGGAACAGACACTTATTGACTATTCTCTAGGTCTTTTAAAAAGAAAAGACTCAGAGGAAGTTGAGACCTTAATAGCTAAGGACAAACAAGTCGCTCAGCAGTTTTCAGTAGTTCAAGACAGTCTATGTTTAATGGGGACTTCGGCCAGACACGCGAAGCCAAACGATGATTTGAAAGCGCGGGTGATGGAAATCTGCGAATCTGCGAAACCGGAGATAACGCCCCACCCACTTGAGCTTTTGAATTTGGCTCCTGCCCTCCCAATAAAAAGATACATTGGAGGCGGAGCATCAGTAGATTTAGGAGATTTGGGCAAAAGCGATTTAAAAGACAGGGTCAACCGTCTCTACGAAGGGATGCTGGAATTGAGGGATCTTGTCTGTGGAACTTCCGCTGCATCCGAAGGTGACTTAAGTGAACTTTGCAAGAGTGCTGACTCTATTTCAGTGGAACTACCTAAACATAACTCGGTATGCTCTAATGGGGTTTCGTCAGTTCCTCATGAACAAGCGATTCAATCTTTCCTGAGAACACAATTAACGAGTCTTCCGAGTATGGGTTATTTCCTCAAAAAGATTCGTGAAGGCTTCGGCAATGCAGGTGATGCCAGAAGGCTGTTCTACCTCCGCCGAGATCAAATGAAGATTATGAGAGCATCCTTTGCTGACTTGGATGCAACTCTGCTCGCGGAGGATGAAAAACTGCGTTTACATGGAGCGGGATTGCTCAGAACCAAGTGGTGGGGCGCCGAACATTCCTACTATAATAGACCTGGCAAAGTTATGTGTGGAAATTTTTTCGAGGGCCCGGTAACCGAAAGGTGCGTAGAATTCGCCGAGTATGACTCCAATCTTTACTGCTTTGCCAACTTGCTGGGATCTAAATCCGAAAACGGGGGATTCCAAATAGAATTAGACAATTCCAAGATACCAGAATGCGTTTTGGCAACTTTGTCAGCAATCACAAGTTCTGAAAACCACTCGGAGCTCAAAGATATAATTGTTAAAAAGTACCATCGAGAGACAATGGACGAAGATGGTTACTTGGCCCACTTAGTAAAATCCTCAATCTCAAGGGCTTTCCAATTAAGCACCACATCCGAGGCATTGAACACAAAGCTTCTAGGGTGTGAGCGGACGGGGAATCAGACGTTACTGTGGTTTGTCTGGCCGGCGATTCTCCCGAACCATGGTGGCGGAGAAGCAACGACGTCAAATCCTCTACAGTAATGGGATAAAACCGGATGGCATTCAGGTTCTTCCAGTCCTTGAGCGCGAAATAAATCTCCACTGTACTTAGCATCCTCCAAACCAACCGGATCATATGGACGATGCTCGACGAAGCTAGGAAAAGAGGAGTAACTAAACTTTCGCTTACTCCAAAAACAATATCGCTCTAAAAGAAATTGCTGAGCGAATTCTTGTAATCTGAAACATTAGAAGTAGTAGTACTGGCGGAAATGGAGGCAGAAGTAAATCCTTCAGAGCTTTTTCTCCTAGATTCCCAGACATAACCAGTCGTTTCCCGATACATTGATATTTTAGACTTGTGGTAGGGAAGTCCAAAGAGCAATCGTGCCCCCCAAGTGGCGAGAAGATCCGAAGAGTCCAAAGAATAAAACCAAACCCCTCTTTGGCCATCGGGACCTATAACGTAAGTCCGGAGATTAACTTCAAGAAAATCGTTCCAAGATAATTGTCGAAAAGGGAAAATCTTAAGATTCGTCAGCTTGAATGCCACTACGCTTATCCAAGCGCGGTCATCGAAAAGGTCTACTTTCAAATCATTGGGCAAAGTAAGTCTGAGAGCACTCTCTGAAATTGGCCAATGAAGAAATAATAAATCATCCCATCGTTGCGAAAGGAAAGGAAAAACTGGAATACAATTCTTCAAAGTACTAGAGCCAAGAGAAACTACTGAGGAAAAATCTCTTCCAAAGCCTGTCGGCGAAAACTAAATATACTTTCAAGGTTTCTGCGGACAAACAACCAGTGAGAAATTTTCCCCAGAGGACCAAAAGGCAAAACATAACGAACCTCGTCAGTCATAGCAGTGCCCCCCTCGACATCTAGTAAAGTGTGATGGTGGAGCCACAATGCATAGGGTCCAACTCTTTGTTCATCGACAAAGGAAAACCCTTCTTCTACATATTTGATTTCAGTAAGCCAAGAGATTCGACCCAAAACCGGGACCTTCACTCGATACTCAATGAATTGGCCGGAAGCTATACTTTTCGGAATCTCTCCGACAATTTGGAATCCCATTTCGGGAGGGGTAATACGGTTCAAATTTTCTGGAGACGACACAAAATTCCAAAGAACTTCTCGCGACACAGGCAATGTCTGATTTTGACTCAAGCAATACATAATTTTAAAAGCATATTTATTATAGGAACTTTGACAACCGTACCTTGACGAGTGCCTTTTAGTCTAATAGCTAGTGCCTCATGAAAACGCAAGTTGCACTCATCCTGCTTACCCTCACTTTTGGATACAGCCCAATATTCCCCAAGGAACAGGACTTCATGTCCGATGCAGCCGCGGTGCGGTTGTCGTTTTCAGGTTCTCCCGAAAGAACAGTTGAGGGAACTTCGACGGAGATTGGCTTACGGCAATGGACATTAATTACGCCTTTGTTTTATAAAAAAGGAGATGCTTGGTCTTTTGCCGCAGGACTTCGATACGAAGGTACGGATTTGGAATTTTCAGATGCTACTTTGTTAAACGAAAGTTGGCTCCAGTCGATTGATCTTCCCTTGCTCCTAATGAAAGAACAATCGGAAAGCCTAAACTGGATGCTTCTCTTTAATCCGACCATGGCGGGTGATTACGACAGTATAGACGGGGACACCTTCAATTATTTGACAATTATTGGAGCTCGATATCGAACAAGTGAAACCTTCCAATGGTTCTTTGGAGCCGTGCATACCACCGGATACGACGACAATCTATTTCTTCCAGCCATTGGTTTCCACTGGGAAGCCTCCAAAAACGCAGACCTACTCTTTGCCGGGCCATACCTGAGGTACAAATACTCGATTACAGATTCGCTGGATTTTATTCTAGGAGGTCGGTTTTCAGGATCGAAATGGAACACCAGCTCCAATTATGGAGAGAGAGATTTTCGCCTAAAAGCCTATCGTACAAGTGCGACTCTTCAATGGAGCATTCATGAAAAACATGCTGTTTTGGCTTCTTTCGGTTGGGAGTTCGCCAGAGAAGTCGAGATTAAGGCTTCGGATGACACATTGATATTAGAACGGGATCTCGACCATGCTCCTTATTACGAAATAGCTTATCGTTTCAGGTTCTGAATAGATAAAAAAGTCAATCCGGGGGAATCAAGCCCCTTGCGTTATTGATTCGGCAGCCTCCCATCCGGAAATTGCCGCACTCTCAACTCTTTCCCCTGAAAAACCATCACCAGCTAGGCTCAAGTGCCTGTCCGGAGAATGGAAATGGCTCTCTCCAAAGGTAACTAAGGGCTTGGAAAAGTGCCATCGATGAATGGCCCACTCCAAAATTTTCGCCTGCATTAGCCCTTCCACCACTGGAACCAAGGAGAGAATTCCATCATTATCGGGAACATTCCAGATTTCGTCAGAAAACTGGGATGAGGCATGAAGAGTAAAAGCTGGTTTTGGAGAAATGCCTTTGAGTTGATTATCGGCTATCCAGTCAATTTGGGGTGTAGGATGCGCAATCGTGCCTGGAATAGGAACGGACGACACACGATCAAGCAAACCAAACAGAGCAAAGCAACGAGTATATCGTATTTTCATCAACTTGCTCATCACTTTCGTTTCCAATTCGAAACTGCTCCGAGAAAAAAGCTCGAGCGTTTGGGGTACGGGAAGAGTAAGAACCAGATGGTCGGCGTTAAGGGACCTTCCGTTAGTTCCTTTCTCCTCGACCATCCAAGTTCCTCTTGACCATTTGATGAATTGCACAAAAAAGTTCTTCTCTATCTTTAAAGCACGCGAAAGATGTTTTGCAGGGGCCGTCATACCCCAAACCCCTCGAAATCTCGAACGACAAGCCAAATCGGGTCGATTCGGAACATGGTCGTACCACTCGACAACATGATCATCATCACGCCATTCTTGAAGATATCCAAGTAAACGCTTATCCCGAAAAGTAAAGAATTGAGCTCCATGGTCTACTATTGCTCCATTCATTCGTCGCGTGGACATGCGCCCTCCAACTCCTCGCCCTTTTTCGACTACCATAACCTCATGGCCCATATCTGATAAACGACGAGCACAAATGCAGCCCGCTATTCCTGCCCCAACAACTATCACTTTCATGAAGAGAATGATACCCTTGAAAAGGAAAATTTAAACTCACTTTTAAAAGATGAGTTTGGATAAAGGGACTTCTACGCTAAGTTGAAATTAAATGAGGACGAAAATAAGACCTGCCGGAGAGCGTGGGAAATCAGATTCAGGGTGGCTGCATGCTCGCTTCACCTTTTCTTTTTCAGACTATCATGATCCCAATCATTCGGGTTTTCGTTCCCTGAAGGTCATCAACAACGACTTAATTGAACCCAGCGGTGGTTTTGCCACTCACCCCCACAGAAACATGGAAATCTTCACCTATGTCATGAAGGGATCCTTAGAGCACAAGGACAGCATGGGCAACGGCTCAATCCTTTCGGAAGGACAGCTTCAGTATATGAGTGCAGGAAGTGGAGTCTATCATAGTGAATTCAACCCATCGAAGGAAAAGCAGACGGAACTGTATCAAATTTGGTTGGAACCAAAACAAAACGGAGGCTCGCCACTGTACGAAGAAAAGGACTTGGACGCAGGAATCCTCCGTAACGATTTAAACATTTTATTTTCGGGTAATGGACGAAATGGCTCAACAGTTATTCACCAAGATGCGGAATTTTCATTGGTACATCTTGACGCGGGGAAAACCCTTAAACTAAAACCCAATCCATTATTCCCTTTTGGTTGGATTCAAGTAGTTTCAGGAACGCTCCGTGCAGGAGAACAGCAATTATGCCGGGCTGATGGATTGGCAATCGAAGATTGGAATGAAAACATTGATCTTCAGGCACAAACAGATTCTGTTCTTTTCCTTTTTCATCTTCAATGAATTCTCAACAAGTTGAACAAGGGGAGTTGTTTACGAATAATCCGATACCCGAGAATCTACCGAATGCTGACATTCAGTACATTTCTGATTTTTTTTCTAAAAAAAAATCGGATCAAATGCTCAAAACTTTGATTCAGAATATCAAATGGCGTCAAAATACGATTCAATTTTATGGAAAAAGAAGCTTAGTTCCACGACTAGAGGCTTGGTACGGAGATGTAGGGAAAAGCTATTCTTATTCGGGCATTCAAATGAACCCCACACCGTGGAGCGAGGAACTTCTTGAAATCAAGCAAGCAATCGAAAAACATACCAAATCCCCATTCAACTCCGTTCTCATAAACTACTATCGCGATGGAAAGGACCGGGTAGCCTGGCACAGTGACGACGAAAAGGAATTAGGCAGGAATCCTGTAATCGGATCGATCAGTTTTGGCGCCGAAAGAAAGTTCAAGCTGAGGCACAAAGAATATCAAAGAAATGGCTGTAGGGTAGAAATGAAATTGGAGCACGGCAGTTTATTATTAATGAAAGGAGAAACTCAACATCATTGGGTGCACGAAATACCACGTACTGCTCTTGCCATCGCTCCTCGGATAAACCTAACGTTTAGGTCCATTCGATAAAGATTTTGAAATGCTCAAAGAAAGGAGTTATCCACATCAACCTAAGCAAGATTAACCTAAAGTTCTTAAATTTTGTTGAACCGCAACCCTAATTTGAACGATGTAAATAGAATGAAAAAGAGTATGAACACATTCACCGCATTTTTGGTATTCTCATCGTGCTTAAATGCTTACGAACCCATGCAACAGAAAACGCCTGTCGGCGAAATCAAAATCCTGCGGCTGCCAGGAAGGGTAGCCTTAGAGACTCATTCCGAGGTATCATATTTCCAGGCTGACAATGGACTCTTCCGCAACCTGTTTCGCTACATCAATGTAAACGACATTTCCATGACAACGCCAGTGGAAGCGGAAATAAACCCCGGCTCAATGAGATTCTTCGTTGGAAAAAAAGATCAGCTAAAAGCCATACAGTCTACATCCGCAGTCGAAGTAAAAAAAATCGATCCACTTGTCGTTCTGGCAATAGGGATTAGAGGCGGTTATTCGGAGGATCGATTTCGCAAAAGCCAAAAACGCCTGCTTTCATGGATTAACAAGAATGGAAAATACGAAGCGGTATCCGAAGCCTATGCGGTGTATTGGAACGGGCCTTTCGTTCCAGGATTCTTCAAGCGTTCGGAAGTTCATTTGCCGATCAGAAAAAAGAAGATCGACAGACAAAAACCTAATCTAAAAATTGAGACAACAAGATGAGAGAATTCTTAATCCTTCTAGCTATGGCAATTACAACAAACATCACCGCCAAACCCGTCTATGAACACGGACTCCTCGACATTGACGGAAGTGAGACTTCGCTACTAAAGCACAAGGGGAAAGTAATGCTTATTGTGAACGTAGCATCTAGATGTGGCTTCACGAGGCAATACAAAGGACTTGAGGAATTATATGAAAAGTACAAATCTAAAGGTTTTGTGGTATGCGGCTTTCCTTGCAACCAGTTTGGAAAACAAGAACCTGCCGATGAAAAAGAAATTAAAGAATTTTGCACTACCAAGTTCGGGGTCACCTTCCCCATGTTTTCTAAAATAGAGGTCAATGGAGCGACAAGACACCCGCTCTACGAGACGCTAGTGGGCAAAGACTCCCCTACCAAAGGAAACGTCAAATGGAACTTCACAAAGATCTTAGTCGGAAGGGACGGCAAACCAATTGATAGATTTGGTTCGTTAACATCTCCGTCTTCAAGTAAACTCGGAAAAGCCATCGAAAAGGCTCTTGGAGAATAATACATTCATGAAACTTCTCACCCTAACTGCACCGGGAACTTTGATCTGTATGGTGTTACTGTCGAGTTGCGTAAAAATCGAGTGGCGGGGCGGCATGACGCCTTCCTTCAAATGGAAAGGGAAAAAGGATAAAAGTAGGCTTGAGCTGCCCGCCCCCAAAGCGGATGAATTCCGCCTCAAGGATAATTCGACCACAGCCGACTGGCCTGACTTTCGAGGACCCGGCAGGCTCGGCATCGCCCCCGAACAAGGCGTAGACCTCAACTGGATGAAGGAACCTGCAACGGTATGGCGTAAGCACATCGGCCAAGGACATTCCTCCATTATCATTGTCGAAAATCGCCTCTACACTCTAGAACAGCAAGGAGAATTCGAGGTTCTGTCCTGTTGCTCGTTGATGAATGGTTCAGTCATTTGGGAACACCGAACCAAGGACCGATGGAGCGATTCCATGGGTGGACCAGGTCCTCGAAGCACCCCCGTCTTCTCAAAAGGGAAAGTTTTCTCACTGTCTTCGAGCGGTAAACTGGCTTGTCTCGATGCCGCCACGGGAGAACCCGGATGGGAGCAAGCCACCCTTGCCACCGACTACGAGTACCCGCACTGGGGAATCGCTGGCTCACCACTGGTGATTGACGACCTGATCGTAGTATCCCTCGGCGGCAAGGCCGGTGCCGTCAAGGCTTATGACGCCGCGACGGGCGAACCCCGCTGGACCTCCGAACTGAAAGGTGCGGGCGTCTACCTGTCTCCCACGATGCTCGACCTGCTCGGGACAAAATACCTGACGGTGGCTGTGGAGGGGAAATTGGCGGGACTCGATCCAACCAACGGCAAGACCCTGTGGGAGCATCCGTGGAAAATCTTCATGATCAATGCCCAAATTGTCCAACCCCTCCCATTATCGGAAGATGTCTTCCTGCTTTCCGCAGGTTACGGCAAGGGAGCCGAAGCCATTCGCTTGAAGAAGACCGAAAATGGTTTCGAAACGGAACAAATCTGGAAATCGAAGAACCTCAAAACCAAGTTCTCCAACCCGGTCCTCAAGGACGGCTATCTCTACGGCTTGAGCGAGAGTTCCCTCACCTGCCTCGACGCAAGTACGGGAGAGCTCCAGTGGCGAGGAAAGAAATACGGATATGGTCGCGTTCTGCTTGCAACCGACAAGTTGCTAATCCTCGGAAACACGGGAACACTCGGCATCGTCGAGGCAAAGGCCGGCTCCTTCAATGAGATAGCTTCCCACCAAGTCCTAAAGAAGGAACGCTGCTGGAACGGGCCCGCTTTGGTCGGAGGCTACCTAGTGGTCCGCAACGGTAGCGAGATCGCCTGCTACGATTTCGCCAAACGCTAGTTCCTAGCCAACCACGGGCAACTCTTTCCAGCTGGTCGTGTAACGAGGGGTGCGACTTTCCCGCTTCATACTCCATGACCGGTTTACGCCTTGAGCGGCGAGAAAGCCCGCGCTTGGTCCGTAGATGGCTACGACTTGCTCCATGGAGCGAACGAATTTCCTGCGATTTTCGCTGCCGTATTCTTCGAAGAGTAAACCTTGCATCCGCTTGCTTGAGACGAGATCGAGTAGGATAACCCCAGCCTTTTTGTAAGCGAAACCTTGACGGTAGATAGAACGCAACAGAATTTTGGCATTAGTGACGATACGGATGGGGTCGTCGGTCGGTTCGTCGAATGCCAAGGTTCGCGAGTTAGCGTACTGAGGCAGATTTTCGCTAAAGCGATTGGTTGCAAGGAACACTTGTATACCAGAGGCAAGTGATCCTTCCTTGCGAACCTTACTCCCTGCCTTGACCGCGTAGTTCGCAACGGCTTCCTCCAAATCTTCAAGTTTCGTCACAGGCGTTCCAAAGGAACGCGAAGAGCAAGTGTTTTTCTTTGGCTGGGGAACATCCTCCATACCGATGCAGCGAAGTCCTCCGAGCTCCCTCTGCGTACGTTCCAGAGTAACTCCGCCAACGGAGCGAATGGCCAAGGTCGGGGCTTCAATCAAACCAAGTGCATTGCGAACACCAATTCTACGGAGACGAACACCCAACCTTTGCCCTACTCCCCAGATATCCTCGACCTCCACTTTGGCAAGAGCCTCCAGATCTGTCTCTCGAATCTCGAGGCAGCCCACTCCATCCTTTTTAGAAAGACGATTGGCGAGCTTGGATAAAGTCTTGGTGGGACCCAAGCCAATCGATATCGGAATACCCGTCCAACGTCCAACGGTCTCGCAAATTCTTCGCGAAAGAACGAGCGGGCTTTTAACTCCGTCAAAGTTAAGAAAAGATTCGTCGATGGAATAAACCTCCATCTCCTGAGCAAAGCGAGAGAGCACGGAAACGACTCGACGAGACATGTCGCCGTAGAGCTCATAGTTGGAAGACAGGACCGTCACGCCGTTACGTTCGCAAAGCTTCTTCACCTGATGGTACGGAACTCCCATGGAAATCCCAAGTTCCTTTGCCTCGTGGGAACGGGCAACGGCGCAACCGTCGTTGTTGGATAGGACGATCACGGGGCGACCCTCCAGAGAAGGTCGAAAAACCCTTTCACAGGATACGTAGAAGTTGTTGCAGTCCGCCAGTGCGATCACAGAGGATGAATCACATTTTTTACGACACCCCAAAGCCGAACATCGTCCTCCTCATTAAGGATCAGCGCCCGATAGGCGGGATTCTCGGGGGCCAACCACACCTTGCCATTCCGGCGGACGTAACGCTTTACGGTCAATTCGCCATTGATGGAGGCGATAACCACTTTTCCGTCCGTTGCCTCGACACTGCGATCAACCACCAGAAGATCGCCGTCATGGATGCCCGCTCCAATCATTGACTCGCCTTGAGCGCGAACAAAGAAGGTCGCAGCGGGTTCGCGCACCAAATGCTCGTTTAAGTCGAGGGCGGACTCAACGTAGTCATCGGCGGGCGAGGGAAAGCCTGCCGATACTCTACTAGCATAGAGTGGCAAGGCGTATTCTTTTTCACGAACGAAGCGAAGCACTCGATCCACTTGGCTCAAAGGAATCCGAACCGGGTGCGTAGCTTCTCCATACGCCCCGCCACCCATAGGTCTACCCGCTCCTTTTCGTTTTCCACCCCTGCCCATACCTTTTGAAATACGTAACGCAATTCAAAAGGTCAAGCAACGCTGACCAAAACATGATCCAGTACAACACCTTTTACGATATAATATAGATGGAAACAAATAACACACTCCCTCGACCCTTCCATGTGATTGCAGGAGCCTCAAAAGGAATCGGCAGGGCTCTCGTAGAAAAAGCCGGGCAAGCAGGACATTCAGTCTACGCAATTTCTCGAAATGCTCCGAAATCACCTTCCAAGTATGGACAATGGATCAAGGGAGATGTCACTCAGCCCCAAAGCTTCCTCGAGCAGCTGCCCTCGGTCATAAATTGTCTTACTTTCTGTCCAGGTACAGTCATCCTAGGACCGATAAAAAGACTGACTACTGAACAGATGATCGAGGCTTATCGGACAAACGTACTGGATGCATTTATATTGATCCAAAGCCTGCTGCCAAGACTTGGCAGAAATGAAAACGGATCCATTGCCTTCCTCTCCTCGGTGGCCGCGAGGTCAGGTCTGCCAAACCACTGTGCAATATCCACTGCGAAATCAGCGCTCGAAGGATTTGCCATTGCATTGGCTGCGGATCTAGCGCCAAACATTCGCGTAAACGTCGTCGCCCCAACCTTAACCCCCACCGAAATGGGTAAACGCATGGTGGGTGGAGAAACAGCGATCCGCATGATTGAAAACAAACATCCTTTGAAAAAACTGCCCGGGGTCGATGAAGTCGCCGCTACAATCAATTTTTTACATTCTCCGGATGCTGCTTCGATAACCGGACAAATTCTAAAAGTCGATGCAGGACTCTCTAGCCTTCGTCTCAATGAGCACTGAAAAAAGTCCTTCGAGGAAGTCACGGGCAATCGTTTGGTTTCGCAAAGACCTGCGAGTCAAAGATAACCCTGCCTTAGTCGCTGCCTACAATGCCAAGAAGGAAATTGTTCCGGTATTCATCTGGAACGAGAAAGAAGGTGGCCAATGGAGCCCGGGAGCGGCCTCAAGATGGTGGCTGCATCAATCACTCATAGATCTCGGTAAATCCATAGACTCCAATAATGGGAAGCTGATTCTACGAAAAGGAATTGCCGAATACATTTTGCCCCTGATAGCCAAAGTGGTTGGAGCAGACACTGTATTTTTCAACCGCAGTTATGATCCCGCAGGCCGACAAACGGAAATTTCGGTAAAGGATGCGCTTTCACGGAATGGAATTCAATGCGAGTCCTTCAATGGCTCCCTCCTCAACGAACCGTGGGAAATTAAAAATGGTTCGGGAAAACCCTACCAAATATTTACTCCATACTGGAAGCTTTCTCGATCCGGAATTCACAAGAAACCGACATGCTATGAGCCATCTAAATTCACATTCTCCAAGGACAATTCTCCAACAGAATCATTGCATGAACTTGGATTATTGACCGAGCATCCTTGGCATGAAAAACTCCATTCTCATTGGATCGTTTCAGAAGACGAGGGTCATAAAATGATAAGTCGGACCACTCAAGAGGTAACTCGTCACTATTCGCATCGAAGAAACATCCCATCGATCAACGGCACATCCAGATTATCGCCTTATCTTGCTTGGGGTAACATTAGCCCACGACAAATTTGCCAAGCCGTTCTACATTCCCATTCCAATGACGATCCGACTTCAACAGATGGGAACCAATTCTTGGCCGAGATAGGTTGGAGAGAATTTTCCTATCATTTACTTTATCACTTTCCTCATTTACCTGAAAATCCGTTAAGACCGAAGTATGCTGAATTCCCTTGGAGAAAAGACGCACAGGCACTGTCCAACTGGCAATTGGGGAAAACAGGTTACCCATTAGTTGATGCGGGAATGCGACAACTCTACGAAACGGGCTGGATGCACAACCGTGTTCGCATGGTCGTAGCCTCCTTTCTCGTAAAGCACCTTCTCATGTCTTGGACTGAAGGTACCAAATGGTTCTGGGACACTCTCGTCGACGCAGACTTAGCCAGCAATACTCAAGGATGGCAATGGGCAGCAGGGTGCGGAGCCGATGCCGCCCCTTACTTTAGAATCTTCAATCCGATTCTTCAGGGCGAAAAGTTCGACACCTCGGGCAAGTATGCTCGAAGGTGGATTGAGCCATTGAAGGAATTACCGTCCAAATGGCTCTTCAAACCTTGGGAAGCCCCAACCATTGTTCTTTCTCAAAGCAATGTGACATTGGGACAAAACTACCCACAACCATGCGTTGACCACCCTCAAGCTCGCGCAAGGGCTTTGGAGGCATTGGCGACCTTGCCCAAGAACTGAAAAACAATGGCTTCCCCCTCTTTGCTCGGTAGGTTCTTCGTTATTCTTAGGGACAAATTGGATTAAGATCGTTTTCGCCCTGACGACTTTGATTTCAGCTCAAATCTTTGGGTTCGCGAAATCTTCAGTGGTCAAATTTAGTAATAGCTCTCCAAGAAGTCTACCAAAACAGCCCAGCTTTAATTAGCGTACTTTCTACATCTGTCTGCAAGTAACAAGAAAATGGCAGATTCACTCTAGCAGACAGTAATTCGACTCGTCAGTCGAAGAGAGACCTTCAGTGATTATTAAGAAAAAAATGATCCGGGTTATGGTAGAAATCGATCTGTATTATATGAAGTGTTTTTCAGAAGAAGAAATGTCAGCCGATAAAGTCCGAACCAAAGATCCAATTGGTGGATTCATGACCGTCCGCTCTCGTGTTGCCCCTCCTACAAAAGAGGAGTGTGCGAAGTTGTTCGAGGAAATGAAAAACGGATCCGAAGACGCTAGAAACGAACTAATAGAAAGGCACCTGAGGTTAGTTGCTTCTTTAGCTTTAAAATTCAAAAATTCAAAGATGCCCGTTGAGGATTTAATGGCCGAGGGGATATTAGGCTTGATTATAGCCATAGATAAATTTGATCATACCAGAGGTCTCAAGTTGGGTACCTATGCGGCATGGTGGATCAGGCAGAGGATACAAAGGTACATCAGCAAATTGCAGGGGGCAGTATCTGTGCCCCATGATGTATTTCAGGAAAAGAGAAGAGAAAAGGCAATCGAGACACAGCTTCAAGCAAATCTGGGACGCGAACCGACCGAAAAAGAAATCAATGAAAATATTGGGAACGAGAGAAACCTAGCCAACAGAGTTAAAATGGCTCCCGTATGTTCCACATCGATCGATAAAACTATTAATGATTCCGAATTAACACTCGCGGATCTACTTGTTTACAAAGATGACGAAACTTCCTCCTACAGAGACAGTGGATCTCTTCCCGACGACATAAACGTAGCTGTCGACTTTCTCGATGTACGAGAGAAAAAAGTCATCTCCATGAGATTTGGATTGGGCAACCATTTACCAATGAAACTGGAAGAGATTGCTCTAAAAATGAAAGTGTCAGCTGAAAGGATCAGGCAAATTGAAGCTAGAAGTGTAAGAAAGCTAAGGGCTATTATTTTGCGTAACGGCAAGTTGGATTTCAGGAAACTTGATCAATTCGTAAATCTAGGAATATGCGGTAAAAACAGCATGAGTCCATTAGAACTGACGCTAGCCCTTAGAGCAGCTGCCTAATATAATGCTCTCGGCAGTACTACGGTGGATCTTGCCACCCCCTGAAACCTTTGAAAATCCAGTCGAAGGACAAGAAAAAGTTGAGTGGTTTAGGTGCATTCCCTTCATACTGATTCATCTTTCGGTCATAGGGGTCTTGTTTGTCAATTTCTCTTGGTGGTGCGTGGCTATAGCTTTTATCTCTTACTGTGTGCGGATGTTTGCCATAACCGCCTTCTACCATCGATACTTCTCTCACAGAGCATTTGAAACTAATCGAATTGTACAGTTCTTGGGGGCTTTCGTTGCGTGCAGTGCCGGCCAACGCGGTCCTCTATGGTGGTCCGCACACCATAGGCGTCATCATAAATATTCGGATACGGACTTAGACGTACACTCACCAAAGAGTAAGAGTGTTCTATGGAGCCATGCGTTATGGTTTATGTCCGACTATGCACTACCAACCTTCCTAAGAGAAATCCCAGACTGGTTAAAATACAAGGAGTTACGATTTATAAATCGCTATGATTGGATCCCCGTACTTACTTTAGCCTTATTTTGTTATTGGTTGGGAGAAACTTCTTGGGCAATTTCCAAATTGGAAACTTCAGGAGCACAGTTATTCGTTTGGGGATTCTTAGTTCCGACAGTCGCCCTGTATCACGCTACATTCTCTGTCAATTCTTTGGCTCATATATTTGGAAAAAGAAAATTCGAGACCTTAGATGAAAGCAGAAACAATGCACTTGTCTCCGTTCTAACCTTGGGAGAGGGATGGCATAACAACCACCATTTTTTCCCAAGTTCCGCGAGGCAGGGGTTTTTCAAAGGACAGTTTGATCCAACCCATAGGATACTGCAGGTACTATCATTCTTTGGATTCGTATGGGGATTAAAAAAGACGCCTTCTTGGGTACAAGAAAAAGCGATAAGTTAGAAAATTCCTGAGACGACTAAGTGAAGGTTGGTATCATTGGTTCTGGAATATCGGGTTTGATCTGTGCCTACTTGCTTCGCCGCAAATGCGAGGTTACAATCTATGAATCTGATGGGAAACCCGGCGGACACGTAAATACAGTCGAAGTTAAAGGTGAGACGGAAAGCCACAAAATCGATACTGGCTTTATTGTCTTCAACGAAAGCAATTATCCAAATTTCGTCCGTTTGCTGAAGCATCTAGAAGTCGAATCCAAGAAGACTCGTATGGGTTTCTCCGTACGATGCGCCAAATCGGGAATAGAGTACAGTGGAGAAAGCTTAAAGGGATTATTTGGGGCTAGTCGAAACCTTATAGACTTCAAGCACTGGGGAATGGTTCGTGATATTTCTCGCTTTCATTCAATTGCAAAACGCAATCAAAGAAGCCAATCATCAGTGGACGATTTCCTATCAAAACATCACTTTAGCCAACGCTTTCGAGATGCCTTTCTCTTGCCTTTGGGTTCCGCTCTTTGGTCCTGCTCCACGGAAAGATTTGGCAAGTTCCCGATGGAATTCGTTTTCGACTTCCTGTCCAATCATAAAATGCTTCAATCATTTGATCGCCCGATTTGGCGAGTACTCAAAGGCGGATCTCGCACATACGTGGATAAAATGGTTAAACAGATTGGGAACAGGCTTCATCTGAATACTCCCATCAAAAGGGTCTTTAGAACTAAGGAAGGAGTAAGCCTAGACCTACAAGATGGAACAATGGCCACATTCGATGAAGTCATTCTAGCCTGCCACGCAGACCAGTCTCTCCGGATGATAGACCAACCCACGCAAGAAGAGAAAAAACTGTTAGAAGCCTTTCCCTACGAACAAAACTTAGTTTCTCTGCATAGTGACGATTCCCTGCTTCCACGCCGCAATTCGGCTCGAGCAAGCTGGAATGCTTATTTACCTGAGGGTCATTCAGATAAGGCAACGGTCACTTACGACATGAATATCCTGCAAGGACTTACTTGCTCGCAACCCTTTTGCGTTTCCCTAAACCAAGAAGAGAGCATAGAAACCAGCCTTCATCACGGTGATTTCAAATTTTCTCACCCCACATACCACAAAGGTCGTAAAGACGCCCAGAAACGACATCGAGAATTCATCCGAAACCAAGGTATTTCTCTCTGCGGGGCATACTGGGGCTATGGTTTCCACGAAGATGGTCTATCCAGCGGATTAAGAGTATGCGAAGCCTTTGGAGAAAGACTCAAATGAATAGCTGCCTGTACTTCGGCGAGGTTCGTCATCATCGCCGTTCCCCTAAGACGCATAACCTCTGTTACAAACTCTTCATGCCCCACCTTTTCCTGGACGAACTACCCGAAGTTTTCAAAAGCCGTTGGCTATGGTCGGTTAACAGCCCGAACCTATCCGTTTTTCGGCGCGAAGATTATCATAGTAAAGGAACCAGTTGCTTGGACAAGGCTGTAAGGCGAACAATGGCTGAACAAATTGGACGACCGATTGAAGGACGCATTTCCGTCCTGACTCATTTGCGAACTTTTGGTTATTGCTTCAATCCTATCAGCTTTTACTACGCATGGGACAAGGAAGTTAACCGCCCTCATGCCATCATGGCGGAGATCACCAACACCCCTTGGGGAGAGCGGTATGCAAAAGCCTTCAGCTGGGATGATTCAGACAAAAAACCAAATTAACGCAGCCAGCAAGAGCTCAAAAAGGAATTCCATATTTCGCCCGTCACCGGCAGGGACGTCGCCGACGCACGGCGCGTCACCTCCCC
>JACKQG010002959.1_pt1 | contig 21444 bp, 17 predicted proteins | sample 8237621 | NCBI WGS metagenome assembly JACKQG01 (sample SAMN15677084, study PRJNA649215) | marine metagenome | biome: marine; feature: Black Sea; material: saline water; isolation source: suspended particulate matter (SPM) from the Black Sea western gyre | collected 2013-06-09/2013-06-10 | depth... | reverse complement strand
GGCACAAGATAGCCTTTAACTATTTAGGGATTAACGAAGGGTATGTGATGGCGGTCCCTTTTCCCCTGTTGGCTACGAACAGACGCTCCTGCTAGCCATTAAATGTGAAGGGAGCCAACAAAAAAAGCCCCCCGACCTAAAGCCGAAGGGCTTTTTAAATTCTAACGCTTAAACGTGATCAGCCGACGATTTCGGCATCCGAGAAGAAGAAGCTGATTTCCTTGGCGGCGTTCTCGACACTGTCAGATCCGTGTACCGAGTTTTCCTGAACATTGAGTGCAAATTCCTTGCGCACGGTGCCCTCTGCAGCCTGGGCCGGGTTGGTGGCGCCCATGATTTCGCGGTGGTGGGCGACGGCGTTTTCGCCTTGCAGGACCTGTGCGACGACCGGTGCTGAAATCATGTAATCGACGAGTTCACCGAAGAACGAGCGTTCCTTGTGAACTTCGTAAAAAGTTTCAGCCTGCTCGCGCGACAAGCGAAGACGGCGCTGGGCGACGATGCGCAATCCGGCACCTTCAAACAGGGCATTGATTTTGCCGGTGATGTTGCGTTCGGTGGCGTCCGGTTTAATGATAGACAAAGTCCGTTCGATAGCCATTACCCGATAGTCTCCAATTTAATTCGTGAATTCCCGCCGGTTTCTGATGCCCCATCAGTACAAGTCCCATGGCCCGGCATTAAGGCCGCGGTTTATAGCCCCATCCAGGGGTATTGGCAAGGGTTTGAAAAAATCATTTATTAAGCCCGTTTCCATCCGCGCGTCGCCGTGCTATCAGACCGCCCATGCTGCATATCAATGACCTTACTTACCGCATCGGCGGCCGCGTTTTGTTTGATGGGGCCTCCGTCGCCTTGCCCGCTGGCCACAAGGCGGGACTTGTCGGCCGCAATGGCACCGGCAAAACAACCCTGTTCAATCTGATCTTGGGCGAACTTCACCCCGATGGCGGAACGACCAGCATCCGAAAGAACGCCCGTATTGGTACCGTCGCCCAGGAAGCCCCGGGGGGCGAGACAAGCCTTGTCGATGCGGTACTGGCTGCTGACACCGAACGTTCCGCATTGTTGGATGAGGCAGATAGCGCCATCGCCCCCGAGCGGATTGCCGAAATCCACAATCGCCTCGCCGATATCGATTCCCATTCGGCACCGTCGCGAGCGGCGACGATCCTGTCCGGCCTGGGCTTCAATGAAGAAGCTCAAGCCCGGCCGTGCTCGGATTTTTCCGGTGGCTGGCGGATGCGCGTCGCCCTTGCCGCTGTGCTGTTCTCGAACCCTGATGTTTTGTTGCTCGATGAACCAACCAACCACCTGGACCTGGAAGCAACCCTGTGGCTGGAGAATTATCTCGCCAACTGGCGGGGCACCATGCTGGTGATCAGCCATGACCGCACCTTGCTCAATGCATCGGTGAGTGAAATCATCCACTTGCAAGGGGGCAAGCTGACCCGTTACGCAGGCGGATATGATCGTTTTGAGAAAACCCGCGCCGAACGTCTCGCCAACGAGTCAAAAATGCGGACCAAGCAACTGGCCGCCCAACGCCATATCCAGTCTTTCGTTGATCGCTTCCGGGCCCAGGCCAACAAGGCCAAGCAGGCCCAAAGTCGCCTTAAAATGCTGGCCCGTATGCAGCCGATCACCTCGATGATGGAAGACCGCACCGTTTCCTTCGACTTCCCCAACCCCGAACAACTGCCGCCTCCACTGATCACCCTTGATGGGACGGAGGTCGGTTACGAGAAAAACAAACCGGTGTTGCGCGGACTCGATCTGCGCATAGATATGGACGACCGCATCGGCCTGATCGGCGCCAATGGCAATGGCAAATCAACCCTCGTCAAACTACTGTCCGACCGGTTGAAACCAATGGCCGGAAAACTTCGCAAATCATCAAAATTGCGGATCGGATATTTCGCCCAGCATCAAACAGACGAACTAAATGTGGAGTCCACGGCCTATCAGGTGATGGCGGCAAAAGTTCCTGATGCCAATGAATCAACTGTGCGCGCCTTGCTGGGACGCTTTGGTTTTGGCAGTGAAAAGATCGGAACACTGATTGCTGATCTGTCGGGTGGCGAGAAGGCCCGCCTGTTGTTTGCGGTGATGAGTATCGACAAGCCCCACGTCTTGTTGCTGGATGAACCAACCAACCATCTGGATGTTGACGCCCGCGAGTCCCTTGTCCATGCGCTCAATGATTTTGAAGGGGCTGTGATCCTGGTCAGCCACGATCCGCATCTGATTGAACTTGTCTGCGACCGCTTGTGGCTGGTCGATGGCGGAGGCTGTCAAATCTGGGACGGGGATTTATCTGAATACCGAAAGAAACTTCTTGATGAGCAACGCGGCGGCAACAAAACGGGCAACGCCGGCAGAGGTCAGGGATCGAAAAATCGCAAGCAGGTACGCCAGGAGCGAGCCAAAGCCAGGGCTGCAACAAACGGTTTGAGGGCGTCGGCAAAGGAAGCCCTGAAAACCTTTGAGAAACTGGAAAAGCAGAAAACAGATCTCGAAACCCGCCTTGCCTCCAGCGAAGTCTACGAAGGCTCAACTTCCGAATTGATGGCGTTGCTGGTCAAGCTGGGCGATATCAAATCAGCACTCGGCAAAGCCGAGGACGCCTGGCTGGCTGCTGAGGCCGCAATCGAGGCCGCGAAAGCCGATTAATTCAGGCCGGTTTTTTCGTTCGCCAGATACTCTGTCATCTCATCCACCGACAAGGGATGGCTGAAATGAAAGCCCTGAATAAGATGGCAGCCACGCGCCTGCAACAGTTCCAGCTGTTCCGGTGTTTCCACCCCTTCAACAACAACCGTAAGCCCCAGACTTTTGCTCATGGCGATAATCGCATCGACAAGGGCCAGATCACCATCGTTGGTGACGATATCCTGAATAAACGTTTGATCAATCTTCAGGGCATCGACCTGGAATTTCTTCAGGTATGCCAACGATGAATAGCCGGTTCCGAAATCATCAAGAGCCAGTTTGACCCCCATGGCAGTAAGCTTTCGCAACCGATCAAGAATTCTAACTGAATCCTCCATCAGTAGATTTTCCGTAATCTCGATCGTCAAGGCCGCCGCCGGCAAGCCACTGTCGGCAAGCGCGCCCCTCACTGACTCGACCAGATCAGGACTTCTGAAATGGGCATTTGAAACATTGACGCTAAGCTGCAACTGCGGCGCAACCCCGGCTCGCCATGCAGCAACCTGAACACAGGCTTCAGACAGTACCCACTTGTCAATTGGCAGGATAAACCCTGTTTCTTCTGCCACCTTGATAAGTTGTTCGGAATCAACGGCTTTCAGGACGCTGTCATTCCAGCGTATCAGGGCCTCGATTGAAGCCAGCCTCTCCCCGGCTATATCAACGACAGGCTGGAAATACAGTTCCAGATCACCGCGGTCCAGCGCATGGCGAAGCCGCTCGGCAATACGGCCGTGATGCTCAGCCTGATCATTAAGACCCGGGGTGAAGAAACGGAATGTATTTCGACCATTTCGTTTTGATTTGTACATGGCGGCATCGGCATTTTGCAGAAGGGTTTCCGCTTCCTCGCCATCATCGGGAAAAATCGAAATCCCGAGACTGACAGTGGCAAATATCTTGTCGCCCTCAAGATCGAACGGATCAACAAAAGCGTCTATTATTTTCTTGGCAACAATTTCAGGGCCGCTGGGTAATTCAACATCATTGAGCAGAATAATAAATTCATCACCACCAAGACGCGCCACCGTGTCCTCGTGACGAATCAGGTTGCTAAGCCTTTGGCCAACGCTTTTCAGCAATTGATCGCCGGTAACGTGACCACGGGAGTCGTTGACCTGTTTAAAATGATCAAGATCGACAAAAATCAAACCAAGATTGCGCTGCTCTCGCCGCGCATGCTCCATAGCCAGGGCCAGCCGGTCGAAAAGCAAGGCCCGGTTTGGAAGCCCGGTAACAAAATCGATGGTTGCCTGTTGCAGCAACTGTTCTTCAGAAAGTTTGCGGGCCGTAATATCCTCGTGACTGGAAATCACCACCGACCAGTCGTTGGCAGGATTCTTGATGATCCGGCTCGTGCATCTGAGTTCGATCGCTGTACCATCTGCCGTAACATCCTGAAGTTCGGCCGTATACGTCGACGCGCCTGAAGCCATGGATGTCAACTCACCAATATAAAACTCGCGCCAACTGGTATCGGACCAAAGGTGGTTGTCGGCTTCATATTTTCTGTATTCCTCGAATGAATTTACGCCGAACATTTTGATCTGGGTGTCATTGGCATCGACAATTCCGATATCCATAATGATCTCTTTAAGCACATCCTTATTCTGATCAAAGTATTTGGCGAAATCCTTTACCCCTTCACTGGCTAAACGTTCAATATGGGTTTTAACCCTGGAATAATCCTCAAGTGTGACGCCAGAGGGGAATTGATGGAAAAGTGAGCGAAACTGGTGCTCGCTTTCGCTCAATTTTTTTTCCGCCAGCTTGCGAACCGTAATATCCCTGCCGGTTCCGTAATACCCATCAAAAGAACCATCCGCCTTGAAAACCGGATCACCGCTAATTGATATGGTCAAGGTTTGCCCGTCCGCTATCTTCAAATCATATTCAAAATTACGAAATGCCCGATGTTCATCCAGCCTCTTCAGATGCTGTTTCCAATTTTCATCATCATCCGACCCGTGACGGATTTCGCGACGGGTTTTGCCGATATAGATATCTGGATCGAAGCCGGTAATTTCCTTGTTGCGCGGCGAGAAATAAGTGAAGCGCAAATCCGCATCCATCTCCCAGAACCAATCGGAGGAAATTTTAGCGAACTCCCTGAATTTCGCCTCGCTCTCCTGCAGGGCTTTTTCGACCGCTTTGCGATCAGAAATATCGGAATAAAGGGTTACAAAACCACCGCCCAGCGTTGATCGACGGCGAATTTCCAGAACCGTGCCGTTAGGGGTCGTCCTTTCAAAATTGAGGTTTTCCATTTGCCTGGCCCGCTTAATACGTTCATCCACCAGTTCACCAACATCGCCGGAACCGTATTCACCCCGCTCAACAAGAAACCTGATAAAAGATTCAAAAGAATCGCCAGGATGAAACTGATCTTTAGGTAAATTCAACAATTCAAGAAAGCGGCTATTAAATGCAACGATGTTAAAATCTGCATCGACCATGCTGATCCCGTCGGCCATATTTTCGAACGTCGTTTCAAGAAATTCGGTTTTTGCCTTGAGTTCCTGTGTTGTCTTGCTGATGGTTATATCTTCGACGCTGGACCAGATCATATCCTCATCGTTGTCACGGATCAGCACACCCGACAGGCGAACTGGAATGTTGTGGCCGTCCTTGTGGATGTATTCCTTTTCATAAGGGCCGTAGCGTCCGGTTTGCGTCAATGACACCAGTTGTTGCTGTTCCTGTTTTTCATAATCAACTGGCGTCACCTGCCAGTAGGTCAGCTTCAATGCCTCTTCGACGCTATAACCGATGATCGAGGCATAGGCCTCGTTAACGTAGGTCAACCGACCATCCAGGTGGCATATCGCAAGACCAATGGGCAGGGCCTCAAACAACAGACGATTGAAACGATCACTCAAAACGTCCCCTAACCACTGGCTTTTTCCTGCCAGCCACCTTGTTCTGTTTGCTGTAAATACGTCAACTGGTAGCCCGCTTCCTTATAGGTTTTCCAGCGTTCGCGAGCGGCAGCCACCTGGGCCGCGTCATTGCCATCGAAAAGTTCAAAACATCGCTCAAAAGTGTCCAGATCGCCCCGCTCGACCCCCTCGGTCAAAAAGACGAAGGAGGCCTTGTTTGGGTTTTCCTCAAAGTCTGTTAACCAGATTGGCTGATCTTCACTGCGACCATCTTTTTTACTGCCATGTGGCAGCCAAGAGTCCTTCCTGGAACTCCACAGTGCCTGGCCAAGATGTTCAACGCGGGCGTCTGAAGCGGTCATGACAAGGGCACGCTTGCCAGCCCCAAGGGTCTTTTCCAACAACGTGGGCAAAACATCCTCAAGACGGGATTTCTGCAAGTGGTAGAAAGACACCTCGGTCATATCAGCTGAAAGCCTTACTTTTCGTAGTGATCGGCAACCAGACGGTCAAGCAGACGCACCCCAAATGCCGTGCCGCCCTTGGGTATTGTCGAAGATGCCTTGGCAGACCAGGTGACCCCGGCGATATCCAGATGCGCCCACGGGGTTTTGTCGACGAAACGTTTAAGGAATTGCGCCGCTGTGATCGAACCGGCACCGCGTCCACCGGAAATATTCTTCATGTCAGCGGCGTCGCAATCGAGCATCTTGTCGTAGTTGTCGCCCATGGGCATCCGCCAGACGCTCTCGCCGACGGCCTCACCGGCTTCGCTCAACTGGCCGGACAATTTGTCGTCGTTTGAGAACAAGCCGGCTTTTTCGTTACCCAGACAGATAATAATGGCGCCGGTCAATGTCGCCAGATCAATCATGAATTTAGGCTTGAAGCGTTCCTTCGTGTACCACAGGGCATCGGCCAAAACGAGGCGTCCTTCGGCGTCCGTGTTGAGCACTTCGATGGTCTGCCCTGACATGGAGGTGACAATATCACCGGGTCGCTGGGCCGCCCCCGAAGGCATGTTTTCAACCAGGCCGATAACACCCACGACATTGACGTTGGCCTTGCGTCCGGCAAGCGCCTTCATCAGGCCGATGACGACGCCTGAGCCACCCATATCCCACTTCATATCTTCCATACCAGCGGAAGGCTTGATCGAGATGCCGCCGGTATCAAAAGTCACACCCTTGCCGACAAAGGCGACGGGAGCATCTGATTTGGCTTTGCCCCTTTTACCGTTCCACTGCATGACCACCATTCTGGATTCCCTGACGCTGCCCTGACCGACGCCCAAAAGAGCGCCCATGCCCAGCTTGCGCATCTGCGCTTCGCCCAAAACCTCAACCTTGACGCCAAGTTTGGTCAGGGTCCGGGCCTGTTTGGCCAGTGTTTCGGGGTACAGAATGTTAGCTGGTTCGGAAACCAGGTCGCGGGTCATGAAGACACCACTTGCGACCTTGTCCATTGGCGCAAACGCATTACGGGCCCGGGTTGCGCCCGCACAGGAAATTTTCAAAGTCTTGAGGCTTGGCTTGTTTTCAGGCTTTTCCTTGGTCTTGTACTTATCAAAACGGTACGAGCTCAAACGCGCCCCCAGGGCCATTTCGGCGGCCATCTGGTCGGGTTTCATGGTGCATTTGTCAATGGCATCGACCATTACCTGCACGGTTGCGTGGCCCTTGGTCGAAAGGGCCGTATAGATGTCACCGCCAATATCTTGCATGGCCTTGGCATCGATGGACTTGGCCTTTCCCATGCCGACAAGCAAGATGCGCGTAAAGCCGGTCCCACCCGGTGCCAACAGGGGCAGGCTACTGGTCTTGTCGCCCTTGAAGCGACACGCCTTGATGGCCCGAACCAGACCGCCTGACATTATTTTATCAAGCGCCTTTGCGCTATCGGTGAGCTTGCGTCCGTCCAGAACACCGACAACGACAACGCCATTTTTTGGCAATCCGGGATTGATAAAGGTAATTTTCATGGATCAGGAGTCCTTCTTTAATTCTTTGACGGCAGCAAGACGATTCTGCCAGATTTCCAGGTCATCAGGGTCGGCGTCGATGTCATTTTCTTCGATCATTTTTGTATGAATGGCGACCTGTTCCTTGATGCAGTCTGTGACCTCGGCCAGATGTTCGGCGGGAATGTCATTGATCGTCACCTTGCCATCGAACAGCATGTCGGCGCGATCCATCATCGACAGTTTCTCAACCTTGGCTTCAACCTCGCGCCATTGCTGATACCAGGCGTCATAGATGGCTGACTCACCCTTAAAGCCTGTTTCCTCCATATGCTCGTCAAGGGTTCCCATAATTGCCAGGAACTCATGAACCGTCAGCTGCAGATTACTCACTTGTCTTCCCCTTTAATGAATCAGTCCGGTATCCGGTAAATGTAGCGATGATGGCAGCAATATAAAATAATTAGTTGTCATTTGGCCGGAATATCATCAATGGCTTCGATCTTCCTGTCAGCGCTCATCATCCAGACAACGCCGCCGGGCAGCCCGAACAGCAATCCAAGAAGCCCGAACATGATCGACAACGCCAAAGCCCCTTCTCCGGGAACCCCGATCAGGGCGAAGGCGGTGACCATGGCTTGCTCGCGCACCCCCCAACCGGCAATGGAAATGGGCAAGGTCATAACCAACAATACGGGGGGTATCAGAACCATGCAATCAAGCCAGGTGATTTGAAGATCCAGCGACAGCGCCAGAAGATAAACTGTCAGGGCAACATTGACATGACCTGCAAACGACCAACCAAGCGCCTGGACAGCGTGTACGGGAGAAAGAAAGACCCTGCGGCTATCGGCGGCCAGCATCGCCAGTCCCCGCACAAAGCGCCAGTGGGAAATCCTTGAGGGCAACCGGTCAAGAAACATCAGGACAATCAATCCGGTAACGCCGCCAACGCCCAAAAGGCTGACGAAAGGTATGATCCAGGCCGCCTCATCCGGTCCGACCCGGTCGATAAAAAATGGCGTTGCAATAACAACCAAGGCAATCAGGCCCAGAACCGTCGCCACCCGCTCCAGCATCACCCCGTTGATGGCACAACTCAGGCTTAAGCCTCCCTTGTAGGCTTTGTAGACCCGAACCGCGTCACCGCCGACCGAAGAAGGCAACGCCTGATTGAAGAAAAATCCCATCAGGTAAATGCGCAGACCATCAGCAAAGGAAAGGACCGCCCTGATGGCGCCAAGAACAACCCGCCAACGGATCACGCAGATACCAATCTGCACCACTGAGAGAAGCAAAACCAGCCCCAGCATTTTTACATCGGCGGCCAAAATTCTGTCCCGTGCGGCCCCCAGATCGATGCCATCAACCAACATCCAGATCAGGCCACCGGACACCAGGAATTTCAGCGCCAGGGCAATGTGTTTTTTACTCATAGGGTAATTACTTATTCGTCAGGAATCCGCAGCAGGCCATGGTTTAACAGCATCGACCGCCGCTGTCATTACCGGAGAATGACCCGCTGGCGTTTTGGCCCCCAGGTACCCGGCGGGCCATCGAAGATACCCGCACACGCCGTACCGCACTTTTGGCAATGGCCATCGGCGCTTAAAGCCCAGGTCGAAAGCTGGTACCAGTCACGACCGATCAGCATCTCGCCGCAGCTGTGGCAATAGGTACTTTCACCCTCAAAATCGTGGACATTGCCCGTATAGGCGTAGCGGACGCCGTTCTTAAGGGCGATTCGGCGAGCCATGCTGAGGGTTGAAAACGGCGTCGCCGGAATGTCCATCATCTTCCAGTCAGGATGAAAGGCCGAAAAGTGCATGGGCACGTCCGGCCCCAGATGCTCGACCACCCACTGGGTCATCTCCTCAATCTCGCCCTCGGAATCATTTTCACCCGGTATCAGCAAGGTGGTGATTTCAAACCAGACAGCGGTTTCGTGTTTTAGATAAATCAGGGTTTCCAGCACCGGCGCCAGTTCAGTTGAACACAGGCGTTTATAGAAATCCTCGCTAAAGGCCTTAAGGTCGACGTTGGCCGCGTCCATGTGATTGAAGAACTCGACCCGTGGTTCAGGCGAGATATAACCGGCCGTCACCGCCACTGCCTTGACAGCGCGCGCCTTACAGGCTTCCGCCACGTCAACGGCGTACTCCAGAAAAATCGTCGGATCGTTATAGGTAACGGCGACCGAACGGCAACCGGACTTCACCGCCGCATCGGCGATCATCTCAGGGGTCGCCAAATCTTGAAGTTTATCAAACTCCCGCGACTTACTGATGTCCCAGTTCTGGCAAAACTTACAGGTCAGATTGCATCCCGCCGTGCCGAAGGACAGCACCGGGGTGCCGGGCAGGAAATGGTCGAGGGGTTTTTTCTCGATGGGGTCAATGCAGAAGCCGGATGAGCGCCCGTAGGTAGTCAGCACAATCTCGCCGCCCGCGCAGGCGCGCACGAAACACAAGCCCCGCTGACCGTCGTGCAGCTTACAAAACCGCGGGCACAAGTCGCACTGCACCCGCCCATCGTCAAGGCCATGCCAGTAACGACCGGGAAAGGCACTTTCAAAGGTCTCGGCTGATGGGGTTGTTTCCATACCTATGAAGTAGGCTTGATGCCGGAAGACGTCAATGCGCGAGGCTTTACTTCATGGTTTGAGAGAACTATTTATTTGATGATATTCATCACATAACCAAGACAACGACAAAGGTTCGCATTGGTGCGTGTACTTATTCTGCTGATCACTGCGATCTTGACCGTCCTGGCCTTTAGCGCTCAGGCCGAACCCGAAAAGGCCTCTGCTGACGAAGGAACCACGACCTGGTTGCCCCCGCTGCTGACCTTGCAGTGGGAAAACGACATGTTCGCCGGAACCGACCGGCATTATACCAATGGCCTGCGCCTTACGGCCTTGTTCGCCCGCACCAACACGCCTACGACCCTGGAAGAAGCCTTGCAAAGCTTTTCGCATATTGATGAGGGCGGACGACAGCCCCAGTGGTTTACACTCGGTTTCGGTCAGGACATGTTCACGCCCGGCGACAAAAAAACCGAGACCCTGATTGAAGGTGACCGCCCCTATGCGGGCTGGCTGTATCTATCGGCTTCCCTGCACAAGCTTTCGACCTGTTCGAGCAGTTCCGACAAAAACCCGGACTGCCTTGATTCGGTCGAGGCTAATGTGGGCATCGTCGGCCCATCCGCATATGGTAAGGAAACCCAGGACCTGGTCCATAAAGCCCGGGGAATCACGCGCTTTCAAGGCTGGCAAAACCAGTTGAAGAACGAACCCGGTTTCGTCATGACCTGGGAGCGCAAAAAGCGTTGGATCAGCCCTCCCAAAACCGGGTGGGGTTACGATTTCATCCCCAATATAGGGGTCAGCCTTGGCAACGTTCGCAGTCAAATCAACGCCGGGGGTTCAATGCGCTTTGGCTATAACATCCCGCGCGATTTCGGCGCACCGAGCGCAATCAAACCCGTCGCCAATTTACCCTTGTTGCAGGATAATCGATTGGGTGGATATTTCTTCATCGGTGCAGAAGGGCGCTACGTTGCTCATAACATCTTCCTTGACGGCAACACGTTTGCTGCCAGCCACAGCGTCACCAGAAAGCCGTGGGTCTATGACATTCCTTTGGGTTTTGTCATCACCAAAGGTCCTTATCGTCTGGGCCTGGCAAGAATTTACCGATCCAGAGAGTTCAAGGGCCAGGATAAGGGCGCGAAATTTTCTTCCATCAGTGCAACCGTAAAATTCTGACGTCAAAACCACTTGAGCGCAGGTTCACCGCAAGCACGCATTCATCAATGGCCAGCCCCTTTACTTCATACCTTCGCGGGATTACTTTTTCCCCATGACTTCAATCAGACCACCTGCCGTTGCCGGAACTTTTTATTCGGGCAGTTCGGAACAGCTGAGCGCCGACGTTGCCGGTTATCTGGCCGCCGCAGAAGTCGGAACAACCGTCCCCAAGGCGATCATCGTGCCCCATGCGGGCTTCATTTATTCGGGCTCGACAGCGGCACGTGCTTATGTGCTGTTGAAGCCCGCCGCCGCAACCATCAGGCGGGTGATTTTGCTGGGGCCGTGTCACCGGGTGCCGTTAAGCGGACTGGCCTTAAGCAGCGCGGAGGCGTTTTCGACGCCACTGGGAAACGTCGCCATCGATGGCGAGGCGGCCGAGGCCATCGCCAACCTGCCCCAGGTTCAGGTGTTTGACGACACCCACGCCCAGGAACATTCTCTGGAAGTGCAGTTGCCATTTCTGCAAGCGGTGCTTGAGGATTTTAAGGTGCTGCCGCTGGTCGTCGGCGACGCAAATCCCGACATGGTCGCTGAAATTCTCGACATCTTATGGGGCGGCCCCGAAACGCTGATTGTGATTTCTTCGGACCTGAGCCACTTTCTTGATTATGAGCGCGCCAAAAAACTCGACGCCAGCACCAACCGGGCTATTGAAAGTCTTGACCCCACCGCCATCGGTGATGATCAGGCCTGTGGGCGCAATCCTGTAAAGGGACTGCTGGCGCTGGCACGCAGGCGCAGCCTGAAGGTCGAAACGCTGGGCTTGTGCAATTCAGGCGATACCGCCGGCACAAAAGACCGGGTCGTCGGCTATGGCGCCTGGGCTTTTTTTGAGGGCGATGAAAATGAAGCTGACGATTTTGAAGTCAAAACCCGCGCCCTTCTCAATGAACACGGCGAAATTCTGCTTTCGTTGGCCCATGACAGCATCAACCACGGCCTTGCCGCTGGCACACCGGCAGCGGTCAATCTAGCTGATTTTCCGACCGCCATCACGGCCCCCGGTGCCTGTTTTGTGACCCTCAAGAAAAACGGCCAGTTGCGCGGCTGCATTGGCTCGGCCCAGACCTACAGGCCGCTGGTCGCAGACGTTGCCGAAAACGCTTTCGCCTCAGCCTTTCGCGATCATCGTTTCCCGCCATTGACGGTGGATGAACTGGTCGGGCTGGATCTTTCCATATCTGTGTTAAGCCCGTCTTCACCAATGAGCATTACAAGCGAGGAAGATTTGCTGAAACAACTGAGGCCACACATTGACGGGCTGATTATTGAAGATCAAGGTATGCGCGCCCTGTTCCTGCCCTCGGTCTGGAGTCAGTTACCGCAGCCCCAACAGTTTTTGGGCCACTTGAAGGCGAAAGCCGGAATGGCCAGCGACCACTGGTCACCGACGTTTAAAGCATGGCGATTTATCGCCGCCGAAATATTCGCTTAAAATATAAGGAAGAATAAAAAGTGTCTGAACCCAAAACCCTGTTGTCCATGGCCGGTGCGCCGATGGACCCATCGAAACTGTCGGAGGCTGTACTGGTCCTGATTGACTGCCAGAACGAATATGTATCGGGCGTACTCGCCTTGCCCGCCGTCGCCCCGGCTTTGGCCGAAGCGGCAAAAGTGCTGGCCCGTGCCCGCGACGCCGGCACACCGGTTATCCATGTGGTTCATCACGGACGTCCGGGTGGCGGGGTCTTCGACCCGGAGGGACCATCCTCGGAAATCGCACCGGAAGTGGCAGCGGTTGAAGGCGAGGCGCAGGTTATCAAGGCGCTGCCCAATGCCTTCGCCGGAACCAATCTGGATGTCATCCTCAAGGAAACCGGCAAGAAGGAACTGATCCTGGTCGGCTTCATGACCCACATGTGCATCAGCGCCACGGCCCGGGTGGCGACGGACCTGGGCTACCGGGTAACCATTGTCGCAGACGCCACCGCGACCCGCGATTTGCCGGGGCCCAGTGGAGACGGGGTGGTCGGGGCCGAAGACCTGAAACGGGCGGAATTGGCGGCCCTGGCTGATCGTTTCGCCATTATTGCCAAGACGGCCACTGATTTGGGGGAGTAGTCGCGTGACACTGAACATCACAATCGGCCTGATGGAACAAATTGGTGACCTTGCCAAAAGCGCTGGTAAGGAAATCATGAAAATCTACAACGGTGATTTCACCGTCGATACCAAGGCCGACGCCTCGCCCGTAACAGAAGCTGACCGGATCGCCGAAGAACTGATCATCCGCGGCCTGCGTGAAGGCGTTACTGCCCAATACCCGATTATCGGCGAAGAAGCCTTCGCCGCCGGTACCGCGCCCGAGATTGGCTCCGGCCCGTTCTGGCTGGTTGACGCCCTTGACGGCACCAAGAGTTTCATTTCCAAAAGCGCCGAATTCACCGTCAACATTGCGCTGATTGATGGCGGCATTCCGGCCCTTGGCGTCGTTCACGCCCCTGCCCTTGGTGATACCTACTGGGGCAGCCGCAGCGGTGCATTTTTTGAATCCGCAGGCGAGGCGTCCAAAACCATTTCCTGTCGAGCTCCCGGCAGTGATGGCATGGTCGTCGTCGCCAGCCGCAATCATCGCTCACCGGAGCTGGAAGACTATATTGCCGAACTGGATGTCAAGAGTTCGACCAGCGCCGGCAGTTCCCTGAAGTTCTGTCTGGTCGCAGCCGGGCTTGCCGATATCTATCCGCGCCTGGGCCGGACCATGGAATGGGACACGGCGGCTGGACAGGCTGTCGTCATGGCTGCCGGTGGCAGTGTCCGCAAACTTGACGACAGCCCGCTGACCTACGCCAAGGCCGGGTTCGAGAACCCGCATTTCGTTGTTCGCGGGTTGGATGAATAGGCAGGAAATAACGACTTTCAAGTCTTGACGGTGATTTCCTATAGGCGCACTATAGTCCGCAGGTAGCCGGGAAACCGGAGCCTGAAAAAGCCGCCGTAACCCTTACGGTGACTGCTGACCGGGTCATTACCGCGGATGGTCCAGTCATTAAGCAGAACAGAGAGTAAAGAGCCGTTGGCTGGTCCGGCGGCTCTTTCTTTGGTGACCAGAAAAGGCATACCCTTGCTTAAGGAAAACACCGAAAATCTCACCAAGGCAGCCACCATCATAAGCGAGGGCGGGCTGGTCGCCTTTCCCACCGAAACCGTTTACGGCCTTGGTGGCGACGCCACCAACGATGATGCCATTGCCGGTATTTTCGAAGCCAAGGGGCGGCCTCGCTTTAATCCGTTGATTATCCACTTCGCTGATGTTGAAAGCGCTGCCGCCTCGGTTTTTTTCAACGAGCAGGCAGAAGCACTGGCGCGTGTGTTCTGGCCCGGCGCCCTGACCATGGTTTTGAAGCGCCGGCCCGATTGCCCGGTTTCCCTGCTCGCCAGCGCCGGACTCGACACCCTTGCGGTGCGTGTACCCAATCACCCCCTCGCCCACGCCTTGCTTAAGGCGGCAAACACACCGATCGCCGCACCCAGCGCCAACCGTTCAGGTCACATCAGCCCGACGATGGCCGCGCACGTGGAGGAAAGCCTCGGCGATGACATTGACGCCATCCTTGATGGCGGGCCCTGCGCCATCGGTCTGGAATCGACGGTTATCGACTTAAGCACCGATAGCCCGACCCTGCTTCGTCCCGGCGGCGTATCCCGTGAGGACATCGAAGCGGTCATCGGACCCCTGCAGGTTTCTGACGGCAGCGAAGAGAAGCCGCGCTCTCCCGGTATGTTAAAACGCCATTACGCGCCGATGATCCCGCTGCGTCTGAACGCTGAAAAACCCGAACCAGGTGAGGCCTTGCTCGCTTTCGGATCGGACGTCAGCGCCCGTCATGCCAACTTAAGCCGCAGCGGCGACCTGGTCGAGGCAGCGGCCAACCTGTTCGCCATGCTACACATGCTCGATCAACCGGGCTTCAAGGGCATCGCCGTCATGACAATTCCCGACACCGGACTGGGGCTCGCCATCAACGACCGGCTTAAGCGGGCGGTCAGTTCGTCATGACCACACATTCCGAAGCACTGGAGCGCATTCGTGATCTTGTCGGGCCGAAGGGCTGGATTGATTCGCAAGGCGACATGCAGCCTTACCTTAATGAGCAACGCGGTGTTTATCAGGGTATTGCTCCGGCGATTGTCAAACCGGCATCGACCGAAGAAGTCGCCGGGATTTTGCGGATTTGTTCAGAAGCCGGGCTGGCCGTCGTTCCCCAGGGCGGCAACACCGGGCTGGTCGGTGGCGGCGTTGCTGATTTTCCGAACGGCGAGGGCATTGTCCTGAGCACCGAAAGACTGAACAGGATCCGTGCCGTTGATCCCATGAACCAGACAATGACCGTCGAGGCAGGGGTTATTCTTGCCGATATCCAGCAGGCTGCCGATGACGTTGATGTGTTTTTCCCCTTAAGTCTGGGCGCTGAAGGATCATGCCGGATCGGTGGCAACCTATCGACCAACGCCGGCGGCGTGCAGGTGCTGCGCTACGGCAATGCCCGCGATCTGGTGCTCGGGCTTGAAGTGGTGCTGGCCGACGGGCGCATCTGGAATGGCCTTCGTTCATTGCGCAAGGACAACACCGGCTATGACCTTAAGCACCTGTTTATAGGTGCCGAGGGGACGCTGGGCGTCATTACCGCCGCCGTCCTGAAAACCTTTCCCCGCCCCAAGGCAAAGGCAACGGCCATCTGCGCGGCTAAGGATACGGCCTCCATCATGGAACTGTTCAGCCGCGCCAGGGATCGTCTTGGCGATGGGTTGAACACCTTTGAGATCATGAACCGCTTCGCCTTCGACATTGCAACCCGCCATATCCCCGGCAACAAAGACCCTTTTGACGCCGCCCACGGCCAGTACGCCTTGCTGGAGGCAACCGGCACCGGCCCGTATATTAACGAAGCCCTGCACGCCCTGCTGGAGGACGGCTTCAACGATGGCGTCATCGAGGACGCCGTCGTCGCCGCAAACAGTTCGCAAACCAGAGACTTATGGCGCATTCGTGAAACCATCCCCGAATCACAACATTTCGAGGGCGGCTCGGTTTCCCACGACGTTTCCGTCCCCGTCGCCCGGGTTGAAGAATTTCTGGGGCGGGCGACGGCCATGTTCGAAGCGGAAATGGAGGGTATTCGTATTTGTGCTTTTGGACACGCGGGCGATGGCAACATCCACTTCAACCTGAGCCAGCCCGTCGACATGGACAAACAGGAATATCTGGATCACAAGAAACACCTGAACCGGCTGATCTATGATCTGGCCGTCAGCATGGATGGCAGCTTCAGCGCCGAACACGGTATAGGACAGTTGAAACGCGATGATCTTGCCCTTTATAAAACCGATGTTGAACTGGATCTCATGCGGGCCATCAAGAAAACCCTCGACCCGTCCAATATTATGAACCCCGGAAAGATCATCTGATGAGCACATACACAGCCCCATCCCAGGATATTCACTTCGTTCTCAACGAGATTGCTGGCCTTGGCGATGTTGCATCCTTGCCAGGTTTAGAAGACGCGACGCCCGATCTGGTTGAGGCCGTCGTTGAAGAAGCAGGTAAACTGGCATCAGATGTTCTGGCCCCCCTGAACCGCAGTGGCGACATCGAAAACTGTCACTTTGAAAATGGTGTCGTACGCACCCCTAAGGGTTCCAAAGACGCCTACCGGCAATTTATCGAGGGTGGTTGGAACGGCGTTCCCTTTGACCCGGACTTTGGCGGCCAGGGCCTGCCGTGGCTGGTCTCGACAGCCGTTTCTGAAATTTGGAATTCCGCCAACATGGCTTTTAGCCTGTGCCCGCTGTTGACCCAAGGCACCATCGAGTTGCTGACCACCCATGGCTCAGAAGAACTACAGACGACGTTTCTGGAAAAGCTGATTTCAGGTGAGTGGAACGGCACCATGAACCTGACCGAGCCACAAGCCGGAACTGACCTCGCGCGGATCAAATCCAGGGCCGTGAGGGATGGTGATCACTATCGCATCAGTGGTCAGAAAATTTTCATCACCTACGGTGAACATGACCTGACCGATAACATCATCCATATGGTTCTGGCCCGTCTGCCGGACGCACCCGAAGGGGTAAAAGGGATTTCACTGTTCCTGGTGCCTAAATTTCTGGTCAACGCAGATGGCAGCCTGGGCGAGCGCAATGATCTGAAGTGCGTGTCCATTGAACATAAGCTCGGCATCAACGCCAGCCCAACCGCCGTTATGTCCTACGGTGATAACGACGGTGCCATTGGCTATCTTGTCGGGGCTGAGAATGAGGGCATCAAATGCATGTTCACAATGATGAACAACGCCCGCCTGGCCGTCGGCCTGGAAGGCGTCGCTATAGCCGAGCGGGCCTATCAGCAAGCCCGGGATTATGCCCTTGAGCGGGTCCAGAGCCGGGACGCATCAAGCAACAGCCCTGACGCGGTGACCATTATCCATCATCCGGATGTCAAACGCATGTTGTTGTCCATGAAATCGCGAACCGAGGCCGCCCGCGCCCTGGCCTACAGCGCAGCAGGGACCCTGGACGCCGCCAATCGTCATCCCGATGACGCGAAGCGGGCAAGCGCGCAAGCGCTTCTCGACCTATTGATACCGGTGGTCAAGGCCTGGAGCACAGATATCGGTATCGACGTCGCCAACACCGGTGTTCAGGTTCATGGCGGCATGGGATACATCGAGGAAACCGGTGCCGCCCAGCATTTACGCGATGCCCGTATTGCCTCTATTTACGAAGGCACCAACGGCATTCAGGCCATTGATCTGATCGGCCGCAAGGTGGCCCGCGAAAACGGTGAAACCGTCAGCACCCTGATCGCAGACATTCGCCGCTTTGCCCCGACAACCACAAACGATGACCTGGCCGCCATAGCCGAACGCCTTGAAACGGCAACCAACGCCCTGGAAAAAGCAACGGCGTGGGTGGTTGAAACATTCCCGACAGATCCCAACGCGGTCCTCGCCGGTGCCAATTCCTATCTGTCCTTGCTCGGGCTCACGCTGGGGGGCTGGATGATGGGACGAACTGCCGAGATCTCTCTTAATAAACTCGAAATGGGGCAAGGCGACGCGGCCTTTTACAAGGCGAAAATCATCTCGGCCCGTTTTTTTGCCGATCAGGTTCTTATCGAGGCTGCCAGCTACCATGAAAAAATTGTTTCAGGATCGGTTTCAATCACGGCCAGCGATTTCTCCGTCAGTTGAAACCGTCAACTTCAAAAATCGTTAAACCTTGATTTTTTTGTGTTTTTCAGACATTTTACGCTGAAAGCGAGAGCATATTTCAGAAATGAGTGGCTTAAATAAATACATCCTCAAGCAATTGCTTGTGGGCATGATCCTCGTCACAGCGGGGCTAACCTGCGTCATCTGGCTGACCCAGTCGTTGAAGTTTGTCGAAATGATCGTCAATCGCGGCCTGACGACGGGCGTTTTCATGTATTTTACGATGCTGTTGTTGCCGAATTTTCTATCCATCGTTTTGCCAATCGCCCTGTTTACAGTCATCGTCTTCACCTATTCAAAACTGATCACTGACCGGGAACTGGTGGTCATGCGAGCCGCCGGCTTAAGTCAACATGCGTTGGCAAAACCGGGATTGATTTTGACCTTTATCGTTGTCGTCCTGGGTTATCTGATCAACATCTACCTACTGCCCCATTCGTACAGGATGTTCAGGGAATTGCAGTGGGAAATTCGCAACAATTACACCCACATCCTGTTGCAGGAAGGTTCCTTCAACGAAGCGTCACAAGACATTATCGTCTACATTCGCAAACGATCCGCCGATGGCCAGTTACACGGCATTCTGGTCCATGACGGACGCGACAAGGACAAACCCTACACCTTGCTGGCCGAACGCGGCGCCATGTTACAAGGCGATGAAGGATCCCGGGTCGTCATGTACAACGGCAACCGTCAGGAAGTTGACCCGGACACTCATCAATTTTCGATTCTGTATTTTGACCGCTATATTTTTGAAATGGCCGCCACATCCGATAGCGGTGCCGGGCGTTTCCGTGAAGCCCGGGAACGAACAGTTTATGAACTGTTCAATTTGGACAAAGACCCTGACATGTTGCCCCGAAACGTTGGTAAATTTACGGTCGAAGGACACAAAAGACTGATTTCACCGATTTCAGCTTTGGGTTATGCGCTTGTCGGTCTGGCGATCCTTATTTCCAGCAGTTTCAGTCGACGTTCACAAACAAGAAGAATCGTTCTGGCAGCCGTTATTGTCGTCGCCTTGCAGGCAGCAATGCTGGCCCTTGAGAATGCGACGGCAAAAAATCTCTCTTTGGTACCAGTCCTTTATGTCCTGGGGTTACTGCCAGTGTTTGCGGGTTACCTGTTAATGTTAAAATCGCCAGGCACGAGAGCCACCAGACGGCTTGAAGAAGCGGGTTAATCATGCGCCTTTCAACAACCATGTCCCTGTATATTGGAAGACAATTCATTGTCAGTTTTTTGACCATCTTCATGATCCTTCTGACCCTGATCTTGTTAGTCGATATGATCGAGTTACTAAGACGTGCTGCATCAAAACCGCAGGTTAATTTTGCCATGGTCATGGAAATGGCAGTCCTGAAACTTCCCCACATGGGCCAACAACTTTTCCCCTTCGCCATCCTGTTCGGTGGCATGTCCGCCTTTTGGCGTCTGACCCGCAATCACGAGCTTGTCGTTTCACGCGCAGCAGGGGTATCGGCCTGGCAATTTCTGCTGCCTGTCCTGGTTCTGGCTTTTATTTTGGGTGTTATAAAAATCACCGTTTTTAATCCACTTGCCTCGACCCTGCTGACCCGTTTTGAGCGGGTCGAAGCGACAGCCTTCAAGGGGCAGGAAAGTTTCCTCGCCCTTTCAAGTTCCGGGTTATGGCTGCGTCAGTCCGATGGCACGGACCAGTCGGTAATCCATGCCAGGAGTTTTTTACAACAGGGAAAAGAGGTCGAGTTAGGCACCGTCAATGTATTCATCTACAAGGGAGTGGGCGAATTCATCAAGCGCATTGATGCCAGTAGCGCAATTTTGGATGATGGATTCTGGCATATGAACGATGTCTGGATTCACCAGCCTGACGTTCCTTCCCAACACGAAGAGGAATTCTGGTTGGAAACGGACCTGACACTGGGCTCCATTCAGGATAATTTCGCGCCTCCTGAGACAATGTCGTTCTGGGACTTGCCCGCCTTTATTGAAACCCTGGAAGGATCAGGATTTTCGGCGGTCCGCCACCGATTGCACTGGCATTCCCTGCTCGCAGCGCCCTTGCTGATGTGCTCCATGGTGCTGATCGCTGCTACTTTTACGCTCCGCCATGCACGCCGGGGAGGGACAATTTTTGTTATTTCAGGTGGCGTTTTGACCGGCTTTGTCCTTTATTTTTTCTCGGATGTTGTTTTTGCCCTTGGCCTTTCGGACTCGATCCCTGTAACACTGGCCGCCTGGACCCCATCAGGTGTGACTTCATTGCTGGGACTCGCGATGTTGCTTCATCTTGAGGATGGTTAAGGTCGAAATGAATACGCTGGGCTTTATGCATAAATATACTGGATCATTATTATTACTGCTTACCATGCTGGCCCTTGGATCAGGCCGTGCACATGCCGCCGTTTCTGACAGCCCCACTCAGGTTAAGCAAAGCAGCCCAGCAACCTCAAAAGAAGACCAAAGCCGCGAAATCCGCTTCAGCGCCGATGAAATGCAACATGATCAAGGGCTCGATATTGTTACGGCCCGTGGCAATGTTCAGGTTCAACATGAAGACCGCATCCTGACTGCCGATGTTATCGTTTATAACCGCAAGCAGGAATTTGTCACCGCTTCGGGAAATGTCACTTTATTGGAACCGTCGGGTGACGTTCTTTTCGCTGAATTCATGGAACTATCGGGTGATTTGAGAGATGGCGTTGTCGCTGACTTGCGAGCCATCTTAAAAGATGGCTCACTGGTCGCGGCCAGTGGTGGCAGGCGCACTGATGCCAATATTCTTGACATGCGCAACGCCGTTTATTCAGCCTGTCGCCTGTGTGATGACGATCCTTCAGCTGCGCCATTATGGCAAGTCAAGGCCGTTCGGGGCCTTCATGA
>JACKQG010002958.1_pt1 | contig 21444 bp, 14 predicted proteins | sample 8237621 | NCBI WGS metagenome assembly JACKQG01 (sample SAMN15677084, study PRJNA649215) | marine metagenome | biome: marine; feature: Black Sea; material: saline water; isolation source: suspended particulate matter (SPM) from the Black Sea western gyre | collected 2013-06-09/2013-06-10 | depth... | reverse complement strand
AAGGTTATGCTCGGCCAGGTTCGTACCGGATGGCTGGGTGAAATTCAAACAGGTCGCATCAGGACAGTTCTAACTGAAAAAGATGAGGCCTGGGTTGACATTGGCGACGACCTGAAGTGGCTGGATGACGGCAGCAGCTTTACCTGGGTAAGTGAGCGTGACGGTTGGCGGCATCTGTACCTGGTTTCACGGTGCGGTAAAAACATAACTCTTTTAACGCCGGGCCAATTCGATGTAATAAGTGTTCAGAGCATCGACGAAAAGGGCGGCTGGGTGTACTATATCGCTTCACCTGAAAATCCGACCCAGCGCTATCTGTACCGGTCTCCCCTGGACGGCAGCGGTAAGGTTGAACGATTAACTCCGATTAGCCAGAAAGGCACCCACAAATACCAGATATCACAGGATTCGAAGTGGGCCTTTCACACTTATTCATCTTTCGATACCTCACCAATTATTGAATTGGTCCATCTGTCGGAGCATAAAACTATAAGAACATTGGCGGATAACTCAGAATTGCGGGATAAGCTGAGTGAACTTAAGAAGCGCCCAACTGAATTTTTTCGCATAGATATCGGTGACGGCGTACTTCTGGACGGCTGGTGTATGAAACCACCTGATTTTGACCCTGAAAAACAGTATCCATTATTGTTCCACGTCTATGGAGAGCCTGCCGGTCAAACTGTCATGGATAGATGGGGTGATAACAAATATCTGTGGCATCTCATGCTTGCCCAGCAGGGATATCTGGTAATGAGTGTGGACAACCGAGGCACTCCGGCACCCCGCGGCCGCGTGTGGCGTAAGTGCATCTATCGCCAAATCGGTATTCTCGCCTCAGCCGACCAGGCCGCTGCAGCACGAGCTATCATTAAAAGTCGGCCTTATATAGACCCGGCCGGAATAGGTATATGGGGTTGGAGCGGCGGCGGCTCTATGAGTCTAAACGCCATCTTCAGGTATCCCGACCTTTATCATACCGCCATGGCAATAGCGTTTATAAGCAATCAGCGGTTTTATGACACGATTTACCAGGAACGATATATGGGGCTCCCCGATGACAACGAGCAGGGATACAAAAACGGTTCACCCATAACATATGCGCACCAGTTCAAGGGTAATCTTCTTATCGTTCACGGTACGGGCGATGATAACTGTCACTATCAGAATTGCCAGGCCCTTATTAACGAGCTGATTAAGCACAATAAGCATTTTTCAATGATGTCGTACCCGAACCGTACCCACGCGATAAAAGAGGGCGAAAATACAAGGCGCCACCTCTACGAATTACTTACCGGATACTTGAAGGAGAACCTGCCGGCCGGGGCTAAACAAACTGAAAATTCAAATTAGAATATTGTGATTAGTTATACTCGCGACCGTTACAAAACGATTTCCTGTCCCAGACCTTTTTGGATTGCCTTTTCATAAATCAATTTAGATGCACATACATCAAACAAAGCCATACCAACCGACTTGAACAAAGTAGTGTCACCCTTAACCTCATCCAGTGACTTGTCATCAATAAGAAATCGCCCCAGGGTCATAATCTGTTCCTGCCTGAGCCAATTATTTTTTAGTGGAACTATAATATCACCCGATTCCTGCACAGCATGCTCGGTGTCGATGAAGACGTTCTTTAGCAGATTGAATAATGCATGGGGAAATTCTCTCATATTCGGCTTATAAGAGCCAATTCCGACAAAATGTTTACCGGCTAATAAATCCTCCTTGTCCGGTAATACAGGTTCAAAAGAGGTGGTTGCCGTAATAACGACCTGGCTGTTTTCGAGCAGTTCCTCGACACAGGCGGCCTGATGAAACTTAACATCAGGAATCATCTCCGACAGTTTTTCTTCCAGTACCGAAGTTTTTCCCGGATATAGGTCATAAACAAAAACATCTTTGAAGTTCCCCCCCGCACAAGCAACCCAGGCCTGGTAAAAACCCTGGACACCTGCACCGATGATACCCAGACTCTTATTTTTGTCCGGGGCCATATGACGGATGCTCACCGTACCGACCGCTGCGGTTCGCAAGGCCGTTAGAGCAGGGCCGTTAAGCAATGCAAGGGGCACGCCCGTTTGTGCATCATTGAGAACCATTATTCCATTCAGGACGGGAATATGCTTTTCTGGATTCTCCGGGAACAAAGTTACAAGTTTGGTTCCAAAACAATCTTTGATAAAACACGGCATTAGCAGCAAAGTGTTTTTTTCATAATCTACGCTGAGCCGTTGCGGCATGTGAAATGCTTTTTGCTCGTACAGGCACATTGATATTTCGATGGCATTTAATACCTCATCAATCGACGCAGCTCTTAAAATATCTTCCTCGGTTAAATAAATCATTTGTGCCGACTCCTTTTATGCCTCCTGAGTGTCCAATTCTACTGCTGAAACTGAGGCCGGCGGGAATGTCCATAAACCGCTGCCGGGCAGGTCTTTTTTCACAGGAACTATCCGGTCGGATTGGGTTTGTATAACCTCGAATTCAGGATTTGCAGCTAATTCGAAAATACGACCTGTTCTTATCTTCATCCCATTTATCATCAGTTTAGCCGTGGTGGAGCGTTCTCTGCTGGTATTGACCACATGCAAAAATATTCGGTCTCCTGTTCGGCTGGCCGTAACATCAAGACCATCCGGCGATTTGCTTACATCAACGGCTTTGTTTCCGGTATGATGCCGGTAGAGACTCATGACAATAGCAACGGGCATCATATATGATTTTCCTCCTGGCACAGGAATCATCACAGCGTTAACCTGCCACCTGGTGCCGCAGAAATCGGCTAATGTTGCAATCTTGAGCTTATCACCATGCCTTTCGTGAACATTTAACAGTCTTGCGTTTGCAACTCCCGCCGCCCACGTGGAAAGAACCTCGCACCTATTACGACCCGGCAAGGAAAAATGGCATTCAGTGAGAGCCAGGTGCACCGGATAGTCCGCAACCTCCTCACGCATTGTCCTGATACGGGCGTCATGAACATTGCAGGCATTCATCAGCCGTTCCCATGTCCATGCCGGGTTCTTGCGGTACTCAATTCCCCGCAGCGGAGAATTGCTAATATTTCGATCCGGATTGAACATATGATGAAACGCAATGTACTTCAAATGCTCACCTGCAATATCAAGCATACGGCGTGCCCATCCTCTGTCACCCCAGCCAATCAAATCAATACCAGGATCTTCTTTCCGCATGGCTTTTGCGAAGGCAACGGTTTTCTTTGCGGCGGTCTCGCAGTCGAAAGCATTGCGGTCATACGAGGTCTCATTTCCGATCTGCCAAAGACGGATATCATAAGGTTCTTTGACGCCATGTTTTATTCGCTCCCTGCTGTCGGGGGCATTACAATATCGTACCCATTGGGCCGCTTCCTCAGGGCCCGCCCAACGGATGACGCCTTTGGGATCGCGCTGCCATTTCTTTCTGCCGTCCGACTCGAAGTTCACACTCATAAGCGGATCGGCCCCGGTTTGCCGGCAGAAATCAACGAACTCATGGGTGCCGACCTGATTAGTCTCCACTCCGCCCCATAATAAATTGATCATCGGTTTTCGCTGGTCTCGCAGCCCTACGGCCTCCTTCCATTTATAATAAGAACTGAAGCATCCTCCCCATCGTATAAGAGAAGGCGACAGTTTTCTGGTGACCTCTACCACATCCTCTCGCCAGCAGTCCCTCTTGAAATCCCAGGCAGCCGCCACAGAACCGTCCGTTGTGCCTAATGGCTCCATAAACTGCATGTACAGATAGGGTGACAGGTCGAATCGGGCTTGAGGACTGACTGCAAGTAATGAAGTATTTTCTGCGGCATGAGCTGTCGGCATCGCCAGCGAAGCAGCTCCCAGGCCTACAGCCTTTATGAAATCACGTCGTGTGCTGTTTTGTACACTCATTTTTTAATTCTCCTTCACTTAGAGGAAGCAGAAGCCTTCCTGGAGGATTTGGATTTGTGCTTCCGTTCCTTAATGAGATGGCTCAGTGCCAGAACGGGGTGCCTGCTCAGCATTCTCGGCCCGGAGTACCGCATAACATCTCTTATCCGCTCGCGCATTTCCGGTTTATAACAGTGTATTTCACACTGAGAACAGGGGCCCTTCTCTTCACCAAATGGACATTTCTGCAATCGCTGGTCGGCATATTCGCGTAACTGCCGGCAATCGGGGCACAATTGTTTTCCTGTAATGCCATGATGATTCCGGCAATATATCTTCAACATCGCCAAAAGAGTCTTCTGTTCTCTTTTTAATTTGTCACGTTTTAGTGCCATATACTTTCTTCTCATATCATAGCTGTGCTGTGCATAACACAAGGCCGACCGTGATTTGTATGCTACTGCTTATCCTGTTTCCAGTCAAGACAACTTCATCGTTGAAATGGCCTGTAATGCATTATGTTACAGATTTTATGAGGATGATACAGGTAGCACTTGAATCCCAAAGCCGCAGCAGATAACATAAGCTATCGGCTCGACAAGTTATTATTGAAATGAACTTCCTGTCCGAAGTTTGAATAAACAAGTACCCAAAGGATTAGTAATTTATGGCCGTTGTAACATTGAGTGACATCCATATAGCTTTCGGGCCTGAGGTCGTCCTGGACAAATTAAATCTTCAGCTCTATGCCGGCGAAAAAGTCGGTATGGTCGGCGTCAATGGCTCAGGCAAGAGTACGATTCTGAATTTGATTGTTGGCCGGGTAGAGCCGGACATGGGCCGGGTGGGCAAACAAAAAGGCCTGCGCATCGGCTATTTGCCGCAGGAGGCGACTTTCAACGGTAAACGTACGGTTTTGGAAGAAATGCACGCCGGAGTAGAACATTTGCTCAAACTCCAGCGGGCAATCCAGACCGCATCCGGTGAAATGGAAAGCCTGACCGGTTCGGCACTGAAGGCAAAAATGAACCAGTATGACCGCCTGTGTCATGATTTTGAGATTGCCGGCGGTTATGCTTATGAAGTCCGCATACAGACTACTCTGGCGGGCCTGGGCTTCGAGGCTGAGCTGCATCAGGCTAAGACTTCAGCGCTTAGCGGCGGCCAGTTGTCGCGCCTGGGGCTGGCCCAGGTATTGATGCTTGATACCGACCTGCTTCTTCTGGACGAGCCGACCAACCATTTGGATATGCCGGCAACCGAATGGCTGGAGAGGTTTTTGACCGATTATAACGGGGCCGCGGTCATCATCAGTCACGACCGTAGCTTATTGGATAAAGCAGCATGTAAAATCATTGAAGTTGAAAAACGACAGGCAAAGGTCTGGAACGGCAATTACAGCAACTATATACAAACAAAAGAGACATTGCGGCTGCAACAACAGCGGGAACACACTAAACGTGTTGAGATGGTCGAGCGCACACTGGACTTTATTGCCCGCAACAAGGACCAGGAAGGCATGCGCAAGACGGCCCGCGGACGGAAGACCCAATTGAATCGCCTGCTCAAAGAAAACCCGGATTATTTGGAAAAACCGACGAACTCCAAAACGATCAGCTTCTCATTCGGCAAGATAGATAGAGCAAGTGACCTGGTGCTGCGCTGCGAGGCAATGGGCAAATCCTTTGGTGAACTGACACTTTTCGAGAATCTTTCGTTCGATGTACTGAGCGGTGAACGCCTTGGCATAACCGGGCCGAATGGTACTGGAAAGAGCACCTTTTTACGATTAGCTCTGGGCCGGATTGAACCATCGGCAGGCAGCATTCGCATGGGGAAGAATCTCCGCATCGGCTATCTTGACCAGCACGGTGACGTACTGGATTCGTCCAGGAGCGTTTTGGACGAGGCTTTAAGCATAAATCCCAGGCTCTCATCGGAACAGGTGCGCAATCGATTGGGCGCCTTTCTATTTACGGGTGACGATGTGTTCAAGCTGTGCGGAGATTTGAGCGGCGGCCAGCGCAATCGTCTGATGCTTTGCAGATTAGTCCTGGCTGAACCCAATGTATTGGTCATGGACGAGCCAACCAACCATCTGGATATTGCCAGCCGGGAGATGCTGGAAACTTCCCTGGCTGGTTATAGTGGAACGATGATCGTGGTAAGTCATGACCGATACTTTCTGGATCGTGTTATAGACAAGCTGATAGTGGTCGGCACAGACGACCTGGGGCATCGCTGCATTGGCAAGACGGAGTTCATCGATATAAAACCTGTTTACTCATATTATACATCCCTGGTTCGCAAGCGTTTGGAAAGCCGGCAACAGAAGTTAAAATCACGTACCGGAGGATCTCGAAAACGCCGGCCGGCCAGCGCAGAGAGCAGGCCTCGCGACAGGACACCAAAAGAGCTTAAGCGCTTCAACAAATATTCCATTGAACAGATCGAAGAGCTGATCATGGCACTTGAGCAGGAATTGGCCGACATGAAGGAACGCTTTGGCGAGGCGATAATTTATAAAAATCCCGAGCAGCTTGCCCAATTGCAGCAGACTTATGATGCCACAACAACCGAGTTGAACCTGCTGTATCAGGCGTATGAGCGCCGGGAGGGGTAGAGAAATATTTAAAGCCGCGGCTGATATTTTTTAAAACAACGAGTAACGGCGGAAAGCTTTAAAAACAGATTTAGAAAAAAATCCCCTGCTTTACGGAACGGAGGAGAGGGTGAATAAAGCAGGGGCTCAAAAGAGAAGTAAGAGTGGAAACAGGAGCTTCACTCTTAATTAAATATTCAATACGTCGTACTACCTCCTTTCCTGGTAAAAGGATCATTAATGTCTATATGTATGTGCCATTATTGATATCCAATGTAACGTTTTTTCAGCAATTTTCGGATGAATTTCGTAATTTAATGAAACTTAAAAGCCTGGCAGAATTCGTATTGACATTCTTTTGTTGACCAGACAGCCCCTCTGCCAATAACATTAACTTACATGAAATACCGAGCTTATCTTGACATCGAAACTACGGGGCTCAGCCGACATTATGCTGATTTAACGGTTATCGGCATCGCCCTCGAGAAGAATAGAAAATATGAGGTTGTTCAGCTTATTGAAGGCGATTTATACCAAGAGAGGCTGCTGGACAACCTTGAAGGTGTAGATGAAATTTATACTTACAACGGCAGCCGCTTTGATTTACCCTTTATTAAGGCAAAGCTTGGAGTTGATTTGAAGGCATGCTTCAGACATACCGATTTAATGTATGATTGCTGGCGGCATAAACTCAAAGGTGGACTCAAAGTAGTTGAGAGACTGCTGGGCATAAAAAGGCAACTGACCGATGTAGATGGATATATTGCCGTGCAATTGTGGTTTGATTATGTAAACAACAATAATATGCAAGCCCTGCGAACGCTGTTAGAGTATAATCAGGAAGATGTTGTTAATTTGCGAATTCTCAGGCGAAAGCTCAAAGTCAAATAACACAATAACTTTGTATAGAAAGTTCTATTTTCGTATTGGAAAAATATGGAGTCCGTAGTTACTATCCCGGCGTTTGGAGATAATTTTATTTATCTCTATCGATATGATAAAAACAATGCTTTGGCAGTTGACCCCTGCGACAGCTCTGCGGTACTGAACAGCTTAAATGAACACAACATGAATCTTACGACGATTCTCATTACACATCACCATTGGGACCATACCGGCGGTGTTTCTGATTTAAAAAAGAAAACCGGCTGTGAGGTTATCGGGGCCGACAAACGTCGAATACCGGCGATAGACTGCATTGTTGATGATAAGCATGTTCTGACAATAAGTAATATTGAGATACAAGTTATTGCGACTCCCGGCCATACGAACACATCTGTTTGTTATTATATTCCTGCATTAAATGAAAACGGACATAAGATTCTCTGGACGGGCGATACATTGTTCGCCGGAGGCTGCGGCAGACTCCTGGAGTGCAACGCAGGAACAATGCTGGATTCACTTCTTAAGTTGGCCTCTCTACCCGACGATACGCTCGTCTATTGCGGACATGATTATACGCTGGAAAATTATGAATTTGCGCTGACTATCGAGCCGGATAATAAAGCTGTCCAACAACGCCTGCAAGAGATAAAGCAAATTATAAAAGCAGGCGGATTTACTGTCCCTTCGACCATATTGCAGGAAAAGACAACAAATATTTTTTTGCGGTCGGATACAAACGAAATTAAAACCGCTCTTAAAATGCCGGATGCCGGGGCCGATGATGTCTTCGCGGAATTGCGTCGGCGAAAAGATGTTTTTTAGAGGTTTCCTATAGTCATTAAGAAACGAATGTAGAGAGCAGTACAAGTGAATCCTAAACATAAAAATACAATCCTTATTACCTGCTCGGCGGGTTTGACCGATTATGTCCGGCGGGAGGTCGAGGATTTAGGCTACCGGAGTGGTGAATGTCATAAAACAGGGATTGAGGTGGAAGGTGACTTTTATGACGCAATGCGGCTCAATCTATATTTACGCACAGCGTACAATGTTCTTTTCCTGCTGAAACAGTTCAAGTGTGACGGCCCTGATGAACTTTATCGCAATGTAAGGAACCAGCCCTGGGAGGACATAATTTCTCCGCAGGAATACGTTAGTGTTGTTGGCAGAGTTAATACCGAATTTGTAGGTAATTCCATGTACGCTAATTTAAAGGTCAAGGATGCTATTGTTGATCGCGTAGCCGGCAAAACGGGGTCCCGTCCCGACTCGGGTAAGGATAAGAACAATGTGGTAGTGCAGTTTTATTGGAAGGACGATCACTGCTGGCTTTACCTGAACACTTCCGGCCAGAAACTTTCAGACCGCAGCTATCGCAAGATACCCCATAAAGCTCCGCTGCGCGAGTCTTTAGCTGCCGCAATAATCACCGCCACAGGCTACGATGGCAGTGAGCCTCTGGTTTGCCCGATGTGCGGAAGCGGGACATTGGCGATAGAAGCTGCGCTTATAGCGAGCAGGCGGCCTCCAGGCCTGCTGCGAAGCAACTACGGTTTTATGCATGTGAAGTATTTTGACGAGCCCGGATGGCGGCAGATGCGTATTGAGGCACTGAAGATAAGCAAAATTCGCGGCGGCAAAGCGGATTTCAAACCGGCACGGATTATCGCTACGGACATTGATGCAGAGGCGGTGGAAGCCGCCCGTAAAAACGCGATGACGGCAGGTGTGTCACACTTGATCGATTTTGATGTTTGTGACTTTGCCGACACCGTCATACCACCGGGGGCGGGGACCATCGTTATGAATCCTGAATATGGTTTGCGGCTGGGTGAAATAGAGAAACTGCAGAACACTTATAAACGCATCGGCGATTTCTTCAAACAGAAATGCTCCGGTTATACCGGTTATATTTTCACGGGCAATCCGGCACTTGCCAAAAAAGTCGGACTGCGTACCAGCAGAAGGTTTGAGTTTTTTAATGCCAATATCGAATGCCGTCTGCTTAAGTACGAGCTTTACCCAGGAACGAAGAACAAGACTTAACGCTTGAGCATTTGGTGCATTTGCTTATCATTACTCGCTATTATTTGTTCGTGTTGATATAATGAGTTTTGCTTAAAAGATATTAAAAAGAAAAGTGGACTCGGAGCCGGTTCTAATTTGACAATCGGCCACGCCTTTATCGCTTGTCCCGGGTCTGCTGATGGAACGAAAGACAAAGAAAAATGAAGTTTACAGACCTTGACTTAAAGCCGCTAATTCTTGCCGGACTAAGAGACATGCAGTACGTCGATCTGACACCCGTCCAGGAAAAAACCTTCCCTCATGTTCTGGCAGGAAGAGACATCATCGCCCGCGCTGAAACCGGCTCCGGAAAAACCGCTGCATGTGCCGTTCCCCTCGTCCAGATGGTCGATACCTCCGTTAAAGCTGTCCAGGCTCTGATTCTTGTCCCTACCCGTGAGCTTGCACTGCAATATGTCAGAGAAATCGCCGATATCGCCAGGCGGACAAACATCCAGCCTTATGCCGTCTATGGAGGCTTTTCCATCCACATCCAAAATGCAAAGCTGAATCATGGAGTCGATATCCTTGTCGCCACACCCGGAAGGCTCATTGACTTACTCCGCAACAGCACGCTTAGCCTGTCAAACGTCAGAACCATGGTCCTCGACGAGGCAGATAATATGCTCAATATGGGATTCATCTCCGACGTCGAATTCATCTTCTCCTGCCTCATACAAGAGCACCAGACCCTTATGTTTTCGGCAACCATGCCCAAAGAGATTGAAAAGCTGGCTCAAAAGTACCTCAGAGATCCCCTCGCCATCTCCCTGAATGAGGGCCAGAAAGCACCCCAGAATCTCCAGCATCACTTCCTGCAGATTAACAGCAAGAATCGACGCGAATCTTTGCTTAATTACTTAGACGAGGCCCAGCCAAAACAGGCCATAATCTTCTGCAATTCAAGACGCAACGCTGAAAAACTCCACGACCATCTAAAAAAGAAGCTTACCTCCACTGAAATCATCCATGGAGGACTTGAACAGTCCAAACGGACGTCACTGTTCAATCGATTTCGCAGAATGGAAATCAAAATAATGGTCGCCACGGATCTCGCCAGCCGCGGACTGGACTTTACTCATGCAACTCATGTAATCAACTACGACTTTCCCGCCGACACCGATGACTATACCCACCGCACAGGCAGAACCGCAAGAATGGGCAGAAAGGGCATCGCTCTGACCCTCTACACCAAAAAGGACCTGCAAAAATTAAAAACCGTAATCAACACCAATAATATTCAGCCCGTCTGGCAGGGTAACGAACCAGACCTCAAACATATCTCCCATCGGCACAAATCGCGCAAACGCCCTTCACGCAATTTCCGCCCCCAAAGAAGAAAATAAACCTTTACACCTTTAACAATCATAATCCCTGAAAATTACAAAAAATAAGCTTCAAACAAATGCTCGAATAAGCAATACGCCACTGCCCTTTTTCTCATTCATAAAAAATCTTGTCGAGAATAAATGCATACACAAATTTAACGAATATTATTTAATGTTGTGTGATTGATAAAATAGATTCGTATCGATTTGGGATCTATACTGATAGATTTAGTATAGATCCGGTTGTTTCAGGGCAATAAAGTAAACCGGAAAAAGCCTTGAAATTCCAGTCCTTGGTGATAAGATAGTTCGTGTTTAAATAGAAGCTATGAAGCGTAAACGTAAAAGTGGGTAAAAACAGTACCCGAAATCTAATTGAGTAACGCAAAGGAGGTATTTTATGCGAAGTGTTCGACTATTAGCTTTTGCAACATTGTTGGCAGTGGTGTGTTGTATAGCGGCCGATGTGGACGCACAGCCCAAACAACAAGACCGGATCCGCGTATTGCTGATTGCAGGTGATGATGTGGCACCATACCATGACTGGCGCGAAATCTCTGAAAAGACACGTGAGGTGTTGGCATCTTCACCTCGTTTTGATGTCAAGGTATGTGAAGATCCCCTGATCCTCGAATCAAATACCGCCCTGGGAAGGTACGACGTTATTCTGCTGACTATGTTCAACAGGGGCCCGACTATCACAGGTCAGGCGAAAGAAAACCTGCTGGAATTCGTCAAGAAGGGTAAGGGTTTCTATGTTCAGCATCTTGCCAGCGCCTCTTTTTCCGAATGGGACGAATTCGGCAAGCTCTGCGGCCGCAAGTGGATAATGGGAACCTCTGGACATGGCCCGCGAGCTGTATTCGGAGCCAAGGTTGTTAAAGAACATCCGATTACCAGGGGAATGAAGGATTTCAAGATTTTTGACGAGCTTTATGCGAAATTGCAGGGAGACAGCGAGATCGAAGTGCTGGTCTCCGCCGACTCCGACTGGAGCAATAATACCGAGCCGCTGGTCTTCACCAGACCGTATGGCAAAGGGCGTTGTGTCCATAACGCCTTCGGTCACGACCACAAGGCTATTCTTGACTCCAACATGAAGCAACTCATCCGCAATGGAGTGGAGTGGGCTGCTACCGGCAAGGTCAAGGAATAACTACAGGCTATTTTCTTAATTGCTGTATCGATTTTATTGGGGACGGCTGCTTAATCGCGGCCGTCCCTGACTTTTATAGACTTGATGGTATTTAGTTTTCTTTCATTATCTCATCGTCGTATTCAATTTCAAAGCGAAGCTTATGCTTGGCCTCCTCCTGGGCCAGTGACAAAAACATATTCCGCAACTCAGGGTCCTGCATCTTTGACGCCAATGTAGTGTAAAGCTTAAATGCGGCTTTCTCCTTTTTCATTGCCAGAATAATTGCACTCTGGTATTCCATGTTCGGCGAGGGCTGAATATCAACCATATAATCGGCTATTTTAAGGTCCGCTACTTCCCCTGCTTTGGGCTGGATATTACCCTTTTTTACCCCCTCTAACTTGGCTTTGTGACCAAGCTCTTCTTTGGCAAAGCTTTCGAAAACTTCACGCATTGCCGGGTTCTCCATTTGGCCCGCCAAATCCATATAAAACTGACTGGCTTCTGCTTCACCTGCTATCGCAAAATCCAAAATCTCCTCGATACTGTTAAATTCATCCATAATACGCCTCCCGGAACAGTTACTCTTTCCAATCCACTCAAACAGGCTATAGCTGCTGAGTCTAATTCCCGACATAGTACCACGATTATCCCTGAAATTCAAGATTTCCAATTAGCATAATAATACATGGTGCAATTTCTATCATTTAAATCGCCATATGATAGTTCTCACATCTTCACTAATGCTGCGCCCTTGCAAAAACGGCACCTTGCGATGATAATAGAATTGATTCAAAAGGTAATGTTATCAGGATAATAACAGAGGTCTAATCCGGACTATGAAAGTCAGAGAAGAAAAATTCACAGTTAAATCCTATGAGTGCCGGCCTGATGGGAACATTAAGACAGCTTGCCTGATGCAGTATTTACAGGAGGCCGCGGCCCTTCACGCCGAACAGCTTGGTTTTGGAGTTGACAGTTTAAATACAATAAACAGCTATTGGGTCCTATCGAATCTCAGGATTGAAATAAACAGGCTGCCAAAATGGAATGATGAAATTACCGTCAAAACATGGCCGAGCGGATATAATCGTTTAATAGCTACAAGGGAATTTGTGGCTAAGGACCAAAACAACTGTGAGTTATTCCGGGCCGGCAGCCAATGGATGGTATTGGACAAACGCAGCAACCGGCCGAAGAATTTATTCCATCTCGACCTAAACCTGCCCAAAACCGGAGCAAAAGTGTTATCGGAAAAACTGATAAGATTAGAACCGCAGGATGATTACAGCCAGGCTGACCGAATAAGTGTGCCCTACAGTTCAATAGATTTGAATGGGCATGTGAATAATACGGAATATGTAAGATGGGGCATTGACGCATTGAGAAAAGCATTCAAATTCGAGGGGAACATTCGTTCGATGCATGCAACTTATTTGTCCGAAGTTTTTGAAGACGACAAGCTCGATTTGCTGCTGTCTCAGAACAATAACGGACATTTCTGTGTGCTCGCTCGAAGAGCAGATGAGGACAGCAATGTGCATGTTATGGAGATTGGCTGCTGACTGGCCCTCAAATTTAGGATTCTATTGAAGTGAAGGCGGCGGAACTGCCTGCCCGTTTTTCTGTGCGAGCTGCTGCTGTTGCTCGTAAGTTCCATAGAAAGGTACATTGGCGTCCAGCCAGATATATATCCTCTGGCGTTCCTCTTTCGAGAAGTGAACGTGCTTTGTATGTATAGGGTCTTCGAGTACCTTCAGCAGAGGACTTTCATCTGCGCCAATACGTCCCGGTCTGGTAACAATCGGTGTAATTGATTCGCCGCCCCACTCATACCATCGGACATATTTTCTGAGGCTCTCATACGATGTACTGAATTTTCCGGACGGCTCACCTGTCAAAACCAGTTGGCTCTTCGAATCACCGGTTTCGCCGTCGTGACATTGTATGCAATGTTTGTCGAGGACGGGCTGGACAAGCCTGGCATAGCTGAAAGGATGAGTTCCATCCGGACCGGGCTGTAATCTGGAAGGCGCGCGTCGCATGGCAAGGGGACGAGTTTTCTGAGTCATCACTGCCTGGTTACGAGGCTCATGACAGCCCACGCATCCCTGCCGTTCTCCCGGCTGTAAATATGTTACTGATCGCATTGATTGGACCGCTCTGCCGTTTTCATCCACGGCCTGGAAATACAAAGGTTTTTTCGCCGGGGCCCGGAAATAGGCTGAACCGTCTGCCTCGACCGGCACCGTGCCGAGAAGCATACGTGCACTCTCTGCATTGGCATGGCCGATGCGCGGCTCATTGGCGACATGTGTACGGCTCTTAGGCAAAACCTGAAAAACACGCAATTCAACTATGCGCCGATTTTCAGGCATGGGGAAATGGCTCGTACGTACATCCGTCAGCACAAACTCACCTTCATTACCCAACTCTTCATCCAGTGTACTGGGTACGATCGGCGGCACCTCTCGAGCTTGGAGTGGAATAGGATACATGGACGAAATGCCTTTTTCCCGGTAAAGCAGTTCCATATTCCCGAACCGATCGAAATAATAGAGCCCCGTCTCGGTATCACGTTTCACCTTTGGTCCCATACCCGGTAAAGGATCAAAGCTGAATGACACCAGGAAGTAATTCTCTGATAACGGCCAGGGACTGTGGAAATAACTGGCAGGCCAACCCGGAGCCTCTGGAAAACATACCTCCGGAGTCAACACCTCGATTGCATCAAAGCAATCCTGACCCGTGTTCGGGTCTAAGGCAATACGATGCGGGTCGAGCACAACGAGTGAGCCACCCACATCGGCATGGTGGGCACCGGCCAGAAAAACGAGCTTGTGCGAATTCGGGATTGCCTTGGGTTGATAACAAGCGTTGATGTTCATAGTGTAATTGCCAAACAGAGCTGTGGCAGCCGAACCATCCGGATTGGCGATCCATAGCCCGTGAAAGTGCGCAGCCGAGCGGTCCACGTAGTCCCAACGAATGTACACAATGCGCCCATCATGCAGCACAGAGGGATGCCACTCACTGGTCTCATGGAAGGACAGCATACGCCGATGTTTCAAGGTCGGATCGAGCCGGTGCAGGGTATGAGCCGGCAAGGGTTCCCATGGATTGTTGCACCGAGTAAAGCCTCCGCGTGCCGACGACATGAATGCCAGCCCGCCATCCGGCAGGGGACAGGGATCAAAATCGTCGTCTGGCCCCTGGGTGACCTGTCTGACGTTACTGCCGTCGAGATTCATCGCATAAATATGGAAACATTTGCGCTGCGTAGAATAGTAATCTGGCTTCTCTGCAGCCCGCGCCGCAAAGGCAAAATAAATCGTCTTGGAATCATAAGACAAAGCCAGTGTGGCATAATTGCCTCTGCCTAATCGATTTTTTGTCAGATCTTTATATGCAAACGAATATCCCGGGTGTTCCAGCAAATAGATTCCCCCGCCGGAAATATCTTCGTAGTCATAGTAGTAACCAAGATACTCGTGTAGCATCTGGCAGATAAAACGGCGGCGCTTCATAAAAACAATGGGCTTTGAAGCTATAAGGGGATTTTTCATCGCCATATTGCGAGTAATAGAACGGACCCGGTTGTACAATGCGAGTCGCGCCTGTTTATCTAATGAATCCGCCGAATCTACTTTACTTTGCAGATGTTCAAGGACAGTCACCTCCGAAGTGATGTCCGGCCCTTGTGGCATTTTGCGAAGATCGTTAAGAAGCTCCTCGGCACGTCTATATGCATCACGCACGGCAGAAACCTCATCAGGTGTTCGATTTCTCCTGCGCTCCTGAGCAGTCCAGTCAGCCTCGACCATTTCTTGCAATGTTTCAGCTTCGTTTATGTTGTTCTGAGCTTTTACAAACGGGCTTTGTATATGCAGCCCAGTTACAACCAGTATGGTAAAACATTTCAATAGACTCATAATATTCTCATACGTAAACTTATGTCTGAATTATCATCTTTCTGTCCACGGGACCAGAGAAATAATTGCCGGCTCGTTCTTTATACTTTAATTTTATCACCTACAGTTTCCTGCCATTTATGAATCGTCGCAGTAAGCTTTCTGATAATATCCTCATGTAGGCCGGAATCAAAGAGATTGACAGTTTCGCCCGGGTCTTTAGTTAAATCAAACAACTGACATTTATCTGAGCTGCTAAGACATAATTTCCAGCCATCGGGTGAAACAGCGGCCCGCGTGTGCTCATTTTCCAAACGACGCAGTTCTTCCTTCGATGCAAGCTGTGTTCCTCCTTTTTTGACCTTCACTGCCCCACTATTTGGATTCCATTCGATAAAAACATTATCTTGTCCTACTCGACCTCCTTTGATAAGGGGAACCAGGCTTTGACCGGCAAAACGCCCATCAACACCACTACCCAGCAAGTCCATTAAAGTCGGAACCATGTCGATTTGACTGACCCTGTCTTTAATAAGGCTGCCCTGCATCTGCGGTATCCGCATCAGCCATGGTACTTTTGCTGCTTCTTCGTACATCACGCTCTTTTCGACCATATGATGCGAGCCCATCATGTCTCCGTGGTCGCTGGTATAAACAACAATTGTATTATCTGCCAGTCCCAGATCATCCAACGTTTTTAGAATCGCTCCAACGCTAAGGTCAACCTGTGTAACCAGACCCCAGTACCGCCTAATAAGGGCCCTTATGTCCTTTTCATCTTTACCATATTTAGCCAGGCAGTATTCCCGAATGACACGATATCGGAGAGGCTCGTTTTCTTCCAGGAGATCAGGGAAGTTGGAAGGTAAATCTATTTCTTTAGGATTATGTTCATCATCCAGCGGCCCAAAAAACGGCATATGAGGTTCGAGGAAATTGATATACAAAATAAAAGGTTCTTGACGATGCCGGCGCAAGAAATCGCAGGCCTTTTTCTCTAAAAACTTTGGCTTACAATGTTCGAGAATCCGCCGCGCTGCAAAGGAGCGGCCGAATGCGTTGTCACCGGAGTCGGGCTTATAACCCTGCTCGATGAGAAAATGATGATAATCACTTCTCTTATTGCGGTCGCACCCTTCGCTGTAATAACGCCTGTACCCGTCTTCAATGGAAACCCATTCTTCAAAGCCATGCTGAACAAATATCTCATCGCCAAGATGCCATTTACCCATATAAGCCGTGCGATAGTCACTGTCACCGAGCAGCTCCGGAAGACATGGAATATCCGGCGGCAATGGGATGTTATTTTTGACACAACCGCTTTGATGCGGCCAATGTCCGGTCATGACGGCAGAGCGGTTCGGCGTACATACCGGCTGCGTTACATAAGCATTCTCAAAAACGACGCTTTGGTCGGCTAACTTATTCAGGTTGGGCGCGTGGATTTTATGATTGCCGTAAGCGGCCATTGTGTCCGTACGCTGCTCATCAGTCCAGATAAACAAAAGATTGGGTTTCTTTTTTTTCGGCCGGTCAGCCTTTCGTGAGGCTGCTGAACATGCGCCGCTAATGAGTGCGGCTGTCCCCAAAGTCGCAGCTTTCGCAAATTCTCGTCGGCTTAGTTTTGGCTTCATGGAACACTTCTTACTTGTGTTACCGTCAATCTGTGCCTCTAACATAGAAAGGCTGTCTGGATTATTCTACACTCTGAGGATTAAAAAAACAAGAAGTCTCTTTGTTGTCAAGGACCAGTAGATTAGCTACAATTATTTTAATCTCCGCTATGTATTATATTGCGGCGTAAAAGGTACTATGTTTAATATGATATGGAGTAAGCGTAATGGGAATGTTCGATAATACAACGAACAGCTCTAAGGCCCACAAGAGAAAAGAAGGCACACTTGCCAAGCTTGACCGAATGAGGAAAACCCTTAATCATCAGGAGCCGGACAGAGTTCCCGTAAGCGATTTCTTCTGGGGCAGTTTTACAGCTCGATGGCGAAAAGATTTGAATCTGCCGGATGATGCTAATCCTTATTACTATTACGACCTGGACTGGATTGTTACCGTGCCCAATATGGACCCGTTTATCCGGCCATTTGAGACGCTGAAGGAAAACAATGAGGAAGTTATTTTGAAAACCGGTTTTGGTGCGGTTTTGCGAAAGAAATTTTCCGACCCTATGCCCGAGTTTGTTGCTTTTGAAACGGATACTATCGAAAAACTTGAAGCTCTTGAATTTGACGACCCTTACGACAAAAGAAGATATTTCCATGCAGGTGACAATCAAATCGCCGGTGTCGGGGACGGCTTCGAACGAAATTCGCCGCCGTGGATTGAAACCGTCAAGTCCTTATGGCCGGACTTCCCCGTATTCGGCAGTATTATCGAATGCAACGAATGCCTGACCCGCCTTATTGGGCCTGAAAATAATATGCTTTGGATAGGAATGTATCCCGAGCGAATGGGTAAGGCGATTAACCGGATTGGACGGTTCTATCTGGAATGTGCAATGGCTCAAATCGCAGCGGCCGAAAATCTGTTGGACGGCTTTGTCATCTGGGGAGACGTAGCCTACAGGAATGATATGTTTTTTTCACCCGACTATTGGCGCAAATACTTCAAGCCGTGGATCAAAGCAATCGTAGATTACGCTCATGCAAAGGATCTGATGGTCATCTATCACGGATGCGGCAATATTAACAAAATTCTCGATGACTATATAGAGATAGGTATCGATGCAATGAATCCGCTGGAAGCCAAGGCAGATTTGGATTCTGTACAGTTACGCCGTAAATATGGCCAAAGGTTAGGCATTTGCGGAAACAGCAATATAAAAATATGGGAAGCCGGAGACAGAGAGCTTATCCGGAAGGAAATTTTAAGAAAGCTCAACGCCGCCAAAGGCGGAGGCTATATTTTCCAGTCCGACCATTCCGTAAGCAGCAATGTCTCGGGTCATACTTATGATTATATCGTAAACCTTGTTCGTGAATTCGGACAATATCCCCTTGAGTTGGGCGAGTTCGATGAAGCGATTTGATAATTTCGGGAGGAATAAATGCTAACTCTTAAAACTAAGAAAATATTTTGGTTAGTATTATGTGTGGTTGTGTTTTGTTCCTGCTCTGGTTTAGCAAAAAAAAAGACAACTCGTAATTTTAATGATATTGAAACTTACAACGTCCTCTGGGATAGTCCGAGTAAGGACAGTTCCGGCTCGATGCCGATAGGCAATGGAGATATCGGATTAAACCTCTGGGTAGAGGAAAACGGAGACCTCCTTTTCTATATAAGCAAAACCGACTCCTGGAGTGAGAACTGCCGGCTGCTCAAGCTTGGTCGAGTACACCTGAAACTTTCACCTAATCCCTTCGGCAAAGGCAGCCATTTCTGCCAGACGCTAAAATTGCGTCAGGGTGAGATTGAAATTATCGCTGGTTCATTGGACAAACAAGTTACATTGCGCGTTTGGGTGGATGCTAATAGGCCGGTCATTTATGTCGAAGCAAACGGCAAGAAATCCTTTGACCTTCAATGTAATCTCGAAGTCTGGCGTAACGAGACTCGCCAACTCAAAGGTGATGAGGCCAATAGTGCCCGTGCCCTGACAGGTAACGATGATTATCCGATCATCGTTTATCCGGATGTGGTTCTGCCGCCGGAAAAAAATCGCATAGTATGGTACCATCGCAACGAGAAATCCTGTTATCCGGTAACGCTTAAGAACCAACACCTTGATCAATTGCTGACAAAGTATCCTGACCCCCTTTTACACCGCACATTTGGCGGATGCATGAAAGGCGATGGCTTAAAAGCCGTTGATAAAAATATTCTCAAATCAGCCAAACCGGGCAAGCGTTTTTTAGTTTCGATTTACCCTCTGACGGCGCAAACTAAAACCATTGATGACTGGTTAAGTTTGCTTCAAAAACAAATTGCTGCTATTGATGCAATAGACCTGAGGACTGCGCATACGGCACACAGGCAGTGGTGGGAAAGGTTTTGGAAGCGGAGCTGGATTTTTATAGACGGTCAAAAAGACGCCGAAGTAGTTTCTCGCGGCTATAACCTCCAGAGATGGATAAACGCCTGTGGCGGCCGCGGCGCATATCCCATAAAGTTCAATGGTTCGATTTTTACAGTCGATGCCAAGGTGGGCAAGGAGCATCTTAATGGTGATTATCGACGTTGGGGTGGAATGTACTGGTGGCAGAATACGCGGCTGCCTTATTGGTCAATGCTGGCGGCGGGGGATTTCGATCTCATGCAGCCGCTGTTTAAGATGTACATAAAGGCGCTCGGTCTCTGCCGCGATAAGACAGAGATTTATTATAATCACGAAGGTGCTTTCTTTCCGGAAACGATGCACTTTTGGGGTACGAACGGAAATTGCGATTTTGGCTGGGGTCATAAAGGGCCCGAAACCGTTAACCAATACATACGACGCGAATGGCAGGGCGGAATCGAACTAATCGCAATGATGCTTGATTATTATGCCATCACGCAAGACAGAGAGTTTCTGCGTGATTTGCTTTTACCGCTGGCCGATGAGACCATAACTTTTTTCGACACACACTGGCCTCGCGATGAGCAGGGTAAGATTCGCTTCGAGCCTTCCCAGTCGCTGGAGACCTGGTGGCAGTGTGTTAATCCCCTGCCGGAAGTTGCAGGGCTTAAGTTCGTACTCAGTGCGTTATTGGAGTTGCCGGATGAGCTGACAACCGGCTCACAGCGAAAGTCATGGAAGAAGACTCTTGCCGACCTGCCTGCTGTTCCGATGAAGGAATACGATGGTAAACAAATTTTACTCCCGGCCGAGAAATTCAGCGAAAAGCGAAACCAGGAGAATCCGGAATTATACGCCATTTTTCCATACAGGCTTTTTGGAATTGAAAAACCAAATCTGGAAATTGGAATTGAAACCTATAGACAACGAGTGCACAAAGGCACTGGAGGCTGGTATCAGACACCGGTCCAGGCTGCGTATCTTGGCTTAACAGAGGACGCTGCGAAATTTGTAACTCAGAATTTCTCAACTAAACACCAGGGCAGCCGTTTCCCTGCATTCTGGGGACCCAATTACGACTGGATTCCAGATCAGGATCACGGTTGCGTAACGATGACGGCATTGCAGCGAATGCTTATGCAGACAGACGGCAGAAAAATATTCCTGCTGCCCGCCTGGCCCGTCGATTGGGATGTTGACTTCAAACTTCATGCACCTTTCAAGACAATCGTTCAGGGTATAGTACGAAATGGTCGAATTGAGAAACTCCGCGTCACTCCTGAAGATCGACGTAAAGATATAAAAATCTTGAGCGGGAAATCCGAAACCGACCGGTAGATGGCGGTTGTGCCGGTTCTGCTTTTGTTACCGGGCTATGTTATCGTTTCAGCTTCACTACAACGTATGGCGTTTCATTCTCCAGGTCGGGATAAATCTTCCCGTTGCCATTTTCATCCATAACCTCAATCAGGTACATAAAGTCCCAGTTCGCCTCAACATCCTCACCAGGAACGACAGCTTTATACTCGTCTTTTTTGTCCGTCTTAACCATTTCCAGCGTTTTGTAGTCCTGATATTGAGTCACACTTCTGTAAAGCAGGCGCACCCATTTAACCCCGCCGG
>JACKQG010002957.1_pt1 | contig 21452 bp, 14 predicted proteins | sample 8237621 | NCBI WGS metagenome assembly JACKQG01 (sample SAMN15677084, study PRJNA649215) | marine metagenome | biome: marine; feature: Black Sea; material: saline water; isolation source: suspended particulate matter (SPM) from the Black Sea western gyre | collected 2013-06-09/2013-06-10 | depth... | reverse complement strand
GTTGAACGACCGGCACGGATTGGCCGCCGGTCTGCTGTATGAGCGAGAACTCGTTTGGCAGGTTGGCGCTCGCCTGCAGCATGAAGAGTTGCTGGGACGTGAGGACGATATCTTGGCGCTCAAGCGACCGGACCTCGAAAGGATTGCCCGGAGCGCTGATTCGCAGGCTTTGCGGGAGACTTACCTGGAACGCCTCCGTGAATACCAACGACATCAACGGCTCAAGCCACCACTATTTATCGGCGCAGTTCACAAGGAGAACGAATTGGAAACGCCGCCATCAATACCGACGAATGAGGTTGAAAACGGCGACGGCGTACTCAGAGGTCGCGGATTTGGTGGAGGCGTAGCCACCGGGCGTGCGAGACAAGTCATCAATCTTCTGGACGCAACCGTCCTCGAATCGCTCGGTGAAGATGATGTCTTGGTGTTGCCACACGAGACTGCATTTCACTACGCCGATTGGCATTCACTGCTCACGGTAATCAAAGCCGTCGTATCACCCGGGCGACCATCCCACCATCTGGCCCAAGTCGCCCGCGAATGCGGCGTACCGCTCGTTGGCCACGTGACAGGGAATCTCGATGCGATTCCGGAGGGCGCCACAATCCGAGTCGATGGAGCAAATGGTTTGGTACAAATTGAGTAACAATATTGACCATCTTGCCGAAGCTTTGGGATGGTAACCTAATGCGCCAAAATCATTCAGGTCAAGCTGGACATGGCAAAGTAATTGAGGAGGTAAGAGATGAAAACCCCATTGGGTTTCTTGAGTTCACAGTTCTACACCACAGCATTGTTCCTTTCACTTTCATATGCCGTTGTTATGGCTAATCCGGTTCACGTCGCGGTGAATGGTGAGGATAGCAATCCCGGTACCGAATCAGCGCCGGTCGCTACGGTACGCAAGGCGCTTCAACTGGTGTGGGATCAGGCAGAACCTTCAGAGATTGTCGTTCATGAAGGCGTTTACTCCGGCGATGTGGCTGTCGGGGATAATACAGACCGGCTTGGTGGGGCGAGGCCCCATCTGCTCATTCGGGCGGCCCAGAAGCCGGACGGCTCATTCGAGGAGGTCATCTTCGATGGTGGGCGGAAGATTGAGACAGCCAAATCGGTACCTGGGATGACCGGTGTCTTCAAAGTACCAGGTAAACACAGCTATCACTATCGTACCCATTTATGGGAGACCGATACGCGGATACGCTACACACTGGTCGCAGACCTTGCCGCTGTGGAACACTATCCATCCAGCTTCTGGCATAGTAAATCGGAGGTCTTCTTTCATACTTCAGACGACCAGCCGCCTGAAGTTCATGACATGGGCATCTCACAGCAGAGCAATGGGATAACCCTTTGGCGGCCCAAGGTAACCGTGCGTGGGTTACAGTTCCGCAACTTTCTGAGTTGGCGTTGGTCATGCGGAGTGGAACTGCGCGGTGCCAATACGGCGGCGGAAGACTGCCGCGTGTGGAATTCCATCCGCGGGTTCCAGATTATGATGGAACCTGAAGGGACACGCGTCACCCGATGCCGAGCAGATGATTGCGGTGGCGGCGTTTACTCGCAGGGAGTGCGAGCCGTCATTGAAGACTGCCGGTTGTATAAGATTCGCGACCGCTTCATGGTGCCCTGCTATCCACAGGACGACACCGGTATTCAGTTCTATCACCCGGCGGCTGAAGGGGAAGTCCGACGCAACCTCTGCGTGGGGTTCTGTAATGGCATCTTCGTTAAGTGCAAGAATAGCGAATTCATCGTCGAACACAACACCTGTGTGGATGGCATCACTTTCGGCATGGGCTGTACTTCATGGCATCTGAATTCCATCTTCCAGTACAATATCCTTGTGGGTTTTTCATATCCGATTCTGGGATACGACAAGCTGAAGTCGACGAACGTTGTGGATTGGAACTGTATCTGGGATAGTCGGAGTGATGACGCCCTTCAGCAGTTCCTGGATGGACCCCGTGAGACCGGTACTGGCAAACACTCGATCATTGCAGACCCACGTTTTGCTGGGCCTGCCGTCGCTGATTACCGCCTGCTCCCTGACAGTCCTTGCTCGAAGATGGGACCCACAGGTGAAACGTGTGGGGCGTTGGCTATCGTCCCGCCCGATTTTGAGTCGGTGCAACCGCCCCGTGTGGAGGCATTATCCGTCAGCCCCGTCTCTCCACCCACCAGTGAACCAGAAGTTCTGGGACTTATACGTGAACCTTTCCTCTACACCAGTGTCAACGGCACCGTTATCTCCTTTGAAACGGACACGCCCTGCCATGCCAAGGTGGAATTTGGGGATGACCGGAAGTCCGGGACGGTCTTTAATCTGCCCCCCCACACACAGCGTTCTTGGATGACCGACGCCGGGGAGTTGCGTGTGCGCCACACTGCGGTGCTGCTGCCGCCGCTGGTGGAGTCCGGGAGAACCTATCATTACCGGCTCATTCTTTTCGACGAGCAGGGGAACAGCACAGTTACAGGTGATGGTACGTTTACACTCAAAGGTGAGCCAAAGCTGTACTTCATTTCCCCCAAAGGCAGAGACGCAGACGGTGGTGGTTCGCACGAGGAACCGTGGCGCACCATCCAGTTTGCCGTTGACCGTGCGCTGCCGGGTGACCGCATTATCCTGCGCTCTGGCCTCTACCCTGGTGAGACCATCCTGACGCATGGCGGACTCGAAGACGCTCCTATCACGCTCGAAGCTGAAAAGCCGGGCACTGCCATCCTGGACGCCCGGCGCGAAGCGAATACATGTCTGCATCTGGTGAATGCTCCCTATGTGGTCATCAAGGGTCTGGAAGTGCGCTGGTTTGGGGTATCAGGCACCTTTTACAGTGATAATAAGGCTGGCATCTTCATCGCCGATTCGCCGCATGTTTCGGTATTGAGCTGTAGAATGTGGAACGACTTCTGGATGGGATGGCCTATCGGTTCGGGGATTGCCGCCAACGGTTCACCGGGATTGGTGGCCGACCACAACATCATCTATCAGGTAGAGCAAGGTATCAGACTTTATCGCAGCCCTGGCGCCCGAATCACACACAACACCATCCTGAAGAACATGTACGGTGCGGTGAAGTTCATCTATTCCGCGGAGAACAGCATCAGCCGCAATAATTCCTTCTGCTTCAGCGGTAACGACCAATATCTGGTTATCTATCGCGACAGAGAGGAGTTGGAGACCTTCGACAGCGATTACAACAATCTGGGCACGAAACTACGACGTCCAGAGCCCGGGGATGAGATTGTTCCCAGTGACCCGTTCTTCCAGCACCACGGTTCCAAAGCTGTCATCTCACTCAACGGGGAACGCTACAACAGCCTACGGATCTGGCAGCAAGCCACCGGCAAGGATCGACAATCAATATTCAAGGAGCCCAGATACGTCGATCCGGAGAACTGGGACTTCCGTCTCCAACCCGATAGCCCAAACATCAGCGCCGGCGAAAACGGCGCGGACATCGGGGCGCTTGGACCCAAGCGTTAGAACACCGAAACACAACAAGCAGTCTACCGAAATGAATCAACTCTACGACAAACTGGATGACATCATCTGGCGGTTCTTGATAGCTTGAGGGCAGCGTGCCCAAATCGCTTTATGTGTTCAAAAACAAAGGCCCATATAAACCATGATTCAGCTGATGTCAATATGATTCGGGTTGAGGAGCCTGAAGAAAGGAAATGCCATGACGAAGATGCAGAACTCACAAAACCTTGTACTAGAGATGCGTAGCCGTACCCAGCAAGGTAATGGGATCAGCGAGCTCCAGGAGGAACATCGGATAGTACGTTGGCACCCGGCAGAGACAGCAGTTATCATCTGCGATATGTGGGACGACCATACGTGCAAGGCCGCCGCGAGCCGAGTTGCCGAGATGGCTTCAACACGTGTTCGATGCCGACATATCTGCCTTCGACCCTTATGTGGAAGACAGCATCATAGACGCCTTCGGAGTGAAGAGGGCCGACAATCTGAGGGATATGCTTTCGGAATCGGATATCGTATCCCTGCACATTCCCGATCACGCACGTCATCTGATTGGTAAAGCAGAACTCCAATTGAGCAACTAAGCCAGATTACTGGGTGAACTACCAGAAGGAAGTCATGCAATCTGTAACGGTAACCTGTTTCATTATGACAATCTTGACATGTCTCAGTTCTGCACGTAAGTGGACTATGAGTGGACAAAGAGGAGGTACGATACATGAGCGTATCAGATTAGGAAAACTGCCACGGCATCCGACCTTATGAGCTTTGTCATCTACGTAGTCCAGGGCTTTATGCTCATCTTTTGCGATGTTGAATCTCTGTAGAAACGCCCATAAAGGGCTAGACTATCGATCATTTTCAGCTAATTGACAAAGCAATACTAAGAGGGAGAAGATATTATGAGTCGAACAAACATCGTATTTATCATGGCAGACGATATGGGTTATGGGGATTTTGGCATTTTTAATGATGGTCTTTCCAAAACCCCTGCATTGGACCAGATCAGCGAAGAAGGAATCTGTCTCACGCAGCATTACTCCGCTTCCTGTGTGTGCACTCCCGCTCGCGCTGGCCTGCTCACCGGGCGCTATCCACATCGCACTGGAGCTATTGAGATGCGCTCAGTTCGAGGACTGGATCGTCTGGCGCTTGGCGAAACCACCATCGCTGACCTGTTCAAACAGAGCGGTTATACTACCGGTCTGGTCGGGAAATGGCATACCGGCGTGTATGGCGCGGAATACCATCCTAACAAACGTGGGTTTGATGAGTTCGCCGGGTTCCGTGGTGGTGGAATGAGCTACTATGACTGGCTTATCGAGCGCAATGGGCAGTTCCAGAAAGCGGATGGACAATATCTCACCAACCTGTTCACTGACGAAGCTATCCACTTCTTGCGTCGCCACCAGACGGATCCATTTTTCCTGTGCCTTCACTACAATTCACCACACACACCACTGGAAGCGCCGGAAGAAGATATTGAGATGTTTCTCAACCCTGACAGGTTCACGCGCGGTGTGAGTATTGTATACGCGATGATACGAAGGATGGATATAGGCATCGCGCGAATCCGGGAGGAACTCAGAGCTCTTGGGCTTGAAGATAACACTATCCTGCTGGTTACCAGCGACAACGGCCCGGCCATTTATGGTAGTGGAGAGATGAGCATGGTGCGCTTCAACTGCGATTTTGCCGGTGGTAAGGGGAATATATACGAAGGCGGTATTCGCATACCCATGATGGTGCATTGGCCGGAAGGTGGTCTGACTGGCGGACATCCCTTCGATGGTTTCGCTCATTTTACAGACTGGCTGCCGAGTCTCTATTCAGTAACGGGAGGTACACCACCAGCGGAGATTAAGCTAGACGGATGCAATATTCTGCCGGAATTGCAGGGGGAGAGTGGTCATGTTAATCCTCGCCGCTTCTGGCAGTGGAACCGCTATACGCCGATGCTGGAGTCCAATGCTGCCATGCGTGATGGAGACTGGAAGCTGGTTAGACCCTTAATCAAAGGCTCCACCTGGACATCCCCTGACGAAATGGCTATGGACCGGAAACTGGAGATGAATCCTGAGACATTCGTTGATATTCTTCGCACTCCGGAGCCTGAAAGGGAGATTGGGGAGCCGTTGCCGCCGGAACTCTACAACATCGCGGCAGACCCATCTGAGGAGTATAACCTCGCCGACGTGCATCCTGAACGCACGCGACGAATGCTGCAATCCCTTGAGACTTGGTTTGAGGAAGTGGAAGCAGATCGCCGCTCCATCGCAGATGATAAGCCATAGGAGCAAATATATGAAGATATTGACCTTTAGCATGGGAGTTTGTATAACCATGATCATTGTATTAACTATGATTGGCTCGGAAAGGTGGAATCTCCTCAGCAGAAGCCGAGTATCAAACACATTGGTGCAGTCGCACCGGATATACTGGGTATCATCTCACCATATCAATTTGAGCTCATAGGACGCGATTCAGGAATAAAGGCATACTAATAAGGGAGGAATCTGATGTTTCTTTTATCAGGTATAATTGGATCAGGTATATTTGGATTTGTGTGGGAAACAGAAACTCCTGAGCATTTGGGTATGGCTCAGAATAAGCTGGAAGAAGCGAGGGACTACGCGCTCACCGGTGGTGGTTCAGGATGCATCATCCGGGGCGGCAAGATGGTAATGACGTGGGGTGACCAGCAGCAGAAATATGACCTATACTCAACCACCAAGTCCATTGGAGGAATAACGCTGGCTCTGGCCATAATGGACGGTAAAGTCAACCTGGATGACAGGATGATAAATTACCTCAGCAGCGGCGGTGTTCCGCCTGAAAGCAATAAATCCACCGGCTGGCTGGAGAAAATCACGTTGTTCCACCTGGCGACCCACACAGCAGGTTTTGAGAAGACCAGGGGATGGTGCGAACTACGTTTTGACCCCGGAACCGGATGGCTCTACAGCGACGGCGGAACCAACTGGCTGGCGGATTGTCTCACCGTTACTTACAAAAGAGATTTACTGGATTTGATGCTTGAGCGTGTTTTTGAACCGCTGGAGATAACTGTGGGTGATAACAGGGATGATGACGCCGATCTTTTCTGGGGATTTAACAACCTGGACCGTCCCAGACAGATTGATGGCATCCCACGTCGTCCATTCAACGCTGGCATCCATGCAAACGTCCAGGCAATGGCGAAGATAGGTTATCTTCATCTGAGACGTGGGCGATGGGAAGGGCAGCAGATAATACCTGAAAGTTTTATCGACCTGGCTCGCAATCCCGCGCCGGGCATAACCGGGCTGCCGGTGAAGGAGGACACACAAAACAGATTTGAGGGGGCATCCAACCACTATGGCATCCTGTGGTGGAACAATGCCGATGGTGTGCTTGCAGGTGTGCCACGAGACGCCTACTGGTCATGGGGATTGAAAGAGAGCCTCATCGTTGTCATACCCAGTCTGGAGCTTGTGATAGCCCGGGCCGGCAGGAACGGATGGCAAAGTGACAACTGGGGTTCCGGGTACCTAGTCATTGAGCCTTTCATCAGACCTATCTGTGAATCTGTTGCTGAACACGGCGCACAACCCTACCCGCAAAGCACCTATATCTCAGGTGTTACCTTTGGTAACCTCATCCTCGCCAAGGATGTCAACGGCCCTGACTACGCCAGTGGCGACCAATGGGCCGGTACTTGGGCGGACGATGGACAGCTGTATATGGGTTGGGGAGATGGCACTGGCTTTGGGCATCGAGGGGGCTGGCGTGACCGATGGAACAGCTTTATGGGACTCGCACGGGTCGAGGGAATGCCGCCGAACCATCAAGGCTTCGATGTCTGGGGCGGCTACGAACCAGAGTCGCAAGCAGGGGCACTCTATGTCAACCAGGAGCCGCAACCACTCAACCTCAAGCTGGCGATGGCCTGATATTCCTCAACGGTACCATGTATTGGTATGCCGAGAGGAAGTCCGATGGACGCCTTGATTGCCAATTGTTGACTTCGACGGACCATTGCGGGTCAAATTAAACAAATGTACCGAATCCGCCATAGGATCTTGTCTTCCCGCATGTAGCCTGCTTTTTTATTCCAAACCTAAATCTTTCACTGCTAAGATTTCAGAGGGATTTAGTCCGACTGAATCAATCATTTTCTCATCTGAGAAATCATACTCGCCATGCAAATTTACGTGTTTCCAGGTAACCGGAGAACCATTACGTATACCCTTGAGTAATTCCTCTTTTTGCTCTTCAGTCTCCGCTTGTGCAATCTTCTGAGTGAAATACAGATAGTTCCAGTAAATGATGGCGTTTTTGATTAGGCGACGACAACTTTCGGCGATTTCCTGCTCAATCTTTTCACCCGAGAGGAATTCCTGGTTATTACCAAAGGAAACGGCACGTGAGAACTTATTAGCATTTTCGCCCTTGTTGAGTTGCTTTTCAACCATCTGCCGTAGTTGAAGGATGTCGATGTATCGACTTGGGTTGAGTAGCTTGCGTATCGAAACCAAAGAAAGTCGGTTTTCGGTATTTTGCCAAACTCCTTGAGTGCCAAATAGAGCGGATGTTGACGAGAGTATGAATTGAGCCGCTTGAACAGTTGCGAGGCGGTAGCCTCTTTGAGTCTGATTGTGGCGATAAAGCGTAGTACCTCATCCCACTGAGGAGCGATGAGTTCGGTTTTGATGTAGGTGGAAGGCATAATCTTGTAACCTTTTTGCTGGTACCATTTCCGCTTGTTGAAGGCATAGAGCTTGCACTTGGTGAAATTTTTGATTCGGGGGGCAAACGCAAAACCTAGTAGGTGCATGACGCCGAAGAGGATTTCACTGTAGCCTCCGGTATCGGTTGAGTGGATGTCACTTTTGACCACATCATTACGCATCATACCATCGATAACATAGTGGGCTTCATGCTCAGCGGTACTAATAATCAGCGAATAATAGAGGAAGTTGCGCATGTCGATGAAGGTGTAGGCACTGACACCTTCATCGGCGCCAAAGTACTTGAAGGAGTAATTCGCATGGAGACAATCGACTGCGACCTCAAACTTCTGACCATCGCTAGAGGTGTGTAAAGGTTCTCCTGGTTGGTGATAGACCTCAGGTAACGCTAATTGTTCCATGAATTTGACCACACGGTCATTTGCACCGTGAATATTCTCTAGGGTGAAGTATCCGTTGATGGCACTTTCTAACTCCGACGCCGCCAGTCCCGATGAAATGCTAGCAATCTTGTGAATCCCAATGAAGCAACCGTATCCGATGATGCCGGCAAAGAAGGTTCGGTCTGGGGGTTTGGCACGAGTATAGTTAATCCGCAGCAGTTCCGTAAGCCCAGCGAAGCGCCAGGCGTCGGTGAGCGAAGCGAACAGGGTTCAAAAGCATCCAGAAAGTTGGTGAAGCGGTTAACCGTAGCTAGAACTTCCAGCAAGGGAATGTAGCGTCCGTTGGGTAGTATATCAACCAGAAATTCACTCTCCTCTTCTTCGGCTTTGGGTGTTCTCACATAGAACGACCCATCTTTGCGAAAGTGAACATGCAAAAAGCAACGCACGACTTCGTCTTAGCGCCAGCCGGTTTTGTAGCTTACGGGACTGCTTAGCCAGCACCTCGTAGTAATCAGCATCTGAAGCTTCACGTTGAGCCTTCGTCTTGATCACCGTCAGTTGTTCCAAAGCCAAGTTGCGTTGGGGAGCGCGAGCAATCAATACGTCTTGGATGCGCTGTACCTTTTCATGATCTTTCAGTTGTTCATTAAAAGCAATGTTTTCGATCGTTTTCAACGGCGAAAAAGCGCCAGAGTCCACACAGCTGACGAATTGTTGCACTGCATGGCGCTGTTCAACTCGTGCGCTATAATACTCTTCTTTATGAATCCGCTTGCAGCTGTTGAGAGCGTTTTGGACGACCTTCAACAGAATATCAATGAGCGTATCCTGTAAACGGTAGAATTGATGCGCAATAAAGCAGATGAGATGGAGATAGCGGTCATCATCTCCTCGACGAGAGACTTGAAAAACCTGAGATTTCAGAACCGAGTGGGCGTAGTATCGTATCCCGTCGTGTGTCAGGTCCAGAGAAGAGAGAATGAGCATCAGTTCATCATGGAGTTGTCGCAAGGTGCGCCAATCCTCGAGTGTGGCTTTAATCTTCTTCGGTCTGGTTGATTGGGAAATCTTCTTGAGTAAAGTCAGTTTGAACCGCTGAATTTGTGGCGCCGGTTCCTCCAAGTACTCTGGCTTTTCGAATAGAGCATCAAGGCGCATACGGAGTTCTGGTGAGACTTGGTCGTTTATCACCCGTGTTAACACGCGGTTGTGCGCTTGGATTTCACTAACAATCAGATTAGTTAACGTGCGTGCATTGGGAATCTCCGTCTTGCGACGAGGAAGCAGGTCGAGCAGATGCAGGAGAATTACCTTGGGTCGTACCTGGGAGCGGACCATGATGTGGATTTCCTGTCGCAGGTCTTGTTTAGTTTGTTCGTCAAATGGCGCAAAGCCCAGATAATCGGCTGTTGTGGTTTACGTTTTTTTGTAAACCACTGAGCGAAGCGAACAGAATCATCTGTCGGTGTCGTCTGGCTGTGGTTTCTTGGTAGGTGGTCAGATCAAAAATACCAGGTACACCAGGTAGGAAACCTAACTGTCTGGCCACATAAGCCGCATCCACCTTATGGAACTGGAGTCCAAAGAACCGTTTGGTTGCCAAAAAGTAGCCCAAGGTCAAAACGAAGCCAATCTTATTAGTCGGTGTACGGAAGGTAGTTAGGAGGTCAAAGAGAGTTGGCGAGAGGTTAAAGAAATGCTGTCGTTCTAGATTTGTAAAAGTCGGCGGTTTTTCAAAGACGGCATATTCCGCCGGTGTCAGGATTTGTATGCGTGGCATTTTCTCTCCTTAGTCAAAAGTTTCCTTTTCCTCCCGAAGGAGAACAAAGGTTACTGGCATATAATCCCCGCTGGGTAAAGAAACGTTCGTCAATCTCCACTTCTACTGTGGAATAAAGGACAAGCTTCACACCTACACATAGTGTAGAGATGTATTATAGCAGAGATTTTCTTCCACATTAAATCAAAAGTTAGATGGAGATTAACAATGAAAACATTAGCTTACCTCAGAGTGTCCAAAGACACACAAGATGTCAAGAATCAAAAACTGGCTATTCTGGAATTTGCCCACAAGGAAAAGATAGAGATTCATCACTTCGTAGAGCTTTCAGTCTCCTCCCGCAAATCAACCAAAGAGAGAAAAATAGACCAACTCTTGGAACAACTCTCTTTTGGGGACAGCCTCATCGTTAGTGAACTAAGTCGGATGGGACGTTCGGTGGGTGAGATTATTACAACCGTTGACACGCTAGTCCAGAAGAATATTTGTTTTATAGCCATCAAGGAAGGCATTCGTCTAAACGGAAAGCAGTCTTTGCAGACAAAAGTGATGATTACAATGTTTAGTCTGTTCGCCGAAATTGAACGGGAACTAATCTCTATGCGGACACGAGAAGCATTAGCGAAAGCAAAAGCGGAAGGCAAGAAACTTGGGAGACCTAAGGGAGCCTTAGGTAAATCAAAGCTCGATAGCAAGAAAGAAGAAGTCAGACGATTACTTGAGCTAAAGGTTTCGAAGGCATCTATCGCCAAAATAATGGCAGTTGACCGCTCTACCCTTTACAACTTCATTGAATCAAGAGGAATAGGATAGATGCAAAACGGGGGTAATCGATTATCAGGTATTATCGGTTACCTCAAGAAAAGAATCGACGATTACAACCGGAAGATATTTAGGTTTGACCTAAAAAAGCAGGCTATACGCGGGTAGACCAAATCCTATGGCGGATTTGGTACATTTGTTTAATTTGACCCTACCTTACCAGGGGGTTTTGTATGTACTTGCCTACCCCGTCCGATGTGTATGTTCCGAACTTCTCGTGACAATACTCATCAAGGGCTGTTAGAGCCACGTCTGCCAGCATGGGCGATAATATACCCCCCTGTGGCGTGCCAGTCTCATTATCCTGTATCGTATCCTTGAGTAGGATTTTCGCTCTCAGCATTCTTTCGATAATTTCGACGATATTTTCCTTGACATTCCATGACTTTAACGTTTTCACTATATGGTCGTGGGAAATGTTATCGAAGCATCCTCGTATATCACCCTCAATTATCCACTGTCTTGAGCCTTTCCTGTTCAGTTTCCTAAACAGATGACCGATGGCATCGTGGCAACTCCTTTTCGGTCTAAAGCCGTAGCTGTTATCATTTGCATGATATTCGGTTATTGGTTCGATTGCCATTCAGGGAAGTTCGATACCGCTACACCGGCCGAGAGGACGGGTAGACGAGGGCAAATTAGATGTGTTGGCCACAAGAGCCAATCCCGTCAGAATGAGAATCAACGGTTCTCAAAAGCAAATGTCAAAGCCGCAACCTTTGAATTGCCCTCGTCACTCTTTTAACCACCGTCGCCAGAGCGCAACAGCCAAACGGTAAGCGAAGAGACAACGCCCGCCCGTAAGCCAAACGTCAAAGCCATTAACCGTAACTTAGGGCGGAACTAATCAATGTCATCGGAGATGGGACTGAGCTAATGTGCCAAAACCGATCATGCAGCCCCGATTTCATCGGGACGGGGCATGCGCAAGTGGAACATCCCGTGAAACGGGGCAAAAAACGAGAAGACAGAATTCTCATCTGGCGCCCAAAAGCTCGTTTGTCCAACCAAGCACTTTTTTTTCTTTCCTACTGCCCCTTTTCCGCCGTGTGCAGTAGTGCCAGATTTCAGGTCGCATCGGGGCAAGCAACAAAATGTGTAGTGTTGTTACAATCCAGCACGGCGCGGAATAGCTGTCAACGTTGGACACGATTTAACCAACGAGTGATCCCAATGACTATCAACGAAGAAGAAACCGTGCAAAGGTTAGCTATAAACCGTGCAAAACTAATCAATCACTCGTCAAACCTTTAGGTTGAGTAGCTTGCGGCGTCGGGTTGAGTAGCTCTGAAAGAGCGTATCGAAACCATCGAAACCAACAAAGAGATTGCCCATCAACTAAAACGAAGAGTAAAACGTTCAAAGGGGGCTAGTAACCGTGCAAAACTTTTAGGCGGTTCACGAAGTAACCGCTGAGCGAAGCGAACATAATCTCTTTGTCAAAACGTCCGCAGTTTACCCCGTAGGACGAGGTGAACCTGGGGTGTGAGGACTGGTTTACTTCGTAAACACAGTGGTCTACGCTTTTGAGTGTGAAGTCGAGTGGTTGGTTGATCAGTTCGGTGTCGGGGTTTGATTTGTCGCTTGTCACTTCGTTTTTCTTTTCTGCAACCAGTTTTGTCTCACGTTTTGTTCGAGACCCTGATGGTACATCTTCGGACGGTCGTTCGTTTGAGGCGTCTATATTGAACCAGTTAGCGTGCGATGCTTGTGAAACGCCTTCCATCAGGAGAAGCAATAAAACTCTCTCTTTCTTTTAGCCAGCAAGTATCTCTTGCCGTGGAAGAGAGCGCGCACTTTCGGCCTTTTACGTTCGCAGTCATAACACTCTCCCTCATTCCCCCCCCATGTGGTGTGTGCTTGTTTTGCATGGTACGTTGGTGTAAATTTCCACGTGATGTGCACAACAACTGACGCGGGCGGGGAAAGGGAAGGGGGGGTTAGCGGAAGGCGTCGTTCACGCATCGCACACGGGGGGGAAGGGAAAACGGGGTCAGGGGGCTTTCCCTTCCCCCCCAATTAGCTAAACACGGCAACAGCAAAAGAGATTATTAAAAATGGCCGGTCATGGTTATCTTAAACAGGCGGGGTTGTCACCGAGCGTGCGATGCGTGGGTACAGCGTGCGATCGCTGAAGACGCCTGAAGAAACAGTGGAAGGCGTTGATTCTCTAACTTAGCACCCAGCCTTCTCACGACCCTTCCACTTCAAAAGTTCGGGAAGAAGTTCTTGGGCGGTCATATCGGCCGGTGGTACAGGAAGGTTTGTACCTGACAAGTAAAGGCCGAAAGTGCGTGCTCTCTTCCACAGGTTTTGCAACTCAGATAACCACAAGATAACCACGCGGTATCGAACTTCCCTCAGTCATTCTTTCTTTTCTGCAACCAGTGGGATGGATTTTTTACTGCTTTCTTTTCCTTAGCCAGTTCCCTTAAAGCCAGTTATCGCGACACGGCGCGTGCAAAGGGAGTGGAACGTTTCCGGACGCCAGAGCGTGAAAGCTCTTCATCCTTTCGGCTTACGCGACATCAAGCGTTTTCGGCAAGCGGAACGTGGACGGACGCCAATGTGCCGAAGCTATTTTCTTTTCGGCTACGCGACATTAACCGTTCCAGGCAAGCTATTTTTTTACGGCAACCGGGCTTGTGGGGGTATCTTCTTGGGCGGGGCTGTGTCTGCACATGAGGTCAATAAAAGCGCAAGTGGCAAATTGATCACGTAGTCCTAATCGTTTTTTTAGGCGTGTGATTTGTAATTTTGGTGGATTATTGATATCGCACGATAGGATTAAATCCCTAGGAAATATGCTTCAATTCTATCTAGACGCCTTGCAAAATTCCCGCAGTGTCAGCGCCGGCGTTCGCCCGCGTTTCAGTCGAAAGAAGAGTGGGCGAAGAAAGTCGGCGATGGCACGGCACCCCTGGTGATACCGTAAAGTGAAATGAATGACTGGTCTAAGATACTGCTTCTTTTACGAGTATCAACTTCTCCTGCGGTAGATCTACACGGAAGTCGGATATCTGGTGTGGGGAGGGAAGGGAGTTTGAGGGAAACGGGGTTAGGGGGTTTCCCTCAACGAGGCTTTTTGCCGAGACACCCGTCGCACAATCCGCCGTCGGGAACGTTCGGCGTGCGGATTGTGCGGCGGGCCTGAACGAGCCGAAGGCGAGACTTGACACGCTAGCGCAACGTTCCACGCTAGTATAACAGAAGCGCGCCCTTGTCCCCACGCTAGCGCAAGGTGGATCGAAAATGGGCGCACCTTATTCTGTGACACCGTGAGCATGTGGAAGGCTTTGCGCTTATATCAGGCGCACAATAGCCACGACTAGGCAACGCGTGGATATCCTGTAAAGTTTCGAGGGAAGTTCCTAAGCGTACACCGGCCGATAGGAGCTCCTGCATCTGTTCGGAAGGTAACAACTCTCCCCGGTATTCTACATCCGTGATGGTGGCGCAACGCCAGTCCCTATCGGGACAGAGCATTTCTACCACTGTGATTATCATGCCGTCCCGTATCCGTCGCTTTGTGGTCCAGGTGCTCCCTCGCTCAGCCAACACTTCCCCGCAGTCCTTGCATCTATCCCTGTCGATGGCTAATTCTGTTCTAAGTCCCATCGGTCTCACTCCTCTGTCCTAAAAGGCCGAAAGTTAAAGGCCGGAAGTGCGTGCTCTCTCCCCAGCGTGCTCTCTTCCATCGCTTGACAACAATTGAAAGCGCCAGGCGCTCGGCTTCTGAGCGTGGCAAACCGCCGTCGTATTCCATGATAGCGGCACGCTCTTTGTATTCTTCTCGCTCTGCTTCCGAAAGAAGGGCAAGGGCTTTTTCTGTCTGTGTGGGGCTTCCAAAGCCGTTTATTATTTCTTTCAGAGTTGGCATCTCTCTTTTTCCTCTCTTTTTTGTCCCCCTTGTTGTCCCCTTAACATATGTTAAGGGGACAGCCTTGCATTCCAGTCGGAATGCGGGATTGAGGGGTGTCTGTTCTCGTTTTGTCCCCCTTAATCTCGAATTCTTTTTTTACTTTTCATTTGTGCTCTTACGCTTTTTCGATTGTACGAAACAATTATGGAATTTAAGGGGGACAAGGGGGACAAGTTGCCTTCAACCCCGCGTCACAACTGGGCGGAAGGCTGTCCCCCTTATGCCAAATTTAAGGGGGACAGAGGGGGACAAAACCCGCGCTCTCCCAGTGGTGGCACGGGTTTTTTAAGGGGGACAACATCATGTTTTTGGCGCAATTCCATGATAAGCGTAACAACGTTGACCGAGTTCATCTCTCACTCGGCAGCGCTGTGCTTGGGGGAAAGCCCGTTGCACTTCTTTCCCGAACTTCCGATCAGAAAGTGGGCGGTAACCGGAATCTTCACACCACTGCACATATTCCTTGTAGATTTTTTTCGTGTATTGCTCTCGAGCCGGATTTTCCTCATAGTTTTCCACCAGAAACTCACGCGCTGGGTTTGATTCCAGTCTGTAATCAGCGATAGCGTCTTCAACAGCTCGTGCTTGTGTAAAGCGTCCTTGGTCCAACAGTCGAGCTAAACCAGCTAATGTCCATCGAAAGACGCCGGGAAGTTCATTCTCTTTGATTCGCTCACGTAAGTCTCTGTCTCGTTCTGCTTCAGGTATCACTCTGTTCCATTCTACAAGAATCATCCTACGCCAAATCCCTTCGGAACGATCAAGGAATCGCGGGCGGTTGTTCGTTGCGACAATAAGTCGCGCTGTCGGTCTTGCCATAATCGGGGGTTTGTATTTTCCTTCGAATTGCATTCTATCTCCTGCGATAAAGGCCTTTAGTATTCCTTCGGCGACGCTATCTATTTCCCCGATTTCGCTTGTAATATTTGCAAGTTTCCCCAGTGTTGGGTAAAGAGCAAAGCGCTGTCCCAATGCTTCAAGCGGGACATTGGAGACGTTATCTTCACCTAATAGGGCGGTCACCACTTCCGTAAAAGTCGATTTCCCAGTGTGGGATTCGCCTTCCAGCATTAGGAATTTGTGGTATCGCACATCCCAGCACAAGCAATATCCTACAAACTCTTGCAGAACGGCAATTCTTTCGTTGTCCTCTTCGAGGTTATGATTTAGGAAGGCAAGCCACTCTGGACATTCGGCGGTTGGGTCAAAGGGATAGGGTAAAGCAATTTGAGTAAAAAACTTAGGGGTGTGTGCTGAAAGTTCGACGTTCTCTCCTCTGAGCAGTGCGTCAAAATCTAATAGACCGTTTGAGAAGGCTATGACGTGTCCAGACGCCTGAACTTTAAAATCATCTTTCAGCCAAACAGGCGGCGCAGAGCTCGCTGGGACAAGGCATTGCCCTGTGAGTGTTTTGACAGTGGATGATACGAAATATACAGTCACGTCGCAGTTTGGGATGTCGGTGATAAATCGTGCTACGCGCGCTTCCAAATCTTCTTTCAGCATTTCGCGATAACATCTCCCATTCCATGTCCACCAATCCCCGCGGAAATATCGGAGTGTCGGAACGCCGTCTTGGGCGTATTGTGCCTCAAGGAACATTTTAGCGACTTCTTCTGCGGAGGGTCCTTTCTTTTTCTCCTCCTTTGTATCCATGTTCAAGAGAGCTGCGGGCGCTTTTGCCTTACAGCGTCCAAGAGAAGGGCACTTGAAGCCTCTTTGTGCAATTACCTTACACGTGATTGGGCGGCTCGCCTCAAAAGCGTGGTCCAGTTTCTTGTCCGTCTCTTCTTTGGAATAGCCGGAATAAGGGGATGATAGTTGATGGTAAAGTTTGCGTCCTTCGTCGCCTAAGCGACATAGGTTACTTGCCAACGCATACCACAACGGCTCAGACAACGTTTTTGCGTTGTCCGAACAATATTTTAGGAATTCGCATGTTTGCCAATCCCATTCGCTTTTTTGGGATGCCTCGCTGGTCTGTTGTGTAATTGCTTTCGGGGTCGCTGTCTGCTGTCGCTGGTTATTGGGTTTGGGCGTCTGAAAGCCCGTCTGTGCCTCCAGCTCAGGCTGGCGGGTCTGTGCATTCTGAAGGTGCTCTAAAAACTTCTCGTCTTCTTGCCGTCCAATCTTTTTAGGCGATCTCGAATCTAAAATCCAGTAACTCACGCGATGTGGGCGGTCGGGTGTGTTATCTCCCTTGACGCTGGTTGTTCCGATAACCTTAATGATGCGGGGCAAGTCGTGAATGCTGTCGATTGAGACCTTGCCTCGAAGTGAATCAGGTAAAGCGTCGCGGCATTCCTGCTCAAATGCGCGACATAGCTCAGGGATAACCGTTCTGTTTCCGTCTTTAACTTCCCATCGAGGGATCGGAAACCACAACTGAACGCCGTTGCCCGACATTCCACGCGCTGGGCGAAGGAAACCCCGTCCTTCATGCCACTGTGTTAAGTGCTCGGACGCCTTGAAAGCCCAAGCAAGCTCTTCATCTGTCGTCGGTTGCTTGCCGAAGCCTTCGGCTCGGATGGGGTCAACGTCAACGACGGTCATGGTTACTGCTACGATGTCGGCGGCGTCTCCACCTTTGCCCTTCGGCTTGTCATCAAGGAAGCCTGCTCTACGTTCTCTCAGACCGCAGTAAATCTGCGCTTTGCCGTCCCATCGTTTGCAGGCTTCGATAAACGCCTGCTCTGTGTCAGCCGTTGTTACGACGGGATAGCCGTTCTTTGGAAAGATGCGCAACTCCACTGGCGATTTATGCGCCAGGAAGTGGAAGGTTGCGCGGAGATCTTGTTCGTTCATTTTCTTAGTTCTCCTTTGCTTCGCACGCGTGTACGAAGCTGTTTACAATGTCCACTTCGCATGTACACAAGGTTGACAATGTGTCTTTTAATTTGTTATAATTAAACTGGCACATTTAATGTGCAAAGTTTGGGTTGTTGTCGCGTTGCCGTGTCGGTAAACGCTGTTGTTGTGTCTGGGTGTTGGTCTCTTGGTGTCCAACATCCAACCCACTTATTTACCAGCAATCCCGATGAAATCGGGACCACTCTTTTTTCTTCCCCGCCCTTCGCTAAAAAAGCTCGGACGGTTTTATCTTAGCCTTCTCGACTAAGTCTTTTAGCACGGCGTATGACGGATGCCACATATTCATTTGGATCCGCCAGAGTGTGTTTTCAGGGCGCCCTATCTTTTCCGCTAACTGCTTCTGCGTCCAGCCGCGCTTTTCCCGTATCTTTCTCAGCTTCTCTCCAAACATGCTTTCCACCTGCTTTATCGGATGTTTGCTATAATTATACCATTCCTCTTTCGTGATCGCAAGGGATTTTTCCCCTCATGCCACTGGGCGAGGAGCGAATTTTAAGCGTGTTCGAACACGCCCCCAGCTCCTTATAGTCAAGAGAAAATCCCTCGTAAGCTGTGGTATTATCATTTTCTGCCTATAACCACTAAATTTCACTGGAGTTATCAAAAATGACGTGATAAAAAAAAGGCAACATGGCAAGTAAAAGTTTGTTAGGGGTAGTGATTTTTGCGGGGATGTTGATTCACATCAAAGCCTGAGTGCATCCTCGCGGTTTAATCATGACTGATAATCCTGCGATGCGGTTCCTACGTTACCGAAAATCCTGCGACCGGTGTGAGTGAATTTTGGGTTGACTTCATCCCAACATCTGGTACAATATTTCAAAGTGTCCAATTCTAATATAAGGAGATGATTTGTTTTGAGACGGTTTTTTTTCTACTTAGTAATACTGGCTGTGCTATTAGTGTTGGCTATAGAGAGCAAGGCAACACTTTTGTCATTCGACTTCACAGGTGATTTCTTTAGCGGTAATTCGGAGCTAATGACTGCGTTAGGGATTGGTACCAGTTCAGTTCTTGGAACTTACACGTATGATGACGCAACCCCATCTTCCAGCAGTCCCACAACCAATGGGCAACGGTATACAGATGCCGTAACAGCATGGTCGTTCGCGAACACTGCCTATACGTTTAGTGCATGGCACACAAACGGCTTTATTGATATTGTAAACTACTCACCTGGTCAAGGGACGGACCGATATTATGCCTTCTTCAAATCAGACCCTGCATCTCCAGTGATTGTCAATCTTGGAGGGCAGGATTTTATATTCTCTGGAGCCTCAATCAATCTGCTTGACACTGATGGAATAGCACACAACACAGAATCCATCCAAGACCTCGGTTTACCTGTTTTATCGGCATATCCCACAGCTTTTTTCCAGCTAACATTTGTTGATGTAGCCACTGGACATTCAGGTCGGCATATCAACTGGAGCTTAACATCGCTCGATACAGAACCAATCCCCGAACCCACTACCATCGTACTGATGGGCTTTGGATTACTTGGGATATTAGGCGTTGTCATAAGGCAACGTCGGAAGGGGAAGTAATATGTCAGATAGCATTTAAGGCGGTATACTCTGTTGGGTATACCGCCTTTTTAGATTTATACGACCCACTTTTCCGCTTGCGTCCCTCCTGAGAACGTGGGCGGGTTTAAAGCCCGCCCGTATCCGTGTTAGTCAATCTCGACCGTGCTAATATCCGCGCCAGAATCAATGCCAGCTCTCAACCTTGTGACAATGCTTCCATCTGAAAATTTCTCGCATATCTCACGGCAGGATATCGCTTTCTTAGTGCCATCAGCTTCGATTAGCCACGTCCTTAGTTTCTTATCCATCTGAAGTTTACGTTTGCCGTTACTTCCTTCCATCGGCAACTCATTAGCTTCGACTGTGTTATCATCTCTTACTTTCTGAATAGCTTCTCTGCATCTGTCGATAAACACAGAGCTATTGTAAGACCAGTTGTTTGTGCTACCTGGGTCCCTTGAGATGCTTGCTTCTTTCTGGCAATATTCGTGTATCAAAAGCCACTCAGTTCGGTTGTATCCGCTTGGATTGTCTTGTCTGAGTTTACCCCAGTTCACCAAGTCATTGATGATAATGTCAACAATCGCTTTCGTGCCAACAAGTTCAACACACTTGGTGTATGCCGTCTGCCAGTCAAATTCGGCATTGAGCTTCGCTTTGCACTCTATCCCTTTGATTTCCACCAACGGAAGTAATTGCCGTGCTGCGTTCCGCTTTGCTAACTCCATCGCCGTTACTTCGTTCCCGTTGACTGGCTTGCCTGAGACACGCTCAGATGTCCCACAACGACCTTTGGCAATGACAGTATGTGTCTCACTATGTGTTGCCGTCTCAAACGTGATGTGATGCTTCTCAGAAAGCGTCATAATGCCTTTGTAACTGATGACATATTCACCGTTTGATAGTTTGTGTACCAATTCACCATTAGACCGTATTGGGGGGAGGGTTCGGGAGGGGGGGTTGAGCGCATACGCACTTGGTGCCCTCACCCTCACCCCCAAACCCCCCTCCCGATTCTGAAGTCCTTCGATTTGGTCAATGTCAAGTTGTTCACTCTCTTGAAACGGGTCGCTAATGTCAAGTTGTGGTTGGGAAGGGGCTTGCGCCCCGTTCCCGTTATCATGATGGTTATCTGCGGTGACAAACCCGCCTGTACTACTATCAAGTTGACCGTTCATCCCGTTGGTATTACCTACGGGATTCATCTTGTCTTGGAGTGCTTTAGCTTCTGGAGTTCCACACTCATTAACTACTTTCTTAGTGCCGTTACCATTGCTGTGTTCATGTAGCCAGAGGAGTGCACTAATGCTATGCTTACACCAGAAATTCACGTCTGGCAAGTCTTGGTCTCCTGAATAGTTCATCCAATCTTGACAAGTACAATAAGCATAGCCACCAGCTTTGAGATACGGCGTCTGCTTAATCTTTACTTTGTAAGGTTCTTGTCTATCGTACTGCGATTCAATCAGAAAACTATGGTCTTCAACATGATGTACCTTGCCAGAATAGTAAATATCGAAACCTCTGGCAATACGCCTAAGCGTATGTTTATCATCTGGAATACCGAGTTCATGACACGCAAACTTAAGATTATCAGCAGTCAATACTAATTTGCCGTTATTTCCTTGAAATCCTAACTTCATTTTGTTATACTTCCTTTTGTAATGGTATTGAATCTTTTTCAAGATTCGCAACAATAGCCGAAGGGATAAACACACGACCGCTAATCGTGTGCCTTTCGGCTATTGTTGTTTCGACCTCCCGCTTTGCGGGAATTTGTTATTCATCTTAGCTCAGCTCTTCGGATTCTACCAGATGCCTACCTATTCGGAGGTCTTATTTTCTGGGTTGCAATACTGCGCTCATCCTTGACCTAAGCTTCTTAATCTTACACCATATATTATAACATATAACTGGGG
>JACKQG010002956.1_pt1 | contig 21454 bp, 6 predicted proteins | sample 8237621 | NCBI WGS metagenome assembly JACKQG01 (sample SAMN15677084, study PRJNA649215) | marine metagenome | biome: marine; feature: Black Sea; material: saline water; isolation source: suspended particulate matter (SPM) from the Black Sea western gyre | collected 2013-06-09/2013-06-10 | depth... | reverse complement strand
TATGCTAATTAAAAACACAATAGATATTTTTTTCATTTTGTTTCCTTTCTAATTAGTGTCTGTCCGTAAACCCCGTTAGATGTTTACCCCGTTGGATAGCAAGCATCCTACGGGGTTTACTATCTCACGGGGTAAACTCTGAAAACCTTGCGAATGGTCAAAGACCTTCGCAATGGTCAAAGACCTTCGCAATGGTTGAAAACCTTCGCAATGGTTGAAGACATACAACCATTACGGAGGTTTCGCAAGCTTAACCATCCGTAAGGTTTTATCATCTCAAAAGCAAACATTTCTTTGTATCAATAACTTTATCACCTACTTTAAATTGATAAAAATAAATGCCTGAACTGACCAGCTTACCTCTTTCATCTTTTCCATCCCATTCAATTGACGATTGTTCCCAATTTAATTGGGAATTGACTATTGACAATTGTCTTACTATCTGACCTTTTATGTTATAAATTCTTATCTCTGCGTTCTGGGCGTCTCTGCTGTAAACAGAAAACGAAATCGTTGTAGAAAAATTGAACGGATTGGGATAGTTCTGGTAAAGTTTAAACAGTATTGGGGATTCAGGTTCATCATCAATTCCAACATAAGGAGGAGCGTCAAATTCATAACAACCCATATCAATAATAGCTATTCCATCTCCATTACCATCCCATACACGATAATTACCATCTAAATCCCAGGAGGGTAAATTAAGACCTGTGGTATCTGGTATGCCAGCATCTATGCAAGGAGAACCTTCTGTTAAATGAAAATCATTATTTGTTGTATCTGCAAATAATGGGTCTGCGTCTATGTTGCCTTCACCATCCCAACCACCTTGTATGTCTGAATAACTTACAAAGACAGAACTATAAGTTGTATCTATCTCTTGAGGGGTGTCATTCCAGAATATACAATTAACCAACACTGTATTCGGAGTGCCGCCATAAATACTACCACCACTTTCAGAAGCAGTATTTCCATAAGAGGTAACATTAAATAAATTCAAATCGGAATAATAGGAATAAATCCCTCCCCCTTTATTAGCACTATTATTTGCAACGATAACATTAGCTAATCTTGAAGAAGAGCAATTTAAACTAATACCTCCTCCATATCGGGCAGTATTATGTTGGACAACACCATTTGTAAAATGGAATTTTACTTCTTTATAACATGAAACACCACCTCCGTAGCCATAATTATCTGAAATTATGTTTTGGGAGACAGTAACATTATTCAAATATACTTCGGTATCATATTCACAATACATTCCACCACCACTATGGTTAGCAGTATTTCCGATGATTTTAACATTTTTGATATATAATGTAGAGTGATAGCAACAATAGATTCCACCTCCCATAAGAGCATTACCATTTGTAATGGTAAGTTCCTCAATAAAAAATTTCATATTAGAAAAACAATGTAAAACATTAGTCAAACCCTCAGCATCTAATATAGTAATACATTCATCTTCTCCTTTTAATGTAACATAATTCTTGGAGTATAATGGAAAGATTTCTCCAGTTTGAGAAGGTGAATAAGTCCCATTTGCTAAATGAATTGTATGTGGATTTGTGCTATCAGCTAAAATTTTTATCAGCGCAAAAGAAATTGTCAATAAAGGTTCATCAGGTGTTAGTCCACTGTTATTATTTGAACCAGCAGGACTGACATATAAATCCTGATTAACCTGTTCTATTTTGGCATTTAGTATATCAAAAGTAAAGACATCAATAGGATAAGCAAAATAATTAGTTGGATATAATACAGTAAAAGTGTCTAAAATTACATCTATAATTGGGCATTCTACAGCATATAAATCGTGTGCATTTTCTGATTGTGTAGTATTCAAGAATATATTACAGCGATTTGTTGAGTCAAAAACTGGGATTGAATTACACAAATACAAACCACCTCCACCATATACCGCACTGTTTTCACTGATAGTTACATTTGATAAACTCGGGCTGGAATTATTCATACAGGAGATTCCACCTCCAAAGCCATAATAATCAGAAGTAGTATTCCCAATAATGATAACATTATTTAAAACTGGAGTAGCATTATCTGTGCAGTATATCCCACCTCCATTAGCATTAGCAATATTTTCTACAATAGTAACATTGTTTAGACAGGAGCTGGAAGAACGACAATATATTCCACCACCATTATCAGCATTATTCCCATTTATAATAACATTAGAAAACTGTGGATTGGAGTTATCAGCACAATATATTCCTCCCCCTTTCTCTGCATTATTTTCGTTTATCATAACACTATCTAAAATAGGATTAGAATTATGCTCTATACAGATTCCACCACCGTTATCAGCATTATTTCCATTTATAATAACATTAGTAAGATATGGACTGGGGTTGTGAAAACAGTAAATTCCCCCACCGTTTCTTGAAGCATTGTTATCAAGAATTTTTACATTCAATAAACTTGAATTGGAAGATTCAAAATAGATTCCACCACCATCCTCTGCATTTCCATTTTGAATGGTAAGATTTTCAATGGAAAAGCAACTGTCATCATAACAACTAAAAATACGGGTTAAATCTTCTCCATCTAATATAGTAGAATTCTCATCTTCACCTTGAAATGAAAGATAACTTCTACAATAAAGTGGGAAATCTTCACCTGTCTGTGAAGGAGAATAAACTCCATTTGCAAGATGTATTGTATGCGGATTTAAACTATCTGCAATAATCTTTATCACTGCATAAGATATAGTTTGTAATGGTTCATCTGGGTTTAATCCACTATTTTCATTTGAGCCATAAGGACTAACATATAAATCCTGGTTTATCTGCTCAATCATATAATTAAGAATATCAAATGTAAAATTGTTAGATGGATAAGCAAAGTAGTCATTCGGATATAATACAGTGAAAGTATCAACAATGACATCAATGGTTGGACATTCTTCAGCATATAATTCTATTCCTAACTCGGCAGAGTTATAGAATATATTACTGCGATTTACAGAGTCAAAAATCGCACTTGAATTTTCCAGATAAATACCACCGCCTTCACAAACAGCACTGTTTTCAGTAATAGTAACATTAGACAGAATCGGATTGGAATTAACCTTACAATAAATTCCAGCACCATAATCAGAGGTATTCTGAGTAACAACAACATCAGTCATATTTATGGAGGAAGAACAACAGTAAATTCCACCACCGAGGTCATCCACACTGTTTTCACTTATAATAACATTGTTTAGAATTGGATTAGAATAACCACATAAAATCCCTCCAGCTAATTCAACAGCTGTATTTCCGCTGATTGTAACATTGTTCAAAACTAAATTGGAATTAGTCCCACAGTAAATACCTCCTGCGGAGCTACGATAACCAGATGCAGTATTTCCAATTATGTTCACATTAGTTAATATTGGACAGGAATTATTGTAGCAGTAAATTCCACCACCATAAGCATAATGGTCATCCACACTGTTTCCGCTGATTGTAACATTTGTCAAAATTGGGCTGGAATTGTCCCTACAATAGATTCCGCCACCATCGTCAGAAGTATTTCCATTTATAGTAACATTTGTTAAAATCGGGCTGGAATACTCCATACAGTAAACCCCACCGCCGCTATTATTTGCATGATTATTACTAATAGTAATATTGTCTAAAATCGGACAGGAATATTCCATGCAGTAAACTCCACCGCCTCCATAACCATAGGAACTGTTTCCAGTGATTGTAACATCAGTAATATTCGGACTGGAATGATAACAGTAAATTCCTCCACCTGATTTAGCATGACCATTCTGAATTGTTATGTCCTCTATGGAGAAGCAACTATCATTGTGAGAGTAAAAAATACCATTCAAATCTTCGCCATCCAATATAGTAGTGGATTCATCCTCCCCTTGAAATGAGAGATAACTTCTGCAATATAATGGAAAATTTTCACCTGTCTGTGAAGGAGAATAAACTCCATTTGCCAGATAAATAGTATGCGGATTCAAACTGTCTGCAATAATCTTCATCAATGCATAAGAAATTGTAAGTAAAGGTTCATCAGGAGATAAGCCACTATTATCATTTGAGCCATACGGACTAACATATAAATCCTGGTTTATCTGCTCAATCATATAATGAAGAATATCAAATGTAAAATTGTTAGATGGATAAGTAAAGTAGTCATTCGGATATAATACAGTGAAAGTATCAACTATTACATTTACAGTCAGAGAATTATTAGAAACATATAAATCTTTACCAATAGTTGGGGAATGGTTAAAGAATATATTACAACGATTTTCAGTATCAAAATTTGGAGTTGAGTTATAGCAGTAAATTCCGCCGCCCAAATTAGCTGAATTATCAATGATTGAAACATTGATTAAACTCGGGTCAGAACTTCTACAATAGATTCCTCCTCCATCCTCATTAGCTTGATTCCCATTTATTATTACATTTGTTAAACTTGGATTGGAGTAATTCCTGCAGTAGATTCCACCTCCATTGCAGTCTGAATTATTTCCAGTAATGACAACATTGTTTAGAGTGGGATTAGAATATTTACAATAAATTCCACCTCCCCCATAAAAATATCCATTATTATCATAAGCAGAATTTCCATTAATTGTCACATTTGATAAAATAGGATTTGATTCATAACAATAAATTCCCCCTCCACGATGAGCAGTATTTCCTGTAATTGTAACATTGTTTAGATTGGGGTTTGAATTATATCTGCATAATATTCCTCCTCCACCGTTGTAGTGACCACCACCATAGGAAGTATTTCCAATTATAGTAATATTTGTCAAATTAGGGTTAGAATTATAACAATCAATTCCACCTCCATATCCTGCTGTATTTTCTTTAACAATAACATTGATTATATTTATATCCGAATACTGGCAAGAAATTCCACCACCTACATTAGCTGAATTTTTTGTAATTAAGCAATTTTTTATCATAATACTGGATGAATTGCCACAATAGATTGCTCCTCCATGACTCCCACTATGGTTTGCATATTCAAATTTACAGAATACAAGCTTTGTGCTATCCTGCTCATTTCCATTTATATTCCAAAACCTTAGTCCTTTCCAGGTTATAATAGTATCAATCGTTGTAAAACTAATTGTATCTGTAACCGTTCCCTCTGCTAATAATCTACCCCATATATCAAATTTGTATTCACCTGAAAAAATAATTTGAACCCCTGGCTCAATTGTCAAAGTGCTATCAACTGGAATGTTTATTACACCATCTATTATAAATGGACTATCATCAATTGTCCAGATGCCGCTCACATCTCCACCGGGGATATGTGTATCTGCAATAGAGATAGTAATGATAAGTAATAAACCGAATATGATAATATTTATTTTTCTCATTCTTGTTTCCTCCATATTTATTTTTGCTGATTAGTATTTTTTCATCATCTCAAAAGCAAACATTTCTTTGTATCTATCACTTTATCATCTAATCTAAATTGATAAAAATAAATTCCTGAACTTACTATATTGCCATTCTCATCTTTTCCATCCCAAACTATATTCGGGATTCGGGATTCGGGATTCGGGATTCGGAAAGTTCTTACAAGTTGTCCTTTAATGTTATAAATTCTAATTTGTATTTCTTCGTGTGATTTCGTGGCTAAATGAAATGAAATCGTGGTAGAAGAATTGAATGGATTTGGATAATTCTGATATAGTTTACAATTGGTTGGCTTAATAACATAGTCATTATCGGCTGCTGCAAGATGGGATTCTCCATAAGTTGTCTCAGTATATGTTACCATAGCGTACATAGCCTGAGCATCTGACTTTATTTGGAGATAATAATAATCATTTGGACTGGGAATGTTTTCAAATGGGCTAACTTGCTCCCAATCTGACCATTCAATAATGCCAACATTATCAAACCAGGAAAGAGCCACACCTATCTCCGGGCAGTTGCTGTTTAAACGAATATCAAAAAATCTTGTTCCTTCAGGAAGAGTTAAATCTTTGTAATAAAATGTCCAATCAGAATCACCACTAATCCATACTCCAATATCCTCAGTGCCAAGATAGTAAGAGGAATACCTTGAATAATAATATCTGATTTCAATTGTAACATCAGCTCCATTTTGGGTTTTAATATAGCCATATAGTGAATAGTTTGTTGTATCTGAATAGCATTTTATTCTATTTTCAAAATTTGTAATGATATTATCACCAGAATTTGGAAAGCGTCTATGACAAAGGGAGCGATTTCCCTGATAAACCTCAGTGGTGTCATACCATTCATCATTACTATTAACATTCCATAGAGAGCAACCCTCATCTTCAAAATTTCCAAACCAAATAATTTCCCTGCCCGGACGATATTCCCAATTGTTTGTTGGAGTAATAGAATTAATTGAAGAGATACTTCCCTCTCTTTGAAGACGCATTGGATTTGATATCCATTCTCCATTGCTTTCTTCTAATATGAGTAAAGCTTCATAGCTTTCAGTAGTTATTTCCATAGCAAGTGTATCCATTATAATTTCTGCAATAACATTTTCCCTATCTACATTTAGATATGTGTTCAATTCTTTTGAATGCCTTGCAAGATAATCCAGAATATATGTTCCTAATTCACCTTGTGCACGCACAGGAATCCAATCATCAATATAAACAGGGGTAACAGAGTATTCATAAAATCCTGTTTCGTCTATCTTTGAGTTTAAAATCATTGAGGGAAAAGTTTCTGCATAGCTAAGGTCAAAAGCAAAATTTCCAAGTGAATTAGCAATCAATTTTCCATTATAAACTTCAAATCCTTGAATAATATGCGGATGATGACAGATGACCAAATCTGCTCCAGCATCAATAGTATGATGTCTGATTTCAATATCCCACATATGAGGAATATCCAAACGAGGAGAGTAGTCCTCATCTTCTGGAGTATCTATATCTATCCAGGGACTATCATAGTTACTACCAGGACCTGTGGAATATTCGCTTCCAGCGTGCATCTCAACAACAATAAGGTCGGCATAATCCTTCACTGCATCAATTTGTTGTGTAATATAATACGGTGTCATATAAGCAAAGCCAGGCTTGTTATAACCAGCGTTTAGATATGGTTGATAATTGTTATACTGACCTGTTCTATCACTGGAAGCTAAAAAAGCGATATTCACTCCTGATTTTAAGTAAAATGCTGGTAAATAAGCTTCGTAGGAATTTGCCCCAGCTCCTGAAAAAACAATACCATTCTCAGTCAGAACGGATTGTGTCTCCTGAATTCCCGGTAACATATAATCCAGTATGTGATTATTTGCCAATGTGATAACATCAATACCAGCATAAACCAGACCTGCCACATTTTCCGGAGAACCTTTAAAATAGATTGTCTTTGTAGGATGATGCTCGGTATGAGTAGTAAGGGGGCATTCAAGATTGACAACTGTAATATCAGCGGCTTCTCCCAGGATGGATAGGGTTGGCTCAAAGATAGCCTCAACACCTTGAGTAGGAATAATTCCTCCGGGCTGTTCATATCCTCTTGCCAGCATAATATCACCAACAAAATTCATTGTTACAGGAAAGGTAGTGGAGCCAGGCTCAACCTTAATCTCGCAAGTGGCTTGTCCCCATAATCCAGTATTATTATTTATAACTTCTAATAACACTGTGTAAATATGGTCGTCTTCAACTAAATATGTATGAGAAGGATTTTGCAATGTACTGGTTGAGTCATCACCAAAATGCCAGAAATACAGATGCTCACCACTGTGATAGTCATGAACTTCACCAAAAAATTGAATGGTAACGCATTCTTCTGCTTGAGAATTGGTAGAAACGCTTCCTATTATATAGTTTATCTCAACTTGTGGTGGAATTGGCAAAAGGTCTGTAAGATTTATCACATAATCAAAATAAGTTGTCCCATCTGTAGTATCATCTTTATCATTTACGAAAACAATACCAGTAATTACTGGCAGATAATCAAACCATGCAAACCAATCATCTGCAATTGGAAGTTGATAGATATTCCATTGTTCCTCTGGGAAATTGCCTTGATATACTGTTACCCATTCTTCAATATTTAATTCTTGTGTCCCGGCGAGTGAATAGAGCAACACATTTTCAGAATCCATAACCCCAAAACCATGAATCTCTCCAAGGTCCTGGATATAAGCTGATACTTGCCAGACATCACCAGAATCAATTTCAATAGGTTGAATCATTTCAATTTTCCAGGTGTTACCATACAGCTTAAGCGAATATATAGAGGAGTATAGAGAATCACTATAAGTAATAGTTGAATCCAGACACCAGGCATCTGGCTCTTCATCTTCTCCCGGATATGAAAGCAGCTCAATTTCACCATCATCAAAATTCTCAATAATCCATTCACGGGGAGGATTATTTAAGTGGCGTAAATCCTTAATTTCAATCCCAGAAGAACTATCTGCAAAACATAGGATTAAAATCAGGATGAGTAAAATGAATAAAATCTTCTTATCGTTCATTTTTATTAACCTCCATATAATTTGTTGTTTTTAAAACGAATACACATCATTTTTATCTTCTATATTACATATAAATTTCTTGCTCTGTAATTTTATTAAATGTTTAATAATAATTAATACTAAAAGAAGAAAATTTCCAGTTTTTTGTCAAATAAAAAAACTAACCGAAATCAGGTCTTTAATTTTTTGTTAGTTGGGTCATATCATTTCAAAAGCAGGCACTTCTTTGTATCAATAACTTTGTCACCCATTTTTAGACGATAGAAATAAATGCTACTTCCTACAGGCTTTCCATTATTATCCTTACCATCCCAAACAATATTAGTCATTTGACATTGGTCATTTGTCATTGGGTAAAGAGTTCTTACAAATTGACCTTTGATATTATAAATTTCTATCTTTGCCTGCCTGGGCGAAGCGGAGCGAAGCCTGGTGGCTAAAAAAGATATAGTGGCGGAAGTATAAAACGGATTAGGATAATTCTGGTAGAGTAAACATCTTGCTGGAAGAATTGGTGTATCCTCTACACCTTGTTGATTCTGGTCAAAGTAATATGCCCCCATATCTGCTCTTGTGCTGTCCGGGTCAAGGGGTGAATTTGGGTCACCTGTATCTATGCAAGGAGACATTGTAGAATCAGGGATAGGAAAGTTAGCCCAGGTTAAATGGAAATCTCCATTCTGTGGGTCTGCAAATAATGGGTCTGCATCTATGTTGCCTATGCCAGTCCATCCATCTTGAATATCTGAATAGGTTGCTGTGACAGTTCCAGAATACACACATATTTCTTCCGGTAAATCATTCCAGAGAATGCAGTTCACTAAACTCGGATTGGATGCAGAGCAGTAAATTCCACCACTATTACCAGTTGCAGTATTTTCACTTAAAGTAACATTAACTAAATCAAGACCGGAATTATAACAATGAATGCCAGCACCACATCCAGAAGTTACATTATGATGAATCAGGCTATTAATAATTTCCATACCAACAGCGGCAATACGTATAGCACCACCAGCATTGGCAATATTATGATGAATATTATTCCCGTCTAGCAGAACACCGGTTTCGGAACAACTAATTCCACCTCCTCCCCATCCACTACAGCTATTGTTATAAATTTCATTATTACTAATAGAGTGATCGAATGTCGTATAACACGAGATGCCACCACCACTACAAGTAGCAATATTATCGTATATCTCATTGCCTTCCACATCGGCTTGGGAAACGACAAGACCAATACCACCACCTTTTTCAGCAGAATTATTACGAATAATATTATAGCGAATAACTGCTCTACTTGCCCAGTGATGCAAAATCCCACCCCCGACATTTGAGGAAGTATTATTCTCAATAATACAATTTTGGATTACTGGGTCAGATCCATAAGCATAAATACCACCTCCTCCGAAAGTATCAGTAGCATTGCCATTACAAATAGTAAAACCATCTATTACTGTTGTAGTATCAATCTGGCTATAAAATTGTAATATAATCGTATTGGATACATTATTGCCATCAATGATTGTATTTTCAGCACCTAATTCGCTGAGCAGGACAATGCCATTAACATCAGGCCAGATAATATTTTCATAATATGTGCCTTCACTTACTAATACAGTATCGCCATCTGTGGACACATCAATTCCGTGTTGAATAGTAGCAAAAGGATTATCGGCAGAGCCATCACCAGTAACATCATTACCCCAGGTTGCTATATGCCAGACAGGTCCTTGATATGGGAAGAACGGCTCAGTTGCCCATGGAATAAAATCTACATCGCCATATACTTCATTGCCTGTTCCATTGGGATTTAACTGCTCATTATACGGACCGGATGCATCTCCCCACCAGTTATTCTCTGCATTTAGAGTATCGTTCGCTAATTCGTAATATATACCTGCACCATTACCTTCAGCACTATTTAAAAAAATATCATTCTGATGTATAATAGTTTGATACGCACTTTCACCATAAGGGACACCAATTCCACCACCGTTTTCAAGAGATTCATTATGATGAATCTGATTGCCAATAATCTCTAAATAGGCAGAATTTGTGAAGAAGATTCCGCCACCAATCTCATTAGCCAGATTATGATGGATTTCATTATCTTCTACCAGACAAATAAGTGTTTCATGAAATCTAATTCCACTACCTTGACCACTGCTATTGTTATAAATTTGATTATTTTTGATAAAATGATTATCTGTACTATAGCAGCCAATACCACCACCGCCAAATTCCGCATAATTGTCATATATTATATTGCCATATATATCTGCTTGTGAAACACACAGGTAAATACCTCCTCCAACTTCGCCCTCTTCTTCTGTAGAATTATTCCGGATAATGTTATACCGGATGATTGCCTTGCCTCCAAGGTTGTGGAAAATTCCACCGCCACCTCCCATAGTTGGAGCAGTATTATTCTCAATGATGCAATTTTGGATTATAGGATTCGCATGAGCATATATCCCACCGCCGCCAAAAGTACCAGTAGCATTGCCATTACAAATAGTAAAACCATCTATTACGGTGGTTGTATCAATTAAATAATATTCTAACTTGATAGTATTTGCCACATTATTTCCATCAATGATTGTCTGTTCAGCACCAGACTCGCTGAGTAAAATAATACCATTGACCTCAGGCCAAATGATATTTTCATAATAAATGCCTTGCGAGACAAGAACAGTATCACCACTATTGGCGGAGTTAAGTCCCAATTGGATTGTCGGCTGGTCTTCAGGGATATGGATTATTGTAGCATTTAATGAAGCTGATATAACTAACAAAAATCCAAATAATACTAATTTTGATTTCATTTTGTCCTCTAAAAATATTTTTTTGAACTATGAATTTTATTTCAAGAGTAAACACTTCTTTGTATCAATAACTTTGTCATCCACGATTAATCTATAGAAATATATATCTGAACTTACTGGCTTGCCATTTTCATCTTTTCCATCCCATTCAATTGAAGATTGATTATTGTTCCCAATTGAATTGGGAATTGACAATTGTTTTACTAATTGTCCTTTTACATTATAAATCTTTATCTGTGCCTGCCCCGTTAGATGCGTGCTATCTAATGGGGATAATCTGTGTAAATCTGTGGCTAAAAAAGATATAATGGTGGAAGTACAAAACGGATTAGGATAATTCTGGTAGAGTAAACATCTTGCTGGCAGACTTGGTGTCTGCTCTATTCCCTGTTGATTCTGGTCAAAGTAATATGCTCCCATATCTGCTCTTGTGCTGTCCGGGTCAAGAGGTGAATTTGGGTCTCCTGCGTCTATGCAAGGAGACATTGTAGAATCTTGAATTGGAAAGTTAGCCCAGGTTAAATGAAAATCACCATCTTCAGGATTTACAAATAATGGGTCTGCGTCTATGTTGCCTGTTCCGGTCCAGCCACCCTGTATGTCTGAATATGTTGCTGTAACAGAAGAAGAATAGACATAAATTTCTTGTGGAGTATTATTCCAGAGGATAGAGTTAGATAAGCTTGGACTGGAATTTTCATAAGAGTAAATTCCACCGCCATTATAATTAGCAGTATTTTCGCTAATAGTGCAGTTTGCGATTGCTGGATTGCATTCATTAGTGCAACTAATGCCACCTCCCAACTCGGATGAATTACCGCTAATGGTGCAATACTCTATTGTAGGATTGCACCAATAAGCGCAGTCTATTCCTCCGCCATATTCATCAGCCCAATTACCACTTAATGTGCAGTTTTTGATTGTAGGAGAGGAATTATTCCAACATTTAATTCCTCCACCAAACATAGCTGAATTCCCACTAAAAGTGCAGCTTTCAATAAGTGGAACAGACCCATAAAAGCAGCAAATCCCTCCACCATTTTCTCCAGCTGAATTCCCATTGAAGTTGCAGTTGACGATTGTTGGGCTGGTTTCACAACAGTAAATCCCACCTCCATAATAAGCAGAGTTTGTATCAAAAGTACAGTTTTCAATTGTTGGGTTGGAATTATAATAACAGCAAATCCCTCCACCATTTTCGTCAGCTGAACTTCCGATGAAAACACAATTCTTGATAGTTGGACTGGAATTTTCTGTGCAGAGAATCCCCGCACCCCCACTTACTTGCCAATACATACTTGAAAATCCATTGATTATTCTGAATCCTGAGAGAATGGAAGATGGACCTTCATTTGAATGAAAATAAAAACCTCTTGCAATGTTCTCGCAATCAATAATGCAGGAATCAGGAGCATTCTCCGACATAACTACAATTGCTCTACCACTGAAATCTATGTCTCTGTTACCAATACCTATATAAATACCATTGGAAACAATGACTGTGTCACCATCAACAGCAGCATTAATTCCCTCCTGTATTGTCGGCTGGTCATCAGGAACATGGATTATAGTAGTATTTGCTACAATAGGTAAAAAAGTGAGTAACCAGCCTAATATAATTACTTTTATTGTTTTCATCATATCTCCCTAACGGTAATATTTGTTTGTTCCAAGTGTTATAATCTACTTTAAAACTAAGCACTTTTTGGTATCTATTATTTTATTATCAATTTGCAATTGGTAGAAATAAATACCTGAACTTACTGGATTACCATTTCCATCTTTACCATCCCAGACAATGTTCCAGCCTCCTTTTTCCTGTTTCCCCTTTACGAGGGTCTTAACCAATTGTCCTTTAATGTTATAGACACTTAACTCAACTCTACTGTCCTTGGGAATTGAATAATGTATTTTAGTGGTGAGATTAAGAGGATTGGGGTAATTTCTAATAAGAAAATTCGGGGTAATTAATTCACCTTCTGTTATTGGCGTAACAGATTCTAAATATCCTGATGCAAGATATAAATCTCCCCAATCAATGTCATCGGAATCGACCTTAAGAAAGCCAACATAAACAGAATCATATTCATCAAAATTAAGTGCCACTTGTGATGAAATGGGGTTAAGCTCCTCCCAGGTAATCCCGGGAAGCCAATTGTAGTATTCAGTAAATTCATCAGAATCAACAGCATAGTGAAAATGGAATTGATACGGGCTCTCATAGAAATCAAGATTTGTATAGAGCTTTTCACCTGTATTTGAAATAGCAAAATCACTAAGATGGTCTTGAGGAGTAAAAGAAGTCAAAATCTGAGTTGTATGTGTTTGGTAATCGTATTTTATAATCAAATCTTCCTCTCCATCCCGTGTAAGGATATAAATTTCATCATCATAGATTTTAATATTTCTTAGATAAATTTCATAAGAATATTGAGTAAGGCTAACTTCATATTCTTGATAAGATTCTCCTCCATTATCAGAAAGCATAATCGTAATCATAGAGGGAAAATTTTGATAAGCAAAAATAATTAGATTATTATCAGTATCTAAAGATTTATTTTTAAATGGATATGGAATAACTTGTTCATATTGAATTTCAAAATTAGCGCCTTCATCAGTAGAACGAGCGAGAAATAAAGTTGGTTCTATCCCCAAGAGATAAGCAGAAGGAAAATCAGGAAGCTGTGCTTCCAATAAACGGGTGTCATAATGATAATCCTTATTATATCCAGTGCTGGGATGACAACCATCATAATGATAATTTTCTATATCCCACTCGCTGGGATTTTGATCTCCATCTGGATGATTATATGGATCAAACCCCGAACGGTGAACAAAACCTCGTCTTCTCTGAGTAAGAGAACCAAACATGCGGATAGCCCCTCTTTCTGTAACAATGTCTACAGCAGATTCAGGCCAAACAGGATTATACCAGGGCCAATCTGTACCATAAGGATATACATATCCCGGACCAGTATTGGGATAAGAAGCAAGATATCCAGGAGCTTCATAAGGATAACCGCACATCCAATAAGTGAATTGTGGTGCCCCACCATGTAAATTAAATCCTAAAATATTTGGAGCAATACAGGAATCTGGTGGATAAATATATTTGTGAAAGTCTATATAGGTATAAAGAGTATCTTGTAATGTATAAGGACTTAAGCCAGTAAAACTTGGAGTTGAACCGTGTGGATGCTGATATTGAAATGTAAATATCCCATCATAATGACATGCCATATCTCCATACAAAGTCGTATCTCCTATTCCAATAGCAGCATAAGCTCCATATAGATATACATCCCAACAATTATCATCATCAATTTCCATATTATTAAAAGGGTCACGGAATTTATAACTTACAAGAATTTTCTTTTCTGAAACCAAACCAAAATAATCTGTTGGATTGGGATTATCAGGGTCATCTGGTGGTTGACCGGGAACTGTGTTTTGATAAGTAATATCGCCAACTATGAAAACTGTATCAGCACAACCCCATGTCTGTTTCCCTGCAACTTCTCCTTCTATCCAGAGTTTACTTTCACCAACCCAAACAGATTGGTTATTCAAAAAACCAGAAGGTCCTGTTATCCAATTGGTTTCATATATCGGGATATAATTTGTCCATATATGGTCAGCATCTTCAAACCAGTTTCCCCCAGCATTTATTACAGCATTCGCCTGTTCTGCATCGGCAGGATACCAGCTATAAACCTTAAAAGAGTCTATTCCAACAAGTTCTTTAAAGCCAAGTATAGAACAAAAGGCAGAGCCGTTAATTTTAACATATACAATATCAGCATCAATACCTGCAAAAGGTCTTATACCATATAAACGAATGAGTGAAGCACCAGGTCCAAATGTTTTTGGTGGAACTTCTTCTTGATAACCACCAAGAAAAATCACACTCATTGGAGCACTATAGACAGCAGGTTGAAATGTAGAATAATCCATTATGCGTCCAGAAGTTGTTGCAAAGCCATGAAAAGTTGGCCATCCTCCTACAGCATTTTGTATCCATATATCATCATTAGAATGAACAGGTCCCCATAATTCATCAAATCCATAGAATTTCACTATGGCAGCAGACCCGCCTGCATCAGCATTTTCAGATTCTTCTATATCAGTAAAATATTGATAGTTAGTAAACTCCTCACCAAAACCTGTTGAATAACAAAGTTCTAATGTGTCATTATGATTTATAACATAAGGGGTTTCAAAAACATTTTCAGCTATACTTTCTTTTGTAAATGTCTCTCCATTATCTGTAGAAATTGCTTTGTAAAGTAAGAAGTTAGAATCAGATATTGCTTTTGTATAAAAGATAATTACATCTTCATTGGATATTGTTTCTAAAACCGGATTACTTATTACTGGAAGTTTATAACAATACTCTCCCATAGTATCAACGATAGTGTAAGTAAACTCCTGCCCATTATTTTCCGAATAGGCAAAAACAACTTTGCCATAGTCTGTTCCATCAGATTGAATAAAAGTAAGATAAATCTTATTTCCAACAATTTTGTAAGCCTGCTGTCCTGCGAATTGTGCAGAACTATCTGCATTCACTAAAATCGGTTCATTGAACTGTGCTGATAGATTGATTGAACCGATAAGCAACAAAAATACAAATAATAATTTTGTTCTCATTTTGTCCTCCAAAAGTTTTTTTTATTAATGTTAATTTGAAAGTAAAAGATAATTATTTTTACTTCAAAAGCAAACATTTCTTTGTATCAATAACTTTATCTCCCACGATTAATCTATAGAAATATATACCTGAACTGACTGGATGTCCATTCTCATCTTTTCCATCCCAGATAATTTGTTGATTTGGAGATTTGTTGATTTGGAGATTTGAAAAGGTTTTGATCTTCTGACCTTTGATATTATAAATTTCTATCTTTGCCTGCCCGGGCGAAACGGAGCGAAGCTTGGTGGCTAAATCAAATAAAATCGTGGTTGAAGAACTAAAAGAATTGGGATAATTTTGATGAAGCGAATAACTTGCTGGCAGACTTGGTGTATCCTCTACACTTTGTTGATTCTGGTCAAAGTAATATGCACCCATATCTGCCCTTGTGCTATCCGGGTCAAGAGGTGAACTTGGGTCGCCTGTGTCTATGCAAGGTGACATTGTTGAATCAGGGATAGGGAAGTTAGCCCAGGTTAAATGAAAGTCTCCATTTTGTGGATCAACAAATAATGGGTCTGCATCAATATTTCCAACACCTGCCCAACCATTTTGAATATCAGAATAAGTTACTGTTGCATAGCTATCAAGCAGTCGGATTTCTGGTGGGACATCATTCCAAACGATACAGTTCTCTAAATTTATATCACTAAACCAGCAGTAAATACCTCCACCATAATCTGCACTGTTTTCACTGATTGTAACATTGGTTAAACTCAGACTAGACTCATAACAATAAATCGCACCACCTTTAATATTCGCAGTATTTTCATAGATAGTAACATTTTTCAATTCTGGTTCAGAATAATGATAACAATAAACTCCGCCGCCGAGATATTCAGCAGTATTCCCGTTAATAATAATGTTATTTAACAGTGGATTAGAAGAATGACAATAAATACCTCCACCATACCTACTGTAGCCATTTTGGATTGTTACACCTCCTATAGTTAAATTGTCATCATCCTTCAAGTATAAAACATGACTATTTTCTTCACAATCCACAATAGAGAAGAACTCACTCTCGCCCTGTAAAGATACATAACTTCTACAATTTAAGGGAAATATTTCTCCTGTTTGAGATGCGGAATAATTCCCATTTGCTAAATGGATTGTATGTGGGTTTGTACTATCTGGAATAATCTTTGCAAGTGCATAAGAAATTGTAAGCAATGGCTCCTCAGGAGTTAATCCACTATTGGCATCTGAACCATTAGTACTAACATACAAATCTTGATTAACCTGTTCTATTTTACTATGAAGAATATCAAAATTAAAGTTATTAGGTGGATAGGCAAAATGTTCATTGGGTTGTAATACAGTAAAGGTATCAGCAAATACATTTATAAAACTACTCATATATAAATCATTTCCCAAACCTGCGTAATTCAGGAATATATTACAGCGATTTTCAGTATTAAAATTCGGAGTGGAATTATCATCACAACTAATTCCGCCACCTTTATCCCCTGCAATATTTTCAGTGATTGTAACATTCTCCAGAATTGGGTTTGAAGAGAACCAGCAGTAGATACCTCCTCCTTTAATATTTGCTACATTTCCACTGATAATAGTGTTAGTTATTTCTGGATTGGCGCCTACACAGAAAATCCCCCCCCCAACTCCATAGGCAATATTTCCGTTGATTGTAACATTTTCTAAAATCAGATTGGAATCATTACACAAAATTCCACCACCTCCATTAAAACCCATAGATGCTTCAATCCCAAATGCACAATTTTCGCTTATATTAACATTAGTTAAAATCATATTAGCATTGCTCTTACAACAAATCCCACCCCCACAACAATTGGAAATATTTTCTTTAATGATAACATTTGATAATATCAGACTGGAATTAAGACAAAAAATTCCGCCACCACTATCACCACACTCTAAACCAAAAGCAAAATTATTACTGATAATCACATCTTCTAAAATTGAGCTGGAGTTGGAAAAAAACATACCACCACCAGATCCAGCGGTATTGTTAGCAATCAAACAATTCTTTAGCAAAATATCTGATGAATTAAAACAGCAAATTCCACCACCACAGCCAAAAGCAGATGAAGCAGTATTCTCTTTAATTAGACAGTTTTTTATTAAAATATCAGATGAATTATTACAACAAATTGAACCACCATATCTATCTTGATAATTCCCAGTAGCTTTGCCGTATTCTAATTTACAAAAAATGACCTTTGATGAATCCTGTCCGTTTGTAGTTGTGTCGTGAAATCTCAAGCTATGCCAACCTGTAGTAGTATCCTGTGCTGTAAAAACTATAGTATCATTGGCAGTTCCTTCAGCTAATATCCTACCATAAATCTTAAACTTATAATGCTCAGAAAAGATAACATCTATTCCTGGCTCTATTATCAATGTGCTATCTACCGGAATATTTATTTCACCATCAATAATATATGGACTATTAGCATAAGTCCAGATGCCACTTACATCTCCACCCGGGATATGTGTATCGGCAAAAGAGATTGTGGCAATAAGTAATAGGCCGAACAGAATTATTATTTTCTTCATTTTTCTTACCTTACCTTTCTTATTATATGACTCTGATAAAATCGGAGTCAGTTGCCAGTTTTCCATCCTAGAATATGGAGTAAAACGACCAGGTCGTTTTTGCATTAACATGGTTAATGCACTCCAAATTATCTCAAAAGCAAACATTTCTTTGTATCAATAACTTTATCATTAATTTTTAGGCGATAGAAATAAATTCCAGAAGTTACCGACTTGCCATTCTCATCTTTTCCATCCCAGACGATATTCGGAATTCGGGATTCGGAGTTCGGAATTCGGAGTTCGAAATTCTTTACTAACTGTCCTTTTATATTATAAATTCTTATCTGTGCTTGCCCCGTTAGATGCTTGCTATCTAATGGGGATAATCTGCGTAAATCTGTGGCTAAATCAAATAAAATCGTGGTAGAAGAACTAAAAGGATTAGGATAATTTTGATGAAGCAAATAACTTGCTGGCAGACTTGGTGTATCCTCTACACTTTGTTGATTCTGGTCAAAGTAATATGCACCCATATCTGCCCTTGTGCTATCCGGGTCAAGAGGTGAACTTGGGTCGCCTGTGTCTATGCAAGGTGACATTGTTGAATCAGGGATAGGGAAGTTAGCCCAGGTTAAATGAAAGTCTCCATTTTGTGGATCAACAAATAATGGGTCTGCATCAATATTTCCAACACCTGCCCAACCATTTTGAATATCAGAATAAGTTACTGTTGCATAGCTATCAAGCAGTCGGATTTCTGGTGGGACATCATTCCAAACGATACAGTTCTCTAAATTTATATCACTAAACCAGCAGTAAATACCTCCACCATAATCTGCACTGTTTTCACTGATTGTAACATTGGTTAAACTCAGACTAGACTCATAACAATAAATCGCACCACCTTTAATATTCGCAGTATTTTCATAGATAGTAACATTTTTCAATTCTGGTTCAGAATAATGATAACAATAAACTCCGCCGCCGAGATATTCAGCAGTATTCCCGTTAATAATAATGTTATTTAACAGTGGATTAGAAGAATGACAATAAATACCTCCACCATACCTACTGTAGCCATTTTGGATTGTTACACCTCCTATAGTTAAATTGTCATCATCCTTCAAGTATAAAACATGACTATTTTCTTCACAATCCACAATAGAGAAGAACTCACTCTCGCCCTGTAAAGATACATAACTTCTACAATTTAAGGGAAATATTTCTCCTGTTTGAGATGCGGAATAATTCCCATTTGCTAAATGGATTGTATGTGGGTTTGTACTATCTGGAATAATCTTTGCAAGTGCATAAGAAATTGTAAGCAATGGCTCCTCAGGAGTTAATCCACTATTGGCATCTGAACCATTAGTACTAACATACAAATCTTGATTAACCTGTTCTATTTTACTATGAAGAATATCAAAATTAAAGTTATTAGGTGGATAGGCAAAATGTTCATTGGGTTGTAATACAGTAAAGGTATCAGCAAATACATTTATAAAACTACTCATATATAAATCATTTCCCAAACCTGCGTAATTCAGGAATATATTACAGCGATTTTCAGTATTAAAATTCGGAGTGGAATTATCATCACAACTAATTCCGCCACCTTTATCCCCTGCAATATTTTCAGTGATTGTAACATTCTCCAGAATTGGGTTTGAAGAGAACCAGCAGTAGATACCTCCTCCTTTAATATTTGCTACATTTCCACTGATAATAGTGTTAGTTATTTCTGGATTGGCGCCTACACAGAAAATCCCCCCCCCAACTCCATAGGCAATATTTCCGTTGATTGTAACATTTTCTAAAATCAGATTGGAATCATTACACAAAATTCCACCACCTCCATTAAAACCCATAGATGCTTCAATCCCAAATGCACAATTTTCGCTTATATTAACATTAGTTAAAATCATATTAGCATTGCTCTTACAACAAATCCCACCCCCACAACAATTGGAAATATTTTCTTTAATGATAACATTTGATAATATCAGACTGGAATTAAGACAAAAAATTCCGCCACCACTATCACCACACTCTAAACCAAAAGCAAAATTATTACTGATAATCACATCTTCTAAAATTGAGCTGGAGTTGGAAAAAAACATACCACCACCAGATCCAGCGGTATTGTTAGCAATCAAACAATTCTTTAGCAAAATATCTGATGAATTAAAACAGCAAATTCCACCACCACAGCCAAAAGCAGATGAAGCAGTATTCTCTTTAATTAGACAGTTTTTTATTAAAATATCAGATGAATTATTACAACAAATTGAACCACCATATCTATCTTGATAATTCCCAGTAGCTTTGCCGTATTCTAATTTACAAAAAATGACCTTTGATGAATCCTGTCCGTTTGTAGTTGTGTCGTGAAATCTCAAGCTATGCCAACCTGTAGTAGTATCCTGTGCTGTAAAAACTATAGTATCATTGGCAGTTCCTTCAGCTAATATCCTACCATAAATCTTAAACTTATAATGCTCAGAAAAGATAACATCTATTCCTGGCTCTATTATCAATGTGCTATCTACCGGAATATTTATTTCACCATCAATAATATATGGACTATTAGCATAAGTCCAGATGCCACTTACATCTCCACCTGGAATATGTGTGTCTGCAAAAGTGGGAGTAGCAATTACCAATAAACCTAATAAAATAATTATTTTTTTCATTGTTTTTACCTTTCTTTTTTAGTTATTCCACTCTGGAGAGTGGGACTCCAAAAATCAAAATTTTTATCTTAAAAGCAAACATTTCTTTGTGTCAATAATTTTATCTCCCACGATTAATCTATATAAATAAATGCCTGAACTTACTGGATGTCCATTCTCATCTTTCCCATTCCAGACGATGTTCGGAGTTCGGGATTCGGATTTCGGAATTCGGAAAGTTCTAATTTTCTGTCCTT